>ERZ808028.1051-NODE-1051-length-18241-cov-4.612365_pt1 | contig 18241 bp, 17 predicted proteins | sample MGYA00380184_ERZ808028 | MGnify/ENA primary metagenome ERZ808028 (study PRJEB31490, sample SAMN06133397) | mouse gut metagenome | isolation source: J8_1 | host: mice | place: China: Chengdu | collected 2015-05 ...
AAGTAAAATGGAAGAATGGGAAGCAAGAAGTCTTGACTTAGTATAGTCAAGACTTTTTTCGATGCGAATTAACAATAACGCAACCACTAATAAAAGAAGGATTTTGCCATAATAATCGCTTGGGAGATTTTTACAATGTGGACTTAAATACATAGTTATTGCAGTAAAAAGGTATTGATTATTTCACCTAATTTATTTGGATTATCCTTGTTTATCTCATGTCCTGCATTTGCCACAACTAAAAATTCAGAGGTTGCTATTTTCTCTTTTAGTTGTACAGAGGCAGCGTAATTAGCCTTATCTTTCTTGCCACACAAAATTAGCGTTCTACAATGGATATCTTTCAAATTATCCATGAAATCAAGGTCCATCATAGAATTACAAAGGATAATAATCTCTTTTTTTGAAACTCCCATCTTTCTAAATACAGTATTCGGTAAAAAACGAAATACCATATTTTGAAATCTTAATACATTTTTAGGCATAGAAGATTGTGTCCCAATCAAAATCAAAGACTTAACTTTATCACTATGCTCTATCGCATACTGTAAAGCAAGAATTCCACCTAACGAAAGACCACATAAAGCGAAAGGTTCATCAAATTGGGCACAATATTTCTTAAGCCCATGATATAAATTAGCGTAACAACATTCTGTTCCATCTAGCCATTCAAACAAAGCAGGGCAGGAAACGTCAAAATTTTCATCAAGATTTTTTACTGTATCAATCCAATCTGACGGAGTTTGCCCCAAACCATGCAAAAAAATACATTTCATAAGTCACACCCTCCTCAAATAGATAAATGGCTTGCTGTCCTACTTATTTTTTTACAATACAGCACTAGCAATTTCCATGCGCCACGACCTATCCAATAAAGCAGAGCGCCAATAACCAAAGAAATAATAAATTCAACTATCGGATTAAAAGTAACTATTCCTCCAAGAAAAATGCTGATATTCTCTACATAAGGAATGCCAAGCGTAAATATATAGTCGATCATTTTTACGGCTGTTAAAATCGGAGATATAGCGCCACAAACGATAAAAGTAGGAGCGATAATAGCTAAACATGGGATAACCACCACTCCCGAAAATCCAACCAAACTGTAAAAAGCACAAACAATTAAAAATCTGTTCCAACTAAAGCTGCTTTCTTTTGAAAGCAAATCGCCTAGATACGCTTTTGCTAAATCTTTTGGATTACCTAACCTTTCAATTATCTGTTCAGCAGGAATATCATTGTTTTGTAATTCTTGCATCTCGCTTTTGATTTCTTTTATAATGTCAACCCGTTCCGAAACAGCAATAGGTCTTAAATACTTCTCCATTTTCTCAAGATATTCATTTAATACTTTTTCCATAATTATTCTCCTTTGATTTTGTTAATAACACCAAGTAAATTTTCCCACTCAACAGACATTGCAGCAATATATTCATGTCCTTTATCTGTAATAGAGTAATATTTTCTTGGTGGTAAACCTTCTGTGCTTTCTTGCCATGATGAAGAAATATATTCTTCTTTCAACAATCTTCTCAACAGCGGATAGATGGTGCTCTCTTTAGCTGCGATAACAGGGTACTTTTCTAATGTACTAATGATTTCATAACCATAAGATGCTCGTTGCCGAATCATAAGTAAAATACAAAACTCAAGTGTTCCTCGTTTTATCTGTGATTTCCAATCATCTATATTCATATACTCTACCTCCTGCATATATATCGTGCCACATAGTATTATGATTGTCAACAGTACATTTAAAAAACAAGCAAAATTTATTTGCCCGTTCTCCATATCTAATGAATTTTCTAAATATATATCACCTTTTCCTAATTACCACACTTTTATTATATCTTGTTATAAGATTTTTCTGCTCATGGTTGTATAGAGCAAGGGTAACATTATATGAAATTATGAGTTTCTAATGATGATATGCACCCTTTGTCATACAATGTCTAACTTTTCATAAAAAAAGCAGTCCTTTCCTAAAGAAAAAGGATTGCCTTTTATTTTTTATAGTTCTTCCCCATTAGAAGCAATGACTTTTTTATACCAATCAAAAGAATCTTTCTTGCTTCTTAAAAGCGTTCCCGAACCATCATTATTTTTATCGACATAGATGAAACCATAACGTTTTTTCATCTCACCGGTTGAGAAGCTCACACAATCAATACAGCCCCATACAGTATAGCCTAATAATTCAACACCGTCGATGTCTACAGCTTTTTTCATTTCTTTAATATGTTCTTTCAAATAATCAATACGATACTTATCATGGACACTACCGTCTTCTTCCTTGACATCAATCGCCCCAAAACCGTTTTCCACAATAAACATCGGCAATTGATAACGATCATATAACCAGTTTAATGTATAGCGTAATCCTTGAGCATCAATTGGCCAACCCCATTCTGTTTTAGGAATGTACGGATTGTCACATAAATCTTTAGCCTCATCGTAATCTAAATAAACATTTTGATCACCCTTAACGGCAAAAGACATATAGTAGCTAAAGCCAATATAATCAACACAGCCTTGTTGCAAGGCTTTTAAGTCTTCTTCTGTCATATCTAAAGCAAAACCTTTTCTTGCAAAAAAGTTTTTCATATAACCGGGATATTTTCCTCTTGCGTGCACATCGACAAACCAGAAACGTTTGTGATTAGCCCCAACCGCTTTAACCATATCATCAGGGTTACATGAATATGGATAAATAGGTGTCATCGCCATCATACAACCAATCATCATCTGCGGATTGATTTCATGACCTACTTTAACAGCCAAGGCACTTGCCACTAATTCATAGTGAGCAGCCTGATACATCACTGCTTCCTTATCATCTTCTTCAGTGAAGCGAATCCCCGAATTTGTGAAAACAGAAATATCAGATTGATAGTTGGCTTGATTGTTGATTTCATTAAATGTCATCCAATATTTAACTTTATGCTGATATCTTGTGAAACATACTTTTGCAAAACGAACAAAGAATTCAATCATTTGACGATTACGCCAACCACCATAATTTTTTACTAGACCATAAGGCATTTCAAAATGTGATAATGTAATGACAGGTTCAATGCCATTTGCCAACAGCTCATCAAATAAGGCATCATAGAATTTCAACCCTTCTTCATTCGGCTCTAATTCATCGCCGTTCGGAAAAATTCTTGCCCATGAAATAGAAGTTCTAAAACACTTAAATCCCATTTCTTTAAATAAGGCAATATCCTCTTTATAGTGATGATAAAAATCAATGGCTTCATGATTAGGATAAAACTGATCTTCTAAAATAGTATCTGTGATAACTCTAGGCACACCATGTCCCCCAACTGTCATCATATCGGAAACATTAGGTCCTTTGCCGCCTTCATTAAAGCCACCTTCAACTTGGTGTGCAGCTACTGCGCCACCCCATAAGAAATCTTTTCGCATCGTTTCATTCCCCTTTCTTGATAAGTTTATTTTACCATTATTTGATAAAAGAAAAAAGGTGAAATTAGTTTTCACCTTTAATATATCCTAACTCGACTAGTTTTTTAGCAACGCCATTTTCTTGGACACTTGAGCAAACATCTTTAGCCTTGTCTTTAACACTCTTTTGAGCGTTTCCCATGGCAATTCCTAAGCCTGCTACTTCCAATATTTCTAAATCATTAAAACCATCTCCAAAGGCAATACAATCCTCTAACGAAAGATGAACTTCTTGTAGAATGTGCCTTAACGCTTTCCCTTTAGAAATATGTAGTGGATAAATATCAAATGAATCATCTTGATGACGCATCATTTGATAATGTTGATGATATCTTTGATAAATAGCATCTGCTTCTTGATGATTATGAGGTATAACTGCCATTTTATAAGTCTTAAAGTCAGTAGGCATTTCTTCTAGCATATTATCCTTAGAAATTTCAAACAACTCAAAAAAGGCATTCATTTGTTTAAAACGTTTTAAGCTGACAAAATGCTCTTTTCCTTCAATGACATACTCAATGTCATTTTGCTTACAGTAATCTACAATCTCATCAACTTCAGCTTGCGGAAAATAAAATTCATGCAATGTTTGTCCACGATAGATGACATTAGCGCCATTAGATAAAATCATGCCATCTGGTGCTAATGATTTTAATTGCGGTGTTAAATAAGCATAACATCTACCGGTAGAAAAACAAAGCAAATGCCCGTTTTGTTTAAGTTCTAACAGTGCGTCATAGACTTTATCTTGCATTTTAACCAAACCATGTTCACAATCTAATAATGTGCCGTCAATATCAAAGAAAAATATTTTGCGTTCCATAGTCATCTCCTTTTAGTTTGAAAAAGCCACGATTACTCGTGACTTTTGTTTTTATTATTCAGCGTCTTTACCTGCCGGTCCATAGTAAGTATCAACTAAGATCTTTTCCATGTCTTTAACCATAGGCATACGTGGATTAGCAGGTGAGCATTGATCTTCGTAAGCGTTCATAGCCATACGATGAACTGCTTCCATCCATTTTGCTTCAGAGATACCTTGTGATTTGAAGTTATTTGGAATACCTACAGCTGCAATCAATTTTTCACAAGCTTGAGCGAACATTTCAACACCTTCAGCCGGAGTTTTTGGTTTTAAGCCAATCAATTGAGCTAATTCCATATACTTAACGTCTGCTTTATAATTTTCAATCTTAGGCCAAATATTCAACTTAGTAGGCACTTGTCCGTTGTAACGAATAACTGTTGGTAATAAGATGGCGTTTGTACGACCATGAGGTACGTGGAACTCTCCACCGATCTTATGAGCTAATGAGTGGTTCATACCTAAGAAAGCATTAGCGAATGCCATACCGGCAATTGTAGCCGCATTGTGCATTTTTTCTCTTGCTTCAGGATCGTTTTTACCGTTTTTAACTGATCTTTCTAAGTAGTCAAAGACTAACTTAACCGCTTGTTTAGCCCAACCATCTGTATAATCACTTGCTAAGATAGAAACATACGCTTCAACTGCATGGGTTAATACGTCAACACCTGTATCCGCAGCGATACTAGCTGGCATAGACATTGCAAATTCAGGGTCTACGATAGCTACTGTTGGTGTTAATGCGTAGTCAGTTAACGGATATTTTTTCATTGTATTGTAATCAGTAATAACCGCAAATGGTGTTACTTCAGAACCTGTACCGGAAGTTGTAGGGATACAGATTAACTTCGCACGTTGACCAAGTTCAGGGAACTTGAAGGCACGTTTTCTAATATCCATGAATTTTTGTTTAATATCGTTGAAGTCAATACCTGGGTTTTCATATAATAACCACATGACTTTAGCTGCGTCCATCGCAGAACCGCCACCTAATGCAATGATTGTATCCGGTTCAAAGTTATACATTAACTCTAAACCTTTTTCAACTGTATCAAAGCTTGGATCAGATTCAACATCAAAGAATAATTGTAAATCAACATTATCTCTACGACGACGAATAACGTCTTCAACTTTAGCGACATAACCTAAGTTGTACATACCACGGTCAGTTACGATCATGGCTTTTTTCATTTCTTTCATGTCGCGTAAATATTGTAATGAATTCTTTTCAAAGTAGATTTTTGGTGGAAGTTTAACCCATTGCATGTTGTTATTTCTCCTTCCGACACGTTTAATATTTAAAAGGTTAACAGCACTGACATTGTTTGAAACTGAGTTATGACCATAAGAACCACAACCAAGTGTTAATGATGGAATGAAGGCATTGTAAACACCACCGATACCACCTAATGTAGAAGGTGCGTTTTCAATGATACGAATAGCTTTCACACGACGACCGAATTCTAATGAGATGTCATGGTTCATTGTGTGGATAGCAGCTGAATGTCCTAAACCGTTAAATTCAACGAATTGTTCAGCTTTAGTGATACCATCATCAGTTGAACTAGCTTCTAAAACAGCTAAAACCGGAGATAATTTTTCTCTAGTCATCGGTTCATTTGGACCGACTTCTTTACATGCAACCATTAAGATTTGAACATCTTCAGGTACATCAAATCCGGCATTTTTCGCAATCAATGAAGCAGGACGTCCTACAACATCAGGATTTAAGTGGGCATTATTAACTTCATCGGTATAACCATTGACACCGAACATATATTTTTCAAGTTTTGCTTTTTCTTCGTCATTACAGAAATAAGTATGGAATCTTCCAAATTCTTTAACGACTTCTTTATAGATTTCATGATCGATAATAACAGCTGATTCAGAAGCACAAATCATACCATTATCAAATGATTTAGATAATACGACATCGTTAACTGTACGAGCGATATTAGCTGTTTTTTCAATGTAAGAAGGCACGTTACCGGCACCTACACCTAATGCCGGTTTACCACAAGAATATGCCGCCTTAACCATGGCATTACCACCTGTTGCTAAGATAGTTGCCACACCGGCATGATTCATTAACGCTGTAGTTGCATACATCGAACGCATACCCAACCATTGAATACAGTTTTCAGGAGCACCGGCAGCTACTGCAGCATCACGCATAACAGTTGCAGCTTGCACTGAACATTCATAAGCTGATGGGTGGAATGAGAAAATAATTGGGTTTCTTGTCTTAATAGCGATTAAAGACTTAAAGATAACTGTTGAAGTCGGATTTGTTGTAGGAACAATACCACATACGACACCTACCGGTTCAGCAATTTCAGTTACACCAAGCAAAGGATCTTCGTTGATAACACCTACCGTTTTTAAATGACGTAAGTTACTTGTAACATATTCGCAGGCAAATAAGTTTTTAACTGCTTTGTCTTCAAATACGCCACGTTTTGTTTCATTGACAGCTGCCTCAGCTAAAGTACCGTGGGCATCTAACCCGGCTACTGAACATTTGGCAACAATGTAGTCTACATGATCTTGGTCCATACGAAGATATTTAGTTAAAGCTTCTTGTGCTTTACCGACTAACTGATCAACGTGTTGATCAATTTCTTCGTTTGTCCATTCCTTCTTTGTAGCTACTGCTTCTTTTTCGGCTTTTTTTGCCATAATCACACCTCCATAAAATTTTGTGAATAAATCCTCACTACGCCTATAATATATCATTATCTTGTGAATTTGTAAACAAAAAAAATGCGACTTTTTCAATCGTCAAAAGCTATTTAGTCAAATCCAAAAAGGCTGTTAAATTGAAGCAAATTCAAATTTCATTGTCATAGTCGTGATAATTTTCACTAGTCCAATAAAATGTATCCGTTTTCGCTTTCATGAAAATTTTTATAAAAATTTTTTCGATATTTTTCACAACATTAAACTGTAAGCCTTATCGCAATAAATCATTTAAAAAGCAGGTAAAAAATATCTTTACCTACCTTATATTAAATGATATATTTTTCCATTGAATTTACAAAAAAACAAGGGTCTATTAGTCAAAGTATCAACTATTGTAGAATCGCTAAAGCCACTTTTAAGCCATCTACAGCCGCCGAAACAATCCCACCGGCCTGACCGGCCCCTTCACCGCATGGATACAGATTTAAAATCGGCGACATACATTTTTCATCTCTTACAAAACGGACGGGACTGCTTGACCTTGATTCAACCCCGGTTAACACAGCTTGGTCATCTTGGAAAAAACTTAGCTTCTTGCCAAATGCCAATAAGCCTTCTTTCATTGCCTGATTGATCTCATCACTAAATAAAGCATTCAAATTGGCAAATTTGACATTTGGACGATAGCTTGCCGTAATATGTCCAAAAGCAATTGAAGTTGCATTTTCCATGTAATCTTTAAGTAAACTTATCGGTGCTTGATAATGTCCGCCGCCTAGCTCAAAAGCTTTCTTTTCTAGTTCACGTTGGTAATACATACCTGCTAACGGGTGCTCACTTCCAAAATCTTTTTGGTCGACACTTACCAAAACAGCGGCATTGGCATTCGGCTTAGCACGGGCATATTCGCTCATTCCATTAGTCACCAACAGTCCTTCTTCACTGCTCGCAGCGACAACCTCGCCTCCCGGACACATACAGAAAGTATAGACACCTCTTCCATTAGTTGCATGGTAAGCTAATTTATAAGGGGCGGCTTTCAAATATCGACTAGCCTTTTTATACTGTACAGCATTAACTTCTTGTTGCAGATGTTCAATTCTAAGTCCTACGGCAAATGGTTTTGATGCCATTGGAACAGCACGTTGATAAAGCATTTCAAATGTATCTCTGGCACTATGACCAATCGCTAAAACAATATGTTTAGCATAAAGCTTTTCTTGATGGTTGATTTCAACACCTTTGGCACAATCTTGCTCCATCAAAATATCTGTGACTAATGCTTCAAAGCGAACTTCAACGCCCATGGCAATTAAGTCCTCACGCATATTTTTAACCACTTGACGCAAATAGTCTGTTCCGATATGAGGCATCGCTTCATATAAAATATCTCTTGGCGCTCCATATTTCACAAAAGTTTCAAGCACTGTTGTAACTTTAGGATCTTTAATACCTGTCGTCAGTTTACCATCTGAAAAAGTACCGGCACCTCCTTCACCAAACTGAATATTGCTGTGTATATTCAGCTTTCCATTAGTAAAGAAAGCCTCCACATCTTTGATGCGTTCTTCGACTTGCTTTCCTCTTTCCAACAAGATGACCGGACTACCGCTTTTAGCTAAAAGCCAAGCACAAAACAAGCCTGCCGGTCCACTGCCAACAACAATCGTTTTTTCTTGAATACCAAAAGGAATAGTCAATTTAAAAGGCTTATATATAGATAAAGAACGATTTTTCTTCAATAGGTTTTCTTCATTAGTATGCTCGAAAATAAAACTCGAAATATAGTGAACATCATTTTTTCTAGCATCTATCGAGCGTTTCAATAATTTAACATTTTTTAATTCCTTTGCCCTAATATTTAGATGACTAGATACAATTTTAGGATAGTCTTCTTCTTTGGTTTGAATAGGCACTTTGACATTACTGATTTTCAACATGTTTTCCACCTCGCCAAAATTCTAACATAAATACTTACTAAAAGCAAAAAAATCATATACAATAGATATGAGGTGAAAAACGATGAACTATTTTGAACACAAACAATATTCTGCGCAAGAAATAAGACAAGGTATTTGGCATATCCATGATGCCACCCAAAATAATATTGCGGGAGCTCATGAGGACGGATCTTTCAACAATACTTCTAGTATCTATGTAATTGAAGATGAAAGTCAAGTGCTAGTTATTGATTTAGGTAATCCGTATGAAGATAACCATCTAAGAGAGATTGTGAATATGATTGCAAAAGACAGAAACATTCAGGTCGCAATCACTCATCACCATTTTGATCATATCGGTGCTTTGTCGCAATTTCAGGACTGTCCGATTTATGTCCCTAAAAATGATCCTATCAATGATGTTAAACATCAAGTTTTAATTGACGAAGGAGATAAAATCCAATTAGACCATCTGTGTTTTGAGGTTTTAGATGCCAAAGGTCATACTGCAGGCAGCCTTGCCTTTTATGAAAGAAATCAAGGCATACTAGCTACCGGTGATGCTTTTGGCTCAAGCTATGTTTGGCTCTTATTTATGCCTGATGTTTTAAATGTATATCAACAAACTTTAGATAAAATCCTTCAACAGCTAAACCATGCTCAAAACATCTTATTCCTTTGTGGGCATCGCTATCAGCAACAAATCACAACCGTTAAGGGAATCCACCCACTATCCCCTAAAAATCCGAATATGAATATCCAATACTTAAAAGATATGCGGACATTAGTCGATCAAATTTTAGATGGAACCGCCAAATCCCATGAATTTCAAGCCTTTGGTAGACAAGACTTAAGAGCCTACACTTACGGTTGTGCCGAAATTGATACTTATCTTCTTGGACACGATCCGATTATTTTAGAGGAAGAGAAATAATGAAGACATTGTATTTAATCGGTGGTACCATGGGCGTAGGTAAGACGACAATTTCAAAACAGCTTAAGCAAGCGCTCAACCAAAGCGTCTTTCTTGATGGCGATTGGTGTTGGGATATGCACCCATTTATCGTTAACGAAGAAACAAAGGCAATGGTTTTAGATAATATTTGCCATCTATTGAATAATTTTATTCACTGCTCAAGTTATGAAAATATTATTTTCTGTTGGGTCATGCATGAACAAAGCATTATTGATGATATTTTAAAAAAGCTTGATACAAGTAATCTAAATATTAAATCTATTTCTTTAATTAGCGATGAAGCTTCCTTAACTCAAAGAATTGCCAAGGATATTGCTTCTAACCTTCGTCAACCCGATGTTTTAAAAAGAAGCTTAGAGCGTCTTGCCATGTATCAAGAACTAAACACGATTAAAATTGATACCTCAAATAAGGATATTCCAACGATTATCAATACCATTTTAAAAGCATAATCTAAAAAGCATCAGTCGAAATGACTGGTGCTTTCTTTAACATTTGCATAACATAATATCTAAAATTGTTTCATCGCAAGTGCATAGCCCTTTTTTAACTAAGTCATCTAAATGGCGCAGCGTCTGTTCGGCATCATCAAATACAATGCCTTGGCTATGGTCGGGTGAAATATCATTCATAGCTAGATTAGCACATTGAATTGCCGCGTTGATACTTGTTGCTATTTTCAAGGCACAGGTACTTTTTGCCCCGTCACAAATCATTCCCGAAACATCTGAAAGCATATTGTTAATGGCATAACCAATCTGTTTATCAGAACCGCCAAGCAAATAAGTCATACCGCAACAAGAACCCGTTGCCCCGGCAATCCCCGCACCGCATAAAGGCGATAATCTGCCAATATAAAATTTAATATGAATGGTCATCAATTGACTAAGCGCTAACGCTCTTAACGTATCCGCTTCATCTTTACCTAAAATTTTCGCTAATTCATAACTAGGCAAACTACACGTAATCCCCTGATTACCACTTCCGGCAGTCGTCATAATCGGCATTGGACAACCGTCCATACGAGCATCGCTGGCAGCAGATGTTACAGCGATAATCTGACTGGCTTTAGAATTAGCCAAAAGGTTATTGCGCGCATCTTCCATAATCTTTTTACCGACTTGTAAACCATAATTATTTTTTAACCCTTCATCTGAAACAGCTTTATTCATTTTGGCGCCATCTAATAAAAAGGCAATTTTAGATACATCAACATTTCTTACAAAATGCAATATATCAGAAACGGTAACGCCATCATCACAGCGACAGCTCGTATTTTCGCAACATAAAGGAATATCGACCAATACTTCATCATCAATCGCATAATAAATGATATTGGTGTGTTGGCGGGCAATAACGACTTTCGTCGTGTGGTGGCTACTTTTGGCATTGATTTCGATATATAATGGTTCACTGATCTGTTTATGGTTAATATGTATCAATTTCTTTTTCATCAAAGATTTAGCACTCGCTAAATTGTCAGGTGTTAAACCGCAAAGAATCTCTAATTTTTTCTCAGGTTCTAAAATTACTGCCCCTAAAGCTGCCGCAATCTCCAAACCGACTTCACCGGTTCCCGGAATTCCGACACCCATGGCATTTTTAATAATATTTGTACTCAAATATAAATCTAAGGAAGTGAGCTCCTCTTTTAGGCTAGTTACCGCTAAGCTCACCGCATAGCTGACTGCAATCGGTTCAGTACACCCCTGAGCAGCAACCACTTCTCTTTGCAATATTTCAATCAATTTTTCTTCCATCGTCAACTCCCCCTTCTAAATCCAGTTATATTTTTTTAGACATGAAACAATCCCATCATGCCACGCCTCATCAGTAACATCATAGGCAATAGCTTTGATTGGCTCAACCGCATTGCCCATAGCGATGCCATGTCCGACTGAACTAATCATTTCCAAATCATTATAAGCATCGCCAAAAGCCCATGCCATCTCTAAATCACTATCGAAATAAGCCATCACAGCAGCAATTCCCTGAGCTTTATTGATGCCCTTTAAAGTTAAGTCAAATGAGGTTTGATTAACATGTCTAGTCACATCAAAATAAGGCGCTAAACTATCGACAATTATCTGACAGTCTTCTTCTTTGTCTGCCACAATCATACCGATATAAACCTCAATCTCTTCTAAGTTAAAATCCGTTGCCACAATTTCTTCTCGCATTCCCCAAGATGTTGTAAAATGCTTATGAATAGGCAAATCAGCATTATAGGTATAGATTTTATCACGGCTTTCTAAATAAAGGACCGCTTGATATTTTTGGGCAATCTCCACCGCTTTTTGTAAGGCAGCTTGAGTTGCCTTCTTTTTATAGATGCACTTTCCTTGATATTCCACATACGCTCCATTACAAGTCACAAATCCATCAAACGGATAAGCTAAAATCGCCTTGTCAATAAAGCATTTCGTTCGTCCGGAAGCAATAAAGGTCGGATGTGTTGCTCTTAATTTATCTAAAGCCTGTTGGGTTTTAGGACTGATTGTAGTCAGGTTGTGCGTGTAATCTAATAACGTTCCGTCAATGTCGAAAAAAAATGCAGGTAGTTCCATAAACAGCCTCCTTTGTTTTCTTTATTATAAAACATTTAGGCTAAAATGATAAAGACATTTTGAAAAAAATAAGTATTTTTTCAGATAATATGTTAAAATAAGGTGAGGAGGTTTTATATCATGGAAACGTTATTAAACGCATTTGATTTTGAAGGGGAAGTTTTGGACATTCAACCTTTTGGTAACGGTCATATCAATGATACCTTTTTAGTCAAAACAACCAAACAACCTTATATTATTCAACGAATCAATCATCATGTCTTCAAACAGCCGGAGCAGTTAATGTATAATTATCGTCTTGTTACGACCTATCTAAAAGAAAGAATTCAGGCAAATGGCGGAAATCTCCATCGTGAAACAATCTCTATTGTCCCTACCAAAGACCAACGAGATTTCTATGTTACAAAAGAGGGCAACTACTACCGTTCGATTACGTTTATTGAAGATTCTATTTGTTTAGATACGATTAAAAACGCCAAGGACTGTTTTGCGACAGGTAAGACCTTCGGTAATTTCCAAGCCTTACTAGAAGGATTTGATGCGACCAAGCTGTATGAAACAATTCCTAATTTCCATCATACCCCCAAACGCTATGAAGCTTTTTTAGAAGCTTTACAAAAAGCAAGCCCAGAACGCATTGAAAATGCCCAAGCGGAAATTGAATTTATCCAATCTCATCAAGCCGATATTCATGCTTTATACGATGCACATTTACCGGTTAAAGTAACACATAATGACACTAAACTTAATAATATCCTATTCGATAAACATGATATGCGACCTTTATGTGTGATTGACCTAGATACCATTATGCCGGGCTTTGTCGCTAATGACTTTGGTGACTGTATTCGAAGCGGGGCAACCTATAGTAGAGAAGATGAACCGGATTTAGACAAGGTTACTTTAGAATTAGATTTATATCAAAACTATTTAGATGGCTTTATTGAAGGGGCTAAAGCAACCTTAACCAAAGAAGAAATTCGATCTTTGCCCAAAGGTGCTAAAACAATTACTCTCGAACAAGCGATTCGCTTCTTAACGGATTATTTAGAAGGTGACCACTATTATAAAATAGACTATCCGCAACATAATTTAGTTCGGACTAAAACCCAAATTAAACTTGTCAAGGAAATGGAAAAATATCAAAAAGAAATTGATGCCATGTTGCAAAAGCACTTAGCATATGAAAAAGACGAAGCTTAAAATAAAGGAGGAAATCAAATGAGCAAAAAAGTTCGTGTTAGAGATTCAAAAGAACAATCTTTTTTCGGTCTAATCGGTGGCTGTATATTTTCATGTATCGGTTTATTTGTTGCCATACCGACTTTTGGCGCATTCGGTCTTCTTTGGACAGCTATTGCTATCGGTATTACTGTCTTGCATGGCTACAATGCATTTAGTGAAAAGGGCATTGCCACAGCTATTATTGATGTTCAAGATGAAGCAGAAGAAACCGTTGAACAGCGTTTGAAAAAACTAGATGACTTATATCAAAAACAGCTGATTACCCAAGAAGAATACAACACTAAAAGACAAGATATTCTAAAAGACATTTAACTTAATCAAGCGTAAACAAAAAAGCGGCATATCCGCTTTTTGTTTTATAACAATGTCGTTAAAAAAACACCCACATGCACAGCGATAACTCCTGCCAAAATTAAATCAAACAATATTTGATTGGCACGCATCTGTCTTTTTTTCATACAAACCTCCATCAAAATAAATTTCAGTACCATTATACTCTTTTTAAATCAAAAGTTTTTAAAATTTCCTTAATTTATATAAAAAAATCAGGTCACTGATGACCTGATCTAAAACTATCTTCTTCTAAGCTTGCGATAATAATGATACAGTGTTGCGGAAACAATGGAGGCTGTCGCAATCGTCGGAACAACCCAATTCTTTGAGGCTGACAATTTATTGGCTTTGCGGGTCTTACCGGCAATCCAATCGAATAAATGTAATCCCTCATAACTTATAGGCTCATTATTTAAAGCCGGTACCCAAGCAAAATGAGCATTATAGCTTTCACCGTGACTACGAATATCAGGATATAGCGTCAACTGTGCTGATGCCCCGGCACGAATCATGTGTTCATAATTACGGACACTGTTAGATGATGGCACGGTTGTATCTGTCATACAATGAATAAACCACATCGGTACATCTTTAACCTTCCAAGCTTCTTTCATCGTCATCTCATAAGCAGGACAAACAGCAAAGGCAGCCGCAAAGCGTGAAGGTGCCGCTAAAACCGTACGAATGGTCTGATAGCCACCCATTGAACACCCACCAATATAAATGCGTTCTTCATCTATATCCGGGTGAAAAACACATACCTCATCAATTAACGATAAAAGATCATTGGTATAATCCGTATCCATATATTCGCCTTGATATTCAATCGGCATCCAAAAAGTCGGACACTGAGGGACAACGACATAAGCCCCACCGAAAGTTCTTTGCGCTTCCTTAGTCACAAAGGCTGTGCCTCCACGGTTAGCGATGATTGGCATTTCATTATCCTTGCCACCTTCACCCATACCATGAAGCCAAATAATCAGCGGCTTTTTATTACCGTCAAATTTAGGCGAATATTCTCTATACAATAACCCTTTTGAGCTTTCGTATTTTTCAAACACATCAATATGATGATGAATGGTACCATTGTACACTAAATCCTTTGGTGCTTCTTCCTTTGAATGATCCATATAAATCAAAGGCTTAGTTAAAGTGACTTTATACTCCACATCGGCTTTAAAAGACTTTTGTGTTTCCATTGAATACATCACCGTTGAAGCGCCTTTGGTATCTTTACCGGTTAATAAAACTAAATGAATAAATTTTCCGCTCGCAGAAGGTGTACCTAATTGTTCTTTTGTCGTAAAGACACTGATAATAAAACGTTTATTTTCATCAAGTTTGACACCTTCATGGCTTCTTGTAACTTCCACATTAAATAAGTTGTTGCTTAAATTGGAAGCCTCGACTTCTTTTTCACACTCAACAATCACTCGACAAACAGCTTGTCCGCCATCTAAAACTCTTGTATATAATTGGTATTTCATGGTCTTTCCCCCTTTTGATTCGACTATCTTCTTAAACTTCATGAAGAAAACAACAATCATCAAATACTACACATCTATTATACATGATTTTTATCCTGAAAAAAAGAATTATACTAAAAAACAGTATCTGTTTTATTCGACACTGTTCTGCTCTACTTGCATTTTATCAATATGTGCTTTTTCTTCATTTTTAATTTCCCAATGAATTAAGAACGTTAAAGCAGCACGCAATAAGATAATACAACCGACTTGTATGATTTCCGTCATATCACGTACGATAACGGTACGTAAAATCTCACTGCCTAATTTAAACTCCAATGCCATAGCTAATCCCTCAGCTAAATGTAAACGTGTTTGCGGATCTTTCTTTATCCAATGAACAAAGGCATTAAGTGATGCCCACGCAATAACGATAAGTCCCATCAATTCTAAAACGACAACAAATAAATTCACTAAAATGCTCATCCACTCATGCAACACATTGGTGAAGCTTGTTACCTCCATTAAAAATAACATCATATTCCCTCCTAATCCACTTTCATTGTAACCCTTTGTATAAAAAAAGTAAAGAAAAAGTCCCTTTTGAAAAGCTTTTATGATATGATGAAAAAGTAATGGAGGGATAATCATGAAAAAACCATTCAACGATTTATATAATGATTTCTTTAACGATACACCAAAAAAAGAAAGCCGACCTGCTAAGACAGATGATATTCACAATATAATGGCTGAATTAGATCAACTAAGCAATGAAATGAACGCATTTATTGATAGCCATCAGCAAGAACACATAACTTATCAAGATATAAATGAATGTGTTAAAATGAATGTTTTAGGACAAGACGAAGCGATTGAAAAATTCAATTTGGCTTTAAAACGCCCTTACTACCAAGCACCCTTACCCAAACTTAAAGGCACAATTCTATTGACAGGACCTAAAGGAAGCGGAAAGCATACACTCATTCATACCATCTCGCAATGCCTATTCAACCAAAGTATTTTAGCTTACGCTAAGCCTTGTTATATTGATATGGCTAAGATTCAAGATGAAGTAACATGGATTCAAGATATGTATGCTGCTTTAAGCAAACCTAACAGTATCATCGTATTGGAAAATATTGATGCTTGCGATGCTGTTTATCTTGAGAAGCTTATTTCTTTATTCTCAAAAGGTTATCTGCCTTTGAAAGACCGTTATATATCACAAAATAAAAAACTTGTAAGTGCCCAAAATATTTTAGATGGAACTTTAATTGATAAACTTGAAGCTCAAAATCAGTATTTTATCCTTTTAAGCACGAAACCTTTAAACAAATTAAAAAATCAATTAGGTAATCGCTTTTTAGCTACTATTCAAGATGAAATTGAAACCAAGCCACTTGACCAAATCACTTATTTAAACCTCTTGAAAAAAGATTTGATGATCTTAGAGAATCAAATTCAAGAAAATTTCAAGACAGAAGTTTGCTTCGATAAATTGGCCTTATCCTATATTTCAGCTCAAGGATTACAAGAAGGCGGATACCATCAGATTAAAATTTGTTTAGATGATATTTCCAAGCATCTTAGCAATTATCTATTGCAACAGCCACAAAAAAAGGCTGTCATCACCTGCGATAATCAAACACTGTGTTTAAATGGTGAAGTTTTATTTAAAAACAATCAAGAAAAAGAACATCTGGAAGCCATTCAAAAAGAAATGGAGCAAATTGTCGGACTAGATGAAGTCAAAAACTATATCTATGCCTTAAAGGATATGATTGCGATTTCCAAGCGAAGAAAAGAAGCCGGTTTAAAAAGTCCGGATTTAACTCTACATACCATTTTCACAGGTAATCCGGGAACGGGAAAAACAACGATGGCTCGCTTGATGGCTAGTTACCTTAAAGCTTTAGGCATTCTTAAAAACGGGCAGTTAGTTGAAGTAACTCGAGCGGATTTAGTTGCCCAATATGTAGGACAGACAGCACCTAAAACCAAGCAGATGATTCAAGCTAGCCTAGGTGGTATTCTTTTCATTGATGAGGCTTATGCCCTATATCGAGGTAAAGAGGACAGCTTTGGGCTTGAGGCCATTGATATGTTAGTGAAGGGCATGGAAGACCATCGTGATGAATTCGTTGTTGTTTTAGCCGGTTATACAAAAGAAATGACAACCTTCCTAGAAGCTAATTCCGGTTTAAAATCACGTTTTCCAAACATTATTGAATTTCCTGACTATACGGCTAGTCAACTACTACAAATTGCCAATAATATTGCACAATCAATGGATTATGAAATTACCGATGATGCTCAAACCAAACTATTGAATTACTTTGAAAAAATACAGACTAACCTTGCTAAAAACAGCGGTAACGGTCGTTTGGCACGAAATGTGATAGAAGAAGCTTCTTTATCTCAAGCGACACGCTTAATGAAAGAGCCTGACGCCTCATTAACTCTATTAGAAGCTAAAGATTTTAATCTTTAAAATACTCAAGACAATGGTAACCATTGTCTTTTTAATTACTTCAAATCTAATTTCCATTATTTTACTAAATAAAAATTATATTTCACCAAATATCGACAAGATTTTCCCTTAATAACACGACATAATAGAATGAAGGGAGGGAATGATAGATTGGATAAGAGAAGCTTACAAAAAAATATAGCGGTCCTATTAAGAAAAAGAAATG
>ERZ808028.1052-NODE-1052-length-18229-cov-10.824758_pt1 | contig 18229 bp, 18 predicted proteins | sample MGYA00380184_ERZ808028 | MGnify/ENA primary metagenome ERZ808028 (study PRJEB31490, sample SAMN06133397) | mouse gut metagenome | isolation source: J8_1 | host: mice | place: China: Chengdu | collected 2015-05 ...
ATTGACGAGGATTTTAACAAAGCAGAGGCGGAAATACTGCCGCGAAAATCGTGTTCGGACGTGTGCGCTATGGTTAAGCTGAGAAGAGTCGAACACAATAACTTGCCGCTGTGGCGGCTTTTCACGCTTGCGCCCTTGTCGGGCAACAGCCCGACTGCGGTCTTAAACACAAAAATCCATCCACAGTTTATGCTTTGAAATTCCAATGCAGGAAACGCCTGACAAAATAAATATTTTTCTTACAAACCTCTTTTGCCGCGGACGAAAATATGGTAAAGTTATTCTATAAAAATACCCAGAGGAGAGAAAGAGCCATGCCCGCAAAAATTGCAGAAAGCGTCACCATTTCAGGTATTTCTTTACAAAACAGATTGATTCGCTCCGCCACACACGACGGTTTGGCGGACCAAAACGGCGCGCCGACTGAAAAATTGATTCGGCGCTATGCCTATCTTGCCGAAAATCAGGTCGGGCTGATTATTACAGGTTATGCGGGGGTAAGCGAAAACGGCATGTCCCCGTATCCCGCCATGCTCAAAATACACAACGACGGGAATTTACCGCAGTTTCGCGCACTTGCACAGGCAGTGCATGCGCACGGTACGCCAATCCTTTTACAGCTGGCACACTGCGGCAGACAAACCGCGTCCAAGGTGATTCACGCGCAAAAAGTCGCGCCGACGGCAAAACGTCATTTATTTTATCCCGACAAGGCACAGGCGCTTACCGAAACAGGCATACGCCAAATTATTGCGGACTTTATACAGGCGGCAGTCCGTGCAGAAAAATGCGGATTCGACGGCGTACAGCTGCACGCGGGACACGGCTATTTACTGCACGACTTTTTATCGCCGTACGGCAACCGACGGCAGGACGCATGGGGCGGCTGTGCGGAAAACCGATGCCGAATCCTTACAGAAATTATAAAAGGCATTCACGCAGAAACGAAACTGCCTGTTTGGATAAAACTCAGCGCAGAGGACAACCGCAAGAACGGTATGCGCATTGCAGATGCTGTGGAAATTGTCAAAATTCTGGAAAAGAACGGACTGGACGCCGTAGAGGTCTCCTGCGGTACGGTAGAGGACGGCATGAACACTATGCGCAGTGCGCGTATGCCGATGGAAGCGGTATTTGCATACCGTGAGCCGTGTGCGTCTTTTCCGAAGCATTTCAAAACGTTTGCACTGCGGTGTGCACAAGCCATCAATCCGTTGCTGAAACAGCCTGCACCGTTAGAAAACTTTAATGTAGAAAATGCCGCAAAAATCAAAGCGGCGGTGTCGATTCCTGTGATTGTTGTCGGCGGTATCCATAAAACCGACGATATGAACCGAATTCTTGAAAGCGGCAAGGCGGACGCGGTTTCCATGTGCCGACCGTTTATTTGTGAGCCGAATTTGGCGCGTAAGCTTTTAGACGGCACGCAAACCGAGGCAAAGTGCCTGATGTGCAATTTCTGCGGATTGGTCATTGAAAAGGGCGAAACGAAATGCCTGTACGGAAAAGTGAAAGAAACATAAATCGCCGCTTTATCGAATGCGAAGATATAGGAATTTCATAAAATTATGAATAAAACGGACCGCACAGCCTTAAATTCCTGTGCGGTCCGTGAAACTGCTTACAAATGCACGCATTTCCTGTTTGGATGTAATTTGATGCGTTTTTTGAATCACATTCTGTTTTTCGGTTTCGGATAAAGCTTCAAACTTTTGCATGGCGGCTTCATTTTGCGCGAGCGCCATCCCGAACCCCAACGGCAAATTTATATCAGACATCATATCACCTCATGTATATCGTATCACAATCATTTTCAAAAATACAAAACATGAGATAAAAAACGTATGAAAAATATGTGTTTGGGACACGGTGTGATGCCAAAGTGCGTGTACAGGTACTGTACAAGTGACTTCGTAAGATTTACATACTGTATCCGTATTGACTTGATATATAAATAATAATTACATTTTGAAACCAAAAACACTTACCGGCTATTCTTCTGTGTATCATGCGATTTAGAAAAACACTTTTCAAGCTCGATACAAAGCCGTCTTTTCATTTGCGCCAATTCTTCCGAAGAGGGCTTATTACCGTCATCCCACATAATCTCCTTTGGCAGCCACCATACAGGCCCTCTTCCGTGATTGCCGTAATCGCCCAAATCCCCATCCGTTCTCGGAAAAATATGCCAGTGCAAATGTGCATCACCGTTCCCAAGACACTCATAATTGATTTTGTCTGCCTGAAGCGCTCTTTTTACAGCTTCCGCAACTATCACCATTTCCTGCAAAAAAGCTGTTCGGAACGGAATATCCAAATCAAAAAGCTCCACCGCATGTCTTTTACAGATGAACAAAGAATATCCGTAGAAATGCTGATTCAACCCAAAATAGCATAACCCGTTTGCAGTTCTTTTGCAAACCAAGGATTTTCACCGTTTTGAATTTGCAGAATTGTTTTGCACATATCACAACACATTGTATAGTCCCCCATACTGCAATATTTATAGCGGCATTATTAAACCCTTGAAAGCCGTTTACAGTATAGCAAAAATATAACAATTCGCAACGTTATAAACGTATATATCCGAAAATACAGCGAAATGCTTACGCACATTGCCGTCGCATACAGTTGCTTTGTAAATAAACCATCCAATCGGATGGTTTATTTTCTGTAAAGATGATATAAAATAGCTGTTGCTCTGTCGCGTGCATAAAATTAAGCAAAAAAAGAAAGCCTCGTACGCGAATTGCGTGTCGAGGCTCTCGACTGGCTCCCCAAGACAAGTTAAATCCGCGCTAAACGCCGAATTTTCTATATCACTAAATGTTACTGTTTGTGTCGAGTCTTTATAATTAAGGATTAAAATAAACTTATCGTCATAAAGATAAATTGCATTAACAAAAGTATCAATCAGCTTGCGTTTGTTTTCAATTTTACTTGTATCCAAACCTTTGTACTTATCAAACCAAAATCTGATTTGTTCTTCGGTTAATTTTGGCTTTGCCAATTCTTCTTTACTTATTGCAACAAGTAAATCACTTTTCTGTCTTTCTAAATCGTCAAGCCGTTGTTTTGTTGACGGACTTATAATTCCCATTTGTATTGCATTAACAAGATTTTCAATTCCCTTTTCAACATCATTTAGTTGACTTTGCAAAACAGGAATAACTGAATTGTCCTGCTCCTGTAATTTCAATACTGCTTTAACAAGTCTATCTATACATTCATTATCAAAAATTGTCGCCATTACTTGTTTAATAACTAAATCTTCAATAAATTCTTTCTTGATATTTTTCTTATCGCAGCCACGGTGATATTTAACACTTGGACATTTATAGTAACGATACTTAGTACCTGTTCTGCTTGTACCGCTATCACCAGCCATCAAGCATTTGCACTTGCCACAATACAATTTAGTTGTCAGTAAGTATTCATCTTCTGACTTGTGTTTGGCAGGTGCTTTTTTATTTGTTGCCATTCTTGTTTGAACTTTGTCAAACAATTCTTCAGAAATAATAGCAGGAATACCATTAGGAATAACAACATCTTTAAACCTGTATTCGCCTATGTACTTTCTGTTATGCAACATACTTGTAATGGCGTTAATAGTTATTGCCTTGCCACGCTTTGTACGAATACCACGATTGTTGAAAATATCAACAATCTCTTTCATTGTTGCACCTTCAGCATAAAGTTCAAATGCTTCAACAACTACGGGCGACATTTCAGGATCAATTTGATAGTGTAACTCACTGTCAGTTATATATCCGATTGGCAACAATCCGCCATTGCTTTTACATTGAAGAGCATTATCAGTCATACCTCGCAAAGTTTTCTCTGCAAGTTCTTTTGAATAGTATTCTGCCATCCCTTCAAGAACAGACTCCAAAAGCACACCTTCCGCACCTTCGCTGATTGCTTCAGTAGCAGAAATAACCTTGACACCATTCTTTCGAAGCTGAGCCTTATAGTGAGCTGAATCATAACGGTTACGAGCAAAACGGTCAAGTTTCCAAACGATAACAAAATCAAAGCCATTCTTGCTGCTATCAGTAATCATTCGCTGAAAGTCAGGCCTGTTAGCAGTAGTTGCAGATTTTGCCCTGTCAATGTATTCACCAACAATTTTTATATCATTTCGTTCTGCAAATGTTTTACATTCACGAATCTGTCCTTCAATACTTTCTTCACGCTGATTGTCACTTGAATATCTCGCATAAATTACACCGTTCATTTTATCACCTCACTCGCATCTTAACGCTCATTAAATTTTTTGTCAACTAATTCGACAAAATTCAACTAAATAGAAGTAAGAAAGAATTGTCTTCTTACTTCTATTGAATCTTTTTTGTGATATTTAAAGAATGATTAATTACTAATCAATTTTATTTCATAAACCGTCGGATAGTAAAACGGTGTTTCTTCTATGAAGGCATCTTTTAGTTTTACTGTAACTTTACTGCCTGGTTTAAAATCATTAACTGATATCTCATTTCCGTCTGAATCAAGCAATTTTGTATCCTTGCTGATGCCAAGAGAATTGACGGGGTCGCTGTATATTTCGGTTGTTCGTTCAACAATAATACGGATTTCTCCATCAGACTGTGTAACAATCTCCTGCACAACAGCATCAAATGATTTTTCGGACATTTTTGTTGATTGGCTGACTGCGGTTATGCCAACAATCGCAATTATTAAAACAGCAATTGCACCTATAATCATAAATTTTTTCTTTTTCATAATTTTCCCTCCTTATGCAACCTGGTGTTTCTTAAAGCCCAATCGTGCCAATGGCAGCATAATTGCTGTCAGCAACGCATACCAAACTGCCCTGACAGAAATTGCATCCAAAACTAAACCACCAAACTGATAGGAAATATACTTTCCAAGTTCCGGCATAGTTGCACGGTATGGAAGTAAAAACAAAATCAGATTATAAATTCCAGTTGTGCCGTTTGGTGTTAAAAACATAGGAATAAAAAGTATCGGCACAAGCACAATCAATACCAAATAAGGTGTTTTCATTTTAGCGGACAAAAGCAGTGTCAGACTAATCATAGCAAGCAGAATCAGATAAATAATGCCGATATTCATAAGAACTGCCTGCAGAAATGTTAAGGAATACGGCACGGTTGTATTGGCAATCTGCAACGGCAAATTCCAGCCTTCTGTACCAAATGCGATAAGCGGTAAGCCGCACGCTACAACAATATGGAGTGCAAACGCTATTGTACCGAATAAGCTTGATGCAATGATTTTTCCTGTTGTCAATTTCGTTTTTCCATACTTCGCAGACAGAATCACTGCATCCGTTCCTGACTGATATTCACCTGAAAATATAGGGGCAATTACAATACAGATAGCAAGTATTGCAAACATAAGCAGTTCAAAGCTGCTGATTATTACATTCCAGCCTTCATAATATCCGTATTGCAGCGGTGTATCAACATCGCTAGCCTTGTTGCTCCAATACTCCTTTTGATTATCCGTCAAAGCTCTTGAAGGTGTATTCAGCAGGGCTTCATTTTTGAATTCCATCGCCTGATAAAAATTTGCTCCGTTTGTTATATCCAAATCCGCAAGATCGTTATATGCCTTAAATTCATTCGGAGCACTGTAAGTGCTTGCAATCATATTCAGTAGCTTTTCTCTTGGTGCAATGCCATTCCAATAGGCATCGCCAATCAAAAACTTCTCATTTCCGTCATATCCGACATTGTCAGGATTTTCAAAAAGTGCCTGCACCTCTTTTATGGTTTCAGTCACATATTCTTCTGTTAACAAAACAGAAAATTCTTTATACTGCTCTTTTTCATAAGCAATACCTGCTGAGCCTTTTATTGCACCGTCCTGATTGTAGGTCTGAAATTGCATAATCGGCAAGCCGAAAAGAACGCCTGTTAAAATCAGGCTGATTGCCATTACAATTAAAGTGGACTTTTTTCGCAGTATTTTTAAAAATTCATATTTAACCAACATATTCCTTGTCCTCCTGTTCTTCGCCGAAATGATAGAGAAATAAATCCTCTAAGCTTGGCTCTACTGTTTGCGCATCTGCACTCGGTGCAGTTTCATCTACAATACGCAGACGCACCATATTGTTTTCGTGGTGAAGATTAACAACAGAAAATTGCCTGCTGTACTCTGCGGCATTTCTTTCATCCACCAAAAGCTCCCAAACCTTGCCTTTGATACTGTCCGTAACAGTAGCCATAGGCTCCTGCAGAAGAATCTGCCCTTGCTTCATCATCAAAATCGTATCTGCAATATAGGAAACATCAGAAACAATATGGGTTGACAAAATAACGATTTTTTCTTTTGCAAAATCGGATATCAGATTTCTGAAACGCACTCTCTCTTTTGGGTCAAGCCCTGCAGTCGGCTCATCCAGTATAAGAATTGACGGATTGCCGAGTTCTGCCTGTGCTATACCTAAGCGCTGTTTCATACCGCCTGAATAGGACTTGATTTTTTTGTCTGCCACATCGGACAGATTAACCAGCTTAAGCAATTCCTCCGTTCGCCTTTTTGCCTGCTTTTTATCAAGGCCTTTGACGGCCGCCATATAAATCATAAATTCTTTTGCAGTAAAATCGGGATAAAAGCCGAAATATTGCGGCATATAGCCTAAATGGGTATAGTATTTCTCACCCAATTCTTCAATTGTTTTTCCGTTTAGTGTGATGCTGCCTGAGGTCGGTTTTAGAACACCGCATATCATTCGCATCAATGTTGTTTTTCCTGCACCGTTTGCACCAAGCAGACCATATACACCCGGTTTCAAATTGACACTTACATTACTGACGGCAAATTTATCACCGTACTGTTTGCTTAAATTCTGTAATTGTAATTCCATACAGAAAACCTCCTGTTTATTATTCATAGGCAAAAAAATAGATGACCTATGATTTGGAATGAATGTTGATTCATTGTCTATATCATAAATCATCTATCTTAGGCTGTTCTTTTCTGTATCTTAATTTAACCTTAAGTTACTCAATTTCCGCTGGGAGAATAATAGTAAATTTTGTGCCCTCATTTAATTTGCTATTAACAGCAATATCACCATTATGAAGTGTTATAATCTGCTTTGCAATGGCAAGTCCAAGACCGCTTCCCTCAGGCTTTTCCTTTGTGTTTGTACCCCTGTAATATCGGTTAAACAATTCTGCCTGTTCCTCTTCACACATACCTTTTCCGTTATCGGAAATACAAATGCAGGCTTCTTTATCAACGTTCATATCAACACTTATTTTCACCTTTGTCTCCTGCGGATTATGTGTAAGTGCATTAATGATAAGATTGTTCATCGCACGGCGGAATAAATCCGTATCAATACAAATCTCTGAATCCTGAACATTGCTTTCAAATACAATATCCCTATCCTTAAAAGTAGGGTCATTCACAATATCAATCACCAATTCTTTCATATAACGCACAAGATTTACTGATTGCGGATTAAATGGCATTGCACCTGAATCCAGCTGATAGGTCAGCTTTAAATCGTTAATCAGCTTTTCTGTGTGATTCACATTTTTCAGGATAATCTCACCATATTCCTGAGTAGTTTCCTGATCAATTTCAGCATTTGAGGTCAGTAATTCTGCATAGCCTTTAATCGGTGAAAGCGGTGTTTTCAAATCGTGTGTAATATTTGCAATCCATTCAGTACGCACCCGTTCAGTTTCTTTCTGCACCTTATCACTGTTACGGATTTCAATATCCATTTTATTCAGTGCACAATAAACATCACTAAATATACCTTTTTCAGGCAGTGGAGTATAGGAACGCTGCGAAATATTTTCAATACCTTTCTTTATTTTACTAAGATGTCTGATAAGCCAAAGTCCGAGAATAGCCATAACAACAAAGATAATGAATAGAGGTCGTCTTCCCATCTGAAGTATTGACAAAGACCGTCCGGCAAGAAACAGTAATATTGAGAAAATAGATATCAGAAAAAACAGATATAATTTCTTTTTATTTTTCATATGGATTTACCAACTTATAGCCTAAGCCTTTCACTGTGATAATATAGTTTGGTGCGGCAGGGTTTTCTTCTATTTTTTCACGCAGGTGGCGAATATGCACCATCATTGTATTGTCGCAGCCAAAACTGTCTTCTCCCCAGACCGTTTCATAAAGCCGTTCACGGCTGATTACTCGTCCCACATTTTCTGCCAAGTGTTTCAGAATTTCAAATTCCCGTGCAGTCAATTCAATTTCCTTATCCTTTTTCATTGCCCTACAGCCGTCAGTATCAATCATAAGTTCACCGATTTTAATAGAGTAATTTTGTGTTGGAAATTGCTTGTATTCCAAACGACGCAGCTGTGCTTTAACTCTGTACGCAATTTCTTTAGGACTGAACGGCTTTGTTACATAATCATCGCCACCGACAGCCAAGCCGAGTATTTTATCAAGTTCATCATTCTTTGACGATAAAAATAGTATAGGACAATGAGAAAACTCGCGGATTTGTTTGCATACTTCATACCCGTCTATGTCGGGCAGCATAACATCCAAAATGATTATGTCTGGCTGAATTTTCCTGCAAGTATCAACAGCAGAAAGTCCATTATCCATTTTAATAATGTTATAAAATCCCTCAATATTTAAAGATTTTTCAAGTAAATCCAATATATCCGGCTCATCATCAACAAGCATTATTTTGTTAGTCATTTGGGCACCTTCTTTCATAAAAATTATATATAATAACAATATTGTATGCAAGATTATCTGTCTTAAGTTTATCTTAATTTTTTTATAAATACAGAGTGTCAGTTATGAGAAAATCGATTGACATATCAAATATGTTTGATATCAATTTTAGTGTATCAACATTAGGTATCGTTTCACCATTATTCCAGCGAGATATTGCTGGCTTGTAACAAACGATTTCTTCGTCATTTCATCCTGTGTAAGATGATTCGTTTTTCTTAAATTAAACAGTATGTCCTTAACTTCCATATTATCACCTGATTTAATTGTACAGGATAATTTCAATATGTAAAGCAACTATCTGTTGCTGTTTTATTGTAGAAATATGTTGAAAATAAAAATTCTCAAAAAAGTTTTGTTACTTTTTACATTTTTCGACACTTATGTATTAGAGGTTTGTCAATACCTATTTTTTTGCAAAAATGATATATTTTTGTCGAAAAAATGTGCAATTTTGTATTTTATATTGACCAAAGAAGAGTTTACTTATAAACCTATACTTATACACAATAAAAAACATTGACTATACACTATTGAAATTATTCAAATTTAAATTTCCATATGGAGACAATAAATATGTACCACTATCCTATAAACAATCTAAACTATTTTTCTAAACTGCTTACAATCACCCCAAATAAACATTCTATGGGAGTGTCTTTAAAACGCTATATGGAAATAAAAATTCACCCATTGATAGATGAAGCTAATTATTCGCAAATCATTGTACATAGTCATTTTGACCGTTCTCAAGGTATTTCAAATAAAGAAAAAAATGATAAATTATTTAATTATATTCGTCCTACAGCTACTACAGATGGTTCTGTTTTATACATAAATTGTTTTCCGGGAATTGATTATGTGTTTCATTATGGAAATATTTTAAAGTCTTATATAGATTTAACCAATAAGCAAATTGATGTTATTCATTTGCTTCCTAGTGAGAATGAATGTTGGAATGCCATAGTTGAATCTGAGTTAAAAAATATTCCAAAAACACATACCATAATAATGGGATATGTTGAAGGATTGCAGTGGATTTCCGAAGACGCTAATTGGCACGGTACAGGAAACTTTTTATGGAAACGAATACAACTATCCACAAATGAAGGTATTCTTTTGGGTTGCAAACACACATATTGGGGAGAGATTGCAGGAAGAATTGTTAACTATTTAGCTTTAAATGGAGTGAAAAGAATTATTTATGCTGGTAAACTAGGCACATTAAATCCTAGTCTTACGCCAAATCTAACAATAGCCACAGGAAATTCTAGTATTTTACCTAATGGAGAAATTGTTTATTGGAATAATCTTTTTGAAAACATAATAGATATGCAAGTATATAATGGTAAACATATAACAGTTCCCTCTGTATTACAAGAAACAAAAGAATGGCTCAACATAAACAAAAACAAAGTAGATTTTGTCGATCCAGAAATTGGACACATGGCATTAGCCGCATACAACAATCAAATTGAGTTTTCATATTTCCACATTATTTCTGACAATCTTTTGACAAAATTCGAATCAGATTTATCAAATGAAAGAAAACTGGATGTGATTGAAAACAGAAAACTTTTATGTAAAAAAATAGGTACAGCTATAAAATCTTTGTAGTGATTAATATTAATTTTGCTAATACTACATAGTCTGAGTTTTATATAGAAAAATAGTTTTTGTATTTCCATTTACTGGATTATAACAATTATAAGAATTTTCAATTTATATATAAAAACTATTGACGCGGAAGAAAATATCCGGTAATATAAAGACACTCCCTTTGGAAAAGGAGTTGGAATAACGCAGTGTGTGAACAGTTCAGCACACTCGTAAGGCAGCCAAGTATTTGGTATCCAAACATAATATTATGAGTCTTACAGAGAAGACTAGAAGGAAACTGAGTTTTATGAATTTTCATGAACTCGGTTTTTTTGTCCCCTAAAATTAATAACAAGGAGTGAATCTATGATTGCGATATAACTATCCCTACAGGGATAGGCAAGCATATTGTTTGTATATACAAACAGAAATCGGGAGAACCCGAACCCCTTTAAAATTGACCGTGGTGTGTTCCACAGAAAGAGAGGTATAAACTAAGACAAACAACAAAACTAAAATGGTTGCAATGCGTTTTCGTGAAAGCGATTATGAGGCAATCAAAAAGAAAGCAGATAAAGCAAATCTGAACTTTACTGAATTCGTTACAAGATCTGCATTAGATAAACCAATCGTTGTGATAGATGGTTTGGGAGATGTTCTGAAAGAACAAAAAGCAATCGGAAAAAATCTGAACCAACTGACAACCCTTTGCAATATGGGAAAGATTAATTGTCTTGATTTAACCAAAATGGTTAATCAGTATTCAACAGTATATGACTGTTTGAATGATATTACAGAGAGGTGCACATAAATGGCTACCTTTACAGCAATATCAAATAAAACGCAGAACAAAACGGCAATGAGAAAAGTTCTGGACTATGTAATGCAGGATTACAAGACTGTATATAACGGAGTTAAATTAGTAAGTGGACAGAACTGTATTCCAAATAGTGCTTACTCCGAATTTATAGCAACAAAGAATCAATTTGGAAAGGCAAACGGAGTATTCTTCAAACAGTATGTTCAATCCTTTAAACCGAATACTGCAACACCTGAGTTAATTCATCAGATAGGACTTGAAACAGCAAAATACTTTGACGGATTTGAAGTGGTAGTTGCAACACACATTGACAGAGATCACTGGCATAATCACTTTGTAGTAAATAGTGTGAATTGTGAAACAGGATTAAAAATTCAAATCAATGAAAAGAACTTAGAAGAATTACGGAATTATTCTGATAAGATATGTCAGCAATTTGGAATTGAAACATTAAAGCCGTATCAAAAGCCTAAGCAGAAATCTATGAATACAAGAGAATACAGGGCAGCAATAAAAAGCGAAAGCTGGAAGTTTGCTCTTATGGCTATGATAGACAGAGCAATGAAACATTGCAGAACGAAAGACGAATTCAAGAAATATATGAAACAGTACGGATATGATGTCAAATGGCAGGACAACTACAAGTACATTACCTATACTTGTCCTAACAATATGAAATGCCGTGACATCCGATTACACGAAGAGAAATACAGAAAGGAGAACATGGAGCTTGAGTTTAGATTACGAGGAGCTCAAACGAAGGAACGATACGAACATCAACAAATTACAGCAAGCACCGAGTATAACGATAATAGATACAGAATCGTGGCAAACGCTGATAGAACTGAACAAAGACCAATCGACACTGTTGGAGGATACAGCGGATATACAGACAGTGAAAACCTGTACGGAGAAATCAACGAAAACAGTGATAACAGAACTGAACAATCAAGTAGATTCACTGAAAACGGAGATAACGGATTTACAGAAACAGGTTGGGAAGATGAACGAAAATATCTCTTCAATGGAGAAACAATTGAAGAAGACAGACAATATAGCAGAAAAACTGAAAAAGAAATGGATACCGATATTGATTGGAGTACCGACAGCGGTACAAATCCTATTCTGGATAGCATATATACTCTGGCAAACGCTGCAGAAATAATAAAGAAACCGACAAACAAAATCCCAAGACAAGCTAAAAATAAAAAGAAAGGTCTTGGACAAAGAGATGATGACCACAGCGGAGATTATCAGAATAACAACGAACTTTACTATGGACCATCTATGTAACAAAACAAAAGTCCCGGTGAGCAATCACCGGGCAGGAAAGGATAATATGATAACTAATAATACAAATACAATAAATAATTCAAGATAGGAGTGATATAGAAAACAAATAAAAGTACTGTTGCTTTATGGCAACAGAAAAGATACCGCAATATGAAATAGATGCAATTGCAAAATTAGTTCTTCCACAAATTCAAAAGTTCTTTGAAACTGAAAAAGGCAAAAAGGAATTTGAAGAATGGAACTTCAAACATTCAAATAACGAATAAAACAATGGGCAGGGGTAAAAAAAACCCCTGCCTACTTTCTATGTATCTATTACTTAGATAAATTTAATTGTTTCAAAAATCTATCAGCCATAAAATATTTAACATCCAATTTCTGAACTCTCTCTCTTTTTGCACGTACAGAAATCTTCAACTTATCATTTGATACACTCATTAGTCCAATGTTCAATTCTCTAAATTGAGACTTATCAACATTTTTTACATATTCAGAACTTATTGCAACATAAACTTCATCAGCATATCGTTTATATCTTATTGCTTGGTTTAACCCTGCTTTCCAATCTGATAATTTAGCTTCTATTGCTACTATATTTTTTGATACGGCATTAACCTTTTTAATAACAGTTATGTAGTCATTATTAATTTTTATGTATCCATTTTGCTCTAAATCTCTTAAAAAATGATTAATTTTTTTATTGGTTTGTTGGTTATCAGTTTTGAATTCTTTTAAAGGAATTCTTTTTTTATTATAAATTTCGTTAAAATAACAATAAGCATTTAAATACTCATCAAAAACAACATTTTCTCGTTCCAAACTCGTAGTATAAACAACATCAGCTATATTATTACCACCTCTAAGTTCGCGAACAATATATTCCGTGTTGTATCTTGCTTGCAGATCCAAAACTAATTTTTCAACAAGTTCTTTTTCATTATTAAACATAAAAACCCCATTATTATAAAACTCTTTTTAGATTTTTCAACAATTTATAATAATCTGTATTTTTTTGACTATTTATAATTGTCGTAGGTATTGAATTCAAGTTGTTTAACGCTTCATCAATTCTTTGTTTCACATAAGGAATTCTATCATCATTACTCAAAGAGTTAATTTTATCAATTTCGGAATGCATCATCTGCCAATGATGCAATTGGACATTTTTATCACCAGTACCAATTTCAACTGGTGTTTTGCCTTTACACCATATGCAATCACATCCACCAAAATAATTATACAATTCTTCAAAAGCAAAAGTATCTTTTTTAGGATATGATAAAAATGACATTACTTGTGGGAAATAAAATTTTGAATACATATTAAAGGAATCTTTTTCTTCCTTAATATACTGTTCATCAAAATAATCTATACTTGCTAATCCTAACGAAAAACCATGAATTCCTTTTGCAACTAATGCAATACCAAGTGGAATCGGAACCTTTAGTGCGATAACAGGTTTACCTGTATATTTTTGTAAATTAATCATAAAATCAATGTAAGAAATTAATGATTGCTCATTCAATTGTCTCATATCAGATACCTGTACTATGAATCCATCAACATTTGAGCGAACATAATAGGATAAAACTTTATCAGATTGAAATACTAAATGACTTAATCCAATAGAAATCATAGCATATTTCTTTTTGCTTGAATCAACTATTTTTGAACTTTCTTCAATAAGTTGAATATTAATTTTTATCCAATCCTCAATTTGGTCAATAGGGTAATCTGTATTGCTTATATAATGATATGGTAAAATTAACTTGTTTCCAATTGACACCGTATTATACCATTTATTAATATAATCATCTCTAAGCACAGGATTGTTCAGATAATCTAATGAAATAACACCTTTTTCAGGAGCATATGGCAAATCCATCAACCCTTTAGTAGACGCAAAAGCAAAGTATGACAATCTTTGCGTAGAAGGATCTATTATCACATTATCAAAATTGTTTTCTACAAAGTGCTCATGTAATTTTTTCATCCAATTTTGAACATGAATCGGATATATAATATTTGCGTCATTTCTTGCTTCAAAATTGATTGTTACTTCCTTTTCCCTATAAACCCATGCATAATACTTTGCCATAGTAAGAAAGTCATTTTTTATCTCCTCAGAATCAAATGCCATAATGAAATCATCAATGTTTTGGTATCTTGCATATGGCTCCTTTGCTGTTGCCTTATAAATTATTTTCTCAACTATATCTGTAATCTGACTATTATATTGTGTAGGTGGAATAATCGGCTCATTGATTATTTTCATCATTAATTCTGGCAAAGTGGATGCTTTGTATGGAATGTTCTTTGTAATCATCTCATATAAAATAATACCTAAAGAGTAAATATCCGACCGATAATCAATATGTTTACTGTCCACAAGTTGTTCGGGAGACATATATAATGGCGAACCAATTTGTGCACCAGTCGATGTAATTGATGAATAATCAATTATTTTACTTAAACCATAATCAATAATTTTTACATTATTGTTATCATCAATCATTATGTTATCCGGCTTCAAATCTCTATGAATAATACCAGAATTTTCAACTACTGTATTATGTAAATCTCTGACACCATTGAGAACTTTTTTAAATACATCAATTAATAAATCTAATGATGAGTCTTTTTGTAAGAATTTTGTTAATGTTGTTCCTGCAAAATACTCCATTATAATAACATATTCTGTTACACCAAATTCATTGGTAAAGTAAAAATCCTCAACATACTTAATAAGATTTTCACTATTAACCATTTTCAATATATCTATTTCTCTCGTAATTCTATTCTGTTCAGTTTTAAATTCCTCTAAAATATATGTTTCATTTAAAACCTTCGCTGCATATGTTATACCATCCTTTGAGACACGATAAACAGCACCAAAGCTACCACTTCCCAAAGCTTTTTCAAAAAGATAATTGTTAATTGTTAATCCCGTAATATTCATTAAAAGATAGTACCTTCCGAATAAAATATATATTTATATATTAACAAATTTTTAATTCGTAGTCAATAATATTAGAATCAAAACATCTTATAAGTAAAAGATAAATCCGAACCCTTCGCCGAATAGCGTAAAGTTCGGATTTATCTGTTTTGGCTCCCCAAGTTGGACTCGAACCAACGACCCTGCGGTTAACAGCCGCATGCTCTACCGACTGAGCTATTGAGGAATGTTCACTCTCAAGTGCTTTAATATAATAACAGATAATATTTATATTGTCAATAGTTTTTTTAAAATTTTTTATTATTAAAAATTACTGTTCCACTCATTCAAAAAATCTTCTACAAACCTTTTCATAATTTTAGTCCTATCATGGGCAATTTTCCTGCCGGTTTCCGTATTCATCAGGTCCTCTAACAAAAACAGTTTTTCATAAAAATGATGTATTGAACTGGATTGGCAATTGCGATACTCTGCACCATTCATAGTGACATCAGGCGAAATTTCAGGAGTGTAGATTGGTCTGTTGTTTGCACCCCCATATGCAAATGCCCTGGCAATACCAATAGCACCAAGTGCATCAAGTCGATCAGCATCCTGAACACATTTACCCTCAAGGGTATCGGGTATAACGGAGTCTGTGCCTTTAAATGAAATCTGAGAAATTATATTACAGATTCTATCTGCATTGACATCAGATACACCAATTGTTTTTAAAAATACGCGGGCATTATTCATATCACAAACTGTTTCAGGTGACAATTTATAGTCATCGACATCATGCAGCAAAGCTGCAAGGGAAACAATTTCCACATCTGCATTTTCAATTTCTGCAATTCTGACAGCATTTTGATACACTCTTAAGCTATGATAATAGTCATGACCGCTGAAATCATTCTTAAAAAATTCTTCCACATATTCAATTGTTTTTTCAATAATTATATTATCCATAAGCACAAATTCAATCTATAATAGTTTTTCAAGAATATCAACCACAAAATCTGTTACATCGCTAAACTTTTCCTGAGGATTAGGAATATTATTCAAATAATTATATGTTGTTCGATCATACCTATAGTTCTTCATAACAAATTTATCGAAAATAAGCTTTATTGATGACTCGTCACAAATTCCGCAAGAGAAGTAAGAAAAAAAGCAGCTCTTTTATTCAGCAAAGGATTATCATCCGTATTTATTCTGCCGGTGTCAAAAAGAACACTTGTTAATCTTTCAAAAAGAGCAGTCAGCCTTGATGGAATAGTTGCATATACAGGTGAAATGATAAAAATAGCATCAGCATCTATCATTTCTTCAAAAATTTTCTGAAAATTATCGTTCTCATTGCGAGGCAGAACACAATAACCTACCTTACCACAGCAATGACAAGAAATACAGCCTTCAATTCTATTATCAGCCAAATGCACAAAATTGAAATTAAAATGATCAGAATACTCATGCATAGCATTTTCAATTTCAATATTTTTCCCACCAAGTCTGTGACTTGCAAAAATTACAAGTATATTCATAGGTATATACCTCCTCTCATATAATTTTAAAAAAAGCTATTCACATTTTATACCGATTAAATCATAAACATATTTCATATTATCCAAAGGAATGAACTTTTTAGTTTCAATCAATTTCAATATTTTTTCTGAGGAAGCCCACATTGCGTCACACGTTTCATTCTCCTGCAGAATTATATCATCAATACTGCAGTCATAATTAAACACATATATATCGCAAAAGTCCGAATAGACATCTCTTTTCATTGTTCTATATAAAAAACCACTATTCATCGGTAAGCTGATACCAAGCTCTTCTTTTACTTCACGTTGTCTTTCCTGTGAGATTTCTGTTTTCATCATATACATCCCAAAGCTCTTCCATATAATCACAACCTCATCATAAAATATAAACAACACGAAAAAAGACGTTGCTTTGCAACGTCTTTAGATGTCGGCATCACCTATTTTTCCGGGAGGCTGCCCTCCGAGTATTTTCGGCACGCATGAGCTTAACTACCGTGTTCGGGATGGGAACGGGTGGACCCTCAGCGTAATCAACACCGACTTATGACTGTAACATTGTAGCACATATCACAGTTTTTGTAAAGAGCTTTTCTCTCTCCTAAGGAGTGGTGACCCGTAGGAGAATCGAACTCCTGTTTTCGCCGTGAGAGGGCGATGTCTTAACCGCTTGACCAACGGGCCACACTGATGGTACACCATCAGGGACTCGAACCCTGGACACCCTGATTAAGAGTCAGGTGCTCTACCAGCTGAGCTAATGGTGCATAGCTCATTCAGAGTAAATATACCCTGAAAACTAAATACAGAAAAAGTGTTGCTAATTTACTTGGACACATAACCTATTTCAAGGTCAAGCCCTCGACCTATTAGTACTGGCTAGCTAAATACGTCACCGTACTTACACATCCAGCCTATCAACCTTGTAGTCTACAAGGGGTCTTAACTGTAAACAGTGGGATATCTTATCTTGGAGACGGCTTCACGCTTAGATGCTTTCAGCGTTTATCCGATCCGCACATAGCTGCTCGGCCGTGCCATTGGCATGACAACCGATACACCAGCGGTGCGTCCATTCCGGTCCTCTCGTACTAGGAACAGCGCTCCTCAAATATCCTACGCCCACGACAGATAGGGACCGAACTGTCTCACGACGTTCTGAACCCAGCTCGCGTACCACTTTAATCGGCGAACAGCCGAACCCTTGGGACCGAATTCAGCCCCAGGATGTGATGAGCCGACATCGAGGTGCCAAACCTCCCCGTCGATGTGGACTCTTGGGGGAGATCAGCCTGTTATCCCCAGGGT
>ERZ808028.1053-NODE-1053-length-18217-cov-10.490077_pt1 | contig 18217 bp, 20 predicted proteins | sample MGYA00380184_ERZ808028 | MGnify/ENA primary metagenome ERZ808028 (study PRJEB31490, sample SAMN06133397) | mouse gut metagenome | isolation source: J8_1 | host: mice | place: China: Chengdu | collected 2015-05 ...
CCGCTGTATACCGAACGGTACGTACAGTGGTGTGGGAGGTCGGCTACTCAACTAATGGGTAGCCTCCTACCCGATTACGCGTGCATTTGAAATTGACTTTTTGGCGTATAGGTGTTTACAAGAAACCATAAAATGTAGTATTGTTAAGTAATGAACGATGGAATTATTTTGAAGCATTTATGAAAGGTTAAGGAAAAGTGGTCATGAAGGAAAATGAACTGTTAAACGTACTAAAAGAACACGGACAAGAGCATATTTTTGAGGCTTATCAAAAGCTCGACGATAAAGGAAAAGAAAAACTTGCTGCGCAGATTGAGCGGATTGACTGGTCGATTGTCGAGATGGCAGGGCACAAGGAGCTTTCGCAGGAGAGGGGAAAACTCGAACCGCTGTCCGCGCTTGAAGTGACACAGATTGAAGAGAACAAGGCAAAATATGAAGAGATCGGACTCGGCGCCATCAGGGCAGGCAAAGTCGGTGCGGTGCTGCTCGCAGGCGGTCAGGGAACCCGTCTTGGCTCGGACGGACCGAAAGGAAAATACAATATTGGTCTGACGAAGGAAGTCTATATCTTCGAGCGTCTGATCAGAAATTTAATGGACGTGACTGACAAGGCAGGCTGTTTTGTGCCGCTGTATGTCATGACCAGCGACAAAAATCATGACGAGACCATCGCCTTTTTTGAGGAGAAAAACTATTTTGGTTATCCCAAAGATTTTGTCAAATTCTTCAAACAGGAGATGGCGCCTTCTGTTGATTTTCAGGGAAAGCTCTATATGGAGTCGGCGGATTCGCTGTCGCTCTCGCCCAATGGAAATGGCGGATGGTTTTATTCCATGGAAGTCACCGGTGTCTTGAAGGATGTCAAGGCAAGAGGCGTTGAGTGGCTGAATATCTTTGCAGTGGATAACGTGTTACAGCGCATTGCTGACCCTGTGTTTGTGGGTGCGACGATCGACTCAGGGTGCGTGAGCGGCGCTAAGGTTGTCAGGAAGGCAGACCCGGAGGAAAAGATTGGTGTGCTCTGTCTTGAAGATGGTAAGCCTTCGATCGTAGAATATTATGAGATGACAGAGGAAATTATCAATTCAAGGGAGGCAAATGGTGAGCTATCGTATAACTTTGGCGTGATTTTGAACTATCTGTTTCGCGTGGACCAGCTTGAAGAGATTTCAAGTCAGAAGATGACAGTGCATGTCGTCGAGAAAAAGATTCCCTTTATTGATGAAAAGGGTGTATTGGTTAAACCAGAGTCGCCAAACGGCTATAAGTTTGAGCTTTTGGTGCTGGATATGATTCATATGTTTGATAATTGTCTGTCGTATGAGGTGGTGCGCGACTATGAATTTGCACCGATCAAAAATAAGTCAGGTGTGGACTCTGTGGAGAGCGCAAGAGCACTTTTACAGAAAAATGGTGTGGCATTATGATAAAGAATGTAGTGTTTGATATTGGAAATGTGCTGGTGGATTTCCGTTGGCGCGCGCTTATGGAGGAATTGCAGCTTCCAAAGGAAACGCAAAAAATATTTGAGAAAACTGTCTTTGGCAGTCCTTGGTGGGGCGAACTTGATCATGGCATTTACGAGGAAGCAGAGATTCTAAAACATTTTCGAGAGGACAATCAAGATCATCTTGATGCATTTAACCTGGTGTGGGACAACCGCGACAAGCTGGTAGAGCCTTATGCATACGCGGTACAGTGGATTGAGCGGTTGAAGCAGGCTGGATTGAAGGTGTATCTGCTTTCTAATTATCCGCGGGAGATTTTTGAACTCCACACGGAATGCGGATGTTTTCCGTTTCTCGAGCAAGTAGATGGAAAAGTAGTCTCCGGTTTTGTGAAGATGGTCAAGCCAAATGCAGACATCTATGAGCATCTTTTGGGTGAATACGGACTTTGTGCCGAGGAGTGTGTCTTTATCGACGACCGGGAAGAAAATGTTGAGGCGGCGCGGGCGCTTGGCATGAAAGGGATTGTTTTTGCAAGTTACGAGCAGGCTTGTGAGGCGTTGGAGAAACTGCTGGTTTAAACTGATAACTTGTGTGGCTGACACAGGATAGGATACTATCTAGTCTGCCGCATGAGTTATTTTTGAAGATGGAGGAAAACGATATGCGTTTTGTAGTTCAGAGGGTGCGTGAGGCGAGTGTGTCTGTGGAGCAGGAAGTGATTGGACAAATCGGTCATGGGCTTTTGGTTTTTGTGGGCGTGGCTGACAGCGACGACAGGCAGATTGCGGACAAGATGATTGACAAGCTGTCGAAGCTGCGCATTTTCGATGATGCAGATGGAAAGACAAATCTGTCAATTGCAGATGTGAGGGGTGAGTTTTTGATTATCTCGCAATTTACGTTGTATGCAGACTGCCGGAAGGGAAACAGGCCATCATTTACTTTGGCTGGAAAGCCGGACAAGGCAAATGAGCTGTATGAATATTGTATTGAGGAGATTGAGAAAAAAGGGTTTCGTGCAGAGCATGGTTCTTTTGGGGCAGAGATGAAGGTATCGCTGTTAAATGACGGGCCGTTTACAATTGTGCTGGACTCAGATGAGATTGTGCGGTAGAAGGTACCAGTGCATTGATGATTGGCAGGTGCAATATTCGGACATCGGGAAGAAAAGGAGGGCAGCAGTTATGTTTACAATGAGGTTCTCTGAATGGACGTGGCAGAATATTTTCGTGCGGATAGTGTTTTCGCTGGTGCTTGGGATTGTGATAGGGATTGACAGAGGGGCAAAGCGCCGCGGCGGCGGCGCACGGACAACGATCACTGTATGCCTTGGCGCCGCGATGGTGATGTTGATGGAGCAGTATCTGGAAGCACTCTACCCAGAGCGGTTAGATATTTCGAGAATCGCAGCGCAGGTTATCAGCGGTGTCGGTTTTCTGGGTGCAGGGTCGATCTTGGTTTCTGGACACCAGATTAAGGGACTGACTTCTGCGGCAAGTATCTGGACCTGTGCATGCATTGGTCTTGCAGTGGGTATTGGTTTTCTTGACGGTGCGGTCATTCTCACTGCGGTATGGTTGTTTGGCGTGCATATGGTGCCATGGATTGAGCGTAAAGTATATCGGTATTCGCGGTATCTGACACTCTACATCGAGGTTGAGGACGGCAAGGCAATTACCCATGTGTCAAGGCAGCTCAAAGAGGATAACTGCTTGGTAGACAGCTTTCATGTGGATAAGCCAAAGGCAAAGGGGCAGTATTTTCAGATTGTGGTGACATTTCGCATTCCGCCAAAGACAAACAGAGAAGACTATATTGGCGTTCTGCAAAAATTAAAGGGTGTTTTGTCTGTAGATGAGATTTAGAATGTGTTTGAAGAAAGGAATTGTGACAGAATGGAAGAACAAAATCATGGTTATTTTGAGGAAGCATTGTCAAATTTCACGAAAGATTTTGCCTATGGCGGTGCAATCAGGCATCTGGTCGATCATGGGTACACCGTGGACAGGATTATCAAGGAGTTTCATTATCCGATCTCGCGGGAATCCATTGAGAAGACCGTGAATCAGTATTTGGAAGAGAAGAGTAAATGAGGTAAAGTGTGATGGAAGATCGGCAGGAAATAAAAGAACATTATACGAACTATTTGGGAAAATTTACAGAATATCATTTCAACAAAGGACCTGTCAATGAATTACCTGATAATATTACAATCCTGAAATTTTCGCCAAATCGTAAACGGAACATGTGGATTTATGCTACTTGTGGAATGTCTGATTATGAAGGGCGAAACGCAATTGAACTCCATATGTTCTCACTTGTTGAACATGATTTTCTGATTGAATTGCTCACTGTCATTGCTCATTATCATGTGACAGGAGGGAATTTGGGATGGGGACATACCGTTAATTTTGGCTGTTCTTGGTATCCAGCGTCAACTCAAAGATATGGTTTATTATCCTTGCCGTATCTGGATGGACCTGTCCTTGAAAAGTGTCAAATTGATTCAAAAATGATACAATTTTTGTGGCTTCTTCCTATTACGGAGGCAGAAAGAAACTATAAAAAACATAAGGGATTGGAGGCATTAGAGCAGAAGTTTGAGGAGAATCAATTGAATTATCTTGACCCATTTCGGGAAAGTGTTGTGTAGAACTTTCTAACATTCTTGATATAACCGTAATTTAAAGACTGCGCCGAATTAATACAGATAATATTGCACTTGCACGGGCTCCCATGCGCCTGTTCGGGATTATAAGGAGTATGGAGATACATGGGACCGTGCTAATGTCACCAATTAGATTTATTAGAAAGCACTTTGCACCGTTTTTTATAACAGGCAATTCCATATCGGTAAATGGTTTTCATACCGTCATCAATCAGCGCTTCTTCATAATTTCTATTCTTAATTTGCTGCATGGCATATTGGCATCCGATGTCAAATGCTGCTTTTTCGGCATATTTTAGTTCAATGATAATACCAATCCCTTTTTTTTCTATCTCGATGCTGATATCACTGTAGCCCTCTCCCGCTTCAGCGTTTGACCGAATATCCCAGTCCTCCATAGCACCAAAAAGCCCCAGCAGAATACCATGATAAAAATTTTCTTTCATTTCTTTTCTGGTATTTGTATCCCGGATACTGATTGTTTTTCGAAGGTATGCATTAAAGCCTTCTTCTATTGCTGTTACATTGTTTTCTTCAAATGCATGACAGAAGGCTTCTAGTTTTTGACTGTCCTTTAAGGTTTCCTCCTCAAACCAGTCTTGTATCTGCTCAGCATATATCCAGCGGATTTCTTTGTTTGGAATTACAAGCTCTGTTCGTCCAAGCTCTTCTTCACCGCATTGAGTCAGATATCCCGTTGTAAACAGAACACTCCATAGATTGTCAATTTTCGAATACAAATCCCTGTAAGTTAACTCCTGATGTATTTTCTTTTTGACGCTGCCTCCATTCATCAATAGTTCTATTTCATTTTTGGTGGTTCCTTTTGCCCTGCTGATAAATTGTTTGATAATATGGTTGCTGCTTGTATTGACCCAGTAATTTTGCGGCGTGCTCAAAGGATTCATTTTTAATGCATGGCAGTAACTGACCACATCCCACGGACAGTAAATGTCCAGATTGTCGAAATGATAACCATCATACCACTCTTTGATGGTATCATATTTTTCCATAAAGCTATAATAAGAAAGCATCTTACGAACTTCTAAATCTGTAAATCCAAAGTATTCATTGTATTGTACATCTTTTATCGTATATACATTCAAATTATTAAGTCCTGTAAAAATGCTTTCTTTTGATATTCTCAGACACCCTGTTAATACTGCAAAATTCAGGTTATCGTTTGTTTTAAATGCATTTCCGAACAGGCTTCTGATCAATTCCAGCATAGAAGCATAGTATCTTGATTGACACGCTTTATCAAGAGGAACATCATATTCATCAATCAGCATAACTACACTTTGACCATAATGTTTGTGCAGAAGCTGTGACAATAGATGCAAACTGTCCTTCAAAAGCTCATCTGACATTGTAAATGCACCTGTTTTGTCTGTATTGATAAGAGCCTTATAATGACAGTGCTCTGTCTCTGTGAGTCTGTCACTGTGCATCAAAAACTGGAACTTCATCGCCTCGTTTCCTATCATTCTGCGTAGCATCGTTTTGGCTTCTTTAAAGTTTTCGCCTGTAGCGCCCTTTAAGGTGATCGAGAGTACTGGGAAATTTCCCATATAGTCCTGACAGAGCTTTGATTCTCTGGAGATTTCAAGTCCCTCAAAAAGCGCAGGGTCATTTTCTTTTCCTAAAAAGTATTTCAACATACTCATATTCAGCGTTTTGCCGAAACGTCTTGGACGTGTAAACAGGTTTACCTTTCCGAGATTTTCCAAAAGAGTCTTAATTAGCCCTGTCTTATCAATGTAGTAATATCCCTCTGTACGCATTTCTTTAAAATTCTCAATGCCTATGGGGAGTTTTAGTTTTGCTGACATATGACCTCTCCTTTCAATCTTCTACTTCTGTTTGTCATAGTATATCATAGATTTTAATGCAAAAAAAGCTATGCGGTTACACATTTTGATATATCGCAGTCTATGATAGATAAGTCGAAGGAATTGATCTGGTGATTACCTTTGATGCCCCTATTTCGTATATTTATCCCAATCAGATAAAAGTTATCTGACTTTTAGGATTTTTGCCATGATTATGACGCTAATCCGTTTGTATGCGGTATGGGAAAAGATAACCTGTTTGCGCGGGGCGAGATATGATGATTTTGAAAATGTTAACATGCATTGCTTGTAGCAACGGGCAGTTTCGTCTACAATATGGTTGACAAAGGAAAGGAGGCTATGCCTAATGCTCAAAGAAAATATTAAAGCAATCAGAAAATCAAAGGGATTTTCACAACAAGAGCTTGCTGTCAAGCTGAACATCGTGCGACAGACAGTTTCTAAATGGGAACAAGGACTTTCAGTTCCCGATGCTGATCTGTTAATCTCGTTGTCGGAAGCGCTTGAAACACCTGTAAGCACCCTGTTGGGAGAAACTGTTATTGAAACGGAGGTTGATACGTTAAAAGCCATTTCCGAAAAATTGGAAGTGATTAACATGCAACTGGCACAAAGGAAAAACACGAGAAGGAAAATGATTCATTGGTCACTTATTTTGTTATGTGCAATTATGGTAATTGTTTATGCAATCTTATTCACATTAGAAAGTCCTTACTTGGGATGGGATTATCATGACCCAGAAACTGCTGTTCTTGGAGTGGCATTTCACTCATTGGAATGGCTGTTTGTCAGAGTAGCACCGATTCTATTTATTGGTGCAGTCATTGGAATTTTCTTAACACAAAAGAAAGAGTAAAAATTCGAAGATAATCAACATAATCTTGCAAAAACACGCCTTTGTATTGTTGTTTTGTGGTAATTCAATGATAACAAAGGTCAAGTGTTTTTGCATTTTTTATTAGCATTTCAATCAGTATACCAATTCCTGTATGTTTTGTGTTATACTATTTTATGTGATTATGATTTTCTTATTTTCGCACGATGCGAAGCTTTGTTTACCGGGGCATATTGCCCTGTGGCAAGATATAACACATGGAAAACTTGAAGGAAAAAGCTCACCTGTGATCAACGAAGTGTTTTCAAGGGTGAGCAGGGAATTTGATGGAGGACAATACGTTGATTGTAAAGGACGATAGGGGAAATGAACTCTTGGAAATCATTCGTGTTGCAGAAGAAGAAGCAGATACAAAGTATCAACCAATCAATCACTGTCTTGCAGTTGTAAAAGTTGGCTCTGACTATTTACTTGGCTGGAACAAGTATAGACAAGATTGGGAAATATTTGGAGGATGCAGAGAGAAAAATGAGACACTCATCGACTGCATAAAACGTGAATGTAAGGAAGAATTGGGATTAAAAAATATAGATTTTTCCTATATTGGATTGATGTACTATCATATGGCGCCCGGCTATTTTCATCCAGAATGGCATGATGAATATGGAGCATTATATGGAATTAGTCTGCCTATTGACTATATGGAGTATATAAACAAGTATAGAACGGATAAAGAAGAAATTGAAAAATTAGCATTTTACAGAGATTTAAAGGGAAAAGAAAAAATAGCAAAGATTGATGAAAAACTGCTTGAATATTGGAATTATTCAAATTTTAATATAGATGAGATGTATTAATTCCAGTCTATAGAACTGCTAAGCAGTTGTAGCGTATGTGGTTTGCATACAAAATTATTTATATATGGAACTTTATGAACTGGCAATATTTCTATAAAAAGAAAGAAAAATTAAAAAGGATAGAACGAATACTGAAGGAGGAACATGGATTATGGATTACCAAAATGCTTCACAGTACAGCAAAAGGATGGTTTTGGAAAACGCAGTTCTCACCAAATCTCCAGAGGAGATTGTGATCTTGTACCAGCAGCTTGGAGAGGTAGAGTGTTCTGCGCGGGCGCTGGGACTTGCCTGCCGTTTCTGCGGATTGGCGCATGTCAAGGCGCTTGTTGAGAATGGGGCAAACTTTACATACACACCTTACTTAGATAGCGGTTACTATTCTGTATACTACTGGCTCTCCCCTTTGGAGATGAACGGCACACTTCTTCAGGCAACTTTTATCAAGAAAGTCGATGAGTGTTTTAAAAACGTTATCACAGCCAGAGGGAATAATATCAAGGTACTGCCTATGCAACAGCGCGTTGAAATCGTTAAGTATCTGTATGAACACCGCGAGGAGGTTTGTCTTGATGCAGGAGAATTGCTTTTCTATGCAATTATAAGTAACAACACACAAATCATCAGGGTGTTAAAGGAGTATGGTGTAACATTTTCAAAGAACCGTATCATAAATATGTCGGAAAATGGCAGGGGTTATGAATGGTTTGAGTTTTGCAATATGCTGGACAAACTGGGCGATAAGGAATATATGGAGATTGTTGACACGATCACGAAGGAATTAGATGGAAAGCAGCTTCACTATACCAACTCGATTTATTGGGGAAATTATAATGAGTATGGTAAGCAGTATCGGTTGTATAAGCCCGAATTTTTTCAGTTTATTCTTGATCACTTCAATCAAAAGAAGATGAATAAGTCAAAACATATGAAAGGCGTAATTGACCAAAATAGTGTGGCATGCCTTGAGATCTGCGCAAAAGCTGGCTGGCTTGACATGCCAAGAAAGCGCGATGAAATGATCAGGTATGCTTCTGAGTGCGGCAGAACAGAATGCTCTGCGTGGCTGTTGGACTTTAAAAACCGCACAGCAGACTTTGCCGCAGAACGCAAAAAGGCAGAACAGAAGATGATGCGCGAGCTGAACGCAAATCCCAACTCTGTCACTGAAATGAAAAAAATCTGGGGGTATGAGAAGCGCAAGGACGGCACGCTTGTGATTAAGCGCTATAAAGGCAGCAATACAAAGGTCGAGGTGCCTGAGAAAATCGGCAGCAGTATTGTGACTGAAATTGGTAACAAAGCATTTTCAGTGTATGCAAAAAGACTGAAAGATGAACAGATTGATGTGCGTGCAAATATCACACGGATCACGCTGCCTGAAACGATTCAGGTAATTGGTGAAGGTGCATTTGATAGCTGTCCACGATTAGAGACAGTCTATATTCCTCATGGTGTGACTGCGATTGGTGCGAGTACGTTTTTGAGATGTACGAGCTTAACTTCCATTGAACTGCCTGAGGGAATCACGAAGATTGAGGAGTATGCATTTTCGAACTGTCAATCGCTCCGCAGTGTAACCATTCCCAAAACTGTTGAGATTATCCGCAGAGAGGCATTTCAAAACTGCGGATTAGAAAAAGTAACGATACTAGAAGGCGTTACTGAGATCGGGCCGCTTGCGTTCTCGGATTGTCCTTTGCTAAAATGCATAGAGCTTCCTTCCTCCATCAAGAAAATTAAAAATTATACGCGTTCAGGGCAGGCGCCGCAGACGATTTTTCATAAAACTGAAGATGTAACGGCAGTGGTGGCGCCAAAAAGCTATGCGGAGAAATATTGTAAGCGGAATCAAATTCCGTATGTTTATAAGGAAGAATAGAGATGTAAAAAGCGGAAAGGAAAAACATTGAATCTATAACTGTTCTGGCAGACAATCAAAAAGGATTGGTACGATCTCGAGTTTATGTATCTGAAATCCAATCCTTTGTTTGAGGCTTTCCGCATTTATCGTGAGAGCAAGGACATCAGAAATACATATGTCGATTTTTTCTCAGAAAATGCTTTTGAAGAACGCAGATTGTTTATATTAAATTTTTATGAAAATGGTGTTGCAAACATTTATCTGAAGCATTTGCTTTCCTACGTGGAGATGCAGGTGCTTTTTTGTTTCCATAGTGGGCTGCGGCGCGGCTTTTTGGCATGCATAATCGGAGAAATAGCCAAGTCAAGATGCGTCAGTTATTTTTCTACAGTTCCTAAGCACCAGACAGGGGAAAACAGAGTATGCACCGAAAGCGCCGGGGGAAGAATTTTCGCAAAAGTGCTTGCTTGTGACGTAGCGTAATGAGATATACTATACGAGGAGGTGTGACATGGATAAACATAAAGCGATACCACAAGGTTATATGACTGTTGGTGAAATTGCAAGAAAAATGGACGTTACTGTACGGGCATTACAACATTACGACAGAGAGGGCTTGCTTTCCCCCTCTGCCATGAGTGAAGGGGGGCGTAGGTTATATACAGATAAAGACATAGTAAAACTTCATCAGATTTTATCGCTCAAACATTTGGGATTTTCTTTGGACGACATAAAAAATCGACTGATTCTGCTTGATACACCAGATGAAATTGCTGATGTTCTAATGGAGCAGGCAGTCACTGTCAAACGGAAAATAGAAAGTCTGTCTGAATCGTTGAGAGAATTGGAGGTGCTGCGGGAAGAAGTCCTTCAAATGCAGTCAGTTGATTTCAAAAAATATGCGGATATTATTGTTAATCTGCAAATGAAAAACGATTTCTATTGGCTGATTAAACATTTTGACGACCAAACGCTTGACCATATCCGCAGCCATTTTGACAAAGATAGCGGAACGGCATTTGTGAACACTTTCATGCAGCTTCAAAACGAAGCAATAAGACTTCAAAATGCGAATATTCCTGCGGATAGTGATGAGACACAGAATTTTGCAAAAGCCTATTGGGATATGATTATGGATTTCACTGGCGGAGATATGAGTATGCTTCCCAGACTGATTGAATTAGGGCAGTTTCAGAATGCAGACCATAAATGGAAAGTAGCCCAGGATATTGCGAACGGATATGTTGAACAAGCATTAGGTGTTTATTTTTCCCGTTTAGGCATTGACCCATTTAAGGAGGAAACAGAATGAATGAAGCTATAAAAATCAGCAATTTATCAAAGAGTTATGGAACTCACATTGTGCTGAATGGTTTAGATTTTAGCGTACAACAAGGAGAAATTTTTGCTCTGCTCGGCGTGAATGGAGCTGGAAAAACCACGTCGCTTGAATGTATCGAGGGTTTAAGAAAATATGACAGCGGAAACATTACTATAAATGGAATCATGGGCATTCAATTACAATCGGCTTCTTTGCCGAAATACATTAAAGCACTGGAAGCTGTAAAGCTGTTTGCTAAATGGAATAAGACATCTCTTGACAGGGCGATGCTTGACGCTCTCGGTATTTATGAACTTGCAAAAAAGCCATATTACCAATTATCAACCGGGCAAAAGCGGCGGCTCCATCTGGCACTTGCTTTAACACGGAATCCCGATATTTTGTTTCTTGATGAGCCAACAGCAGGACTTGACGTTGAGGGACAAATATCTTTACATGAACAAATCCGTCAGTTAAAAGCAATCGGAAAGACAATCATATTAGCAAGCCATGATATGGCAGAAGTTGAGAATTTGTGTGACCGGATTGCTATTCTTTCCGGCGGCAAAATTGCCTTTATCGGGGCTGTCGGGCAACTGGGCGATACAATCGGGAAGCATTATAATATCACAATCCAAACGGAAAACAGGACTGAAAACTATGAATCGGAAAATATCGGAAATTCCCTACTTTCGCTGCTCATGCAGTACAAGGAAAAAGGAGAAACTATCACAGATATTAAGATAGACCGTGGTTCACTGGAACAGCACTTTATAAAAATTGCAAAGGGGGAGTAACAATGGGAGCTTTTTTATACGGAGTTTCTTTACAATGGAAGTTAGACATAAGGAGTAAGACATTACTTATAACCTGCTATATCGTACCTCTTTTGTTCTTTGTAATTATGGGCGGTATATTTACATCAGTCATGCCGGAAGCGAGATATACGCTTATTCAGTCCATGACTGTATTTGGTGTGACAATGGGGGCGTTGATTGGTCTGCCGCCCTCTCTTGTTGAAATTTACAGCAGTGATATTAAAAAAGTCTATAAAGCAAATGGTGTTCCGTTAATATTAGGTCTTGCTTTAACAAACATTTCAGCGTATATTCATTTGTTCCTCATGAGCATTATTTTATATATTGCTGCGCCACTGGCTTTTAACGCTGAAATACCAAAAAATCCGGGTATGTACTTCATCAGCCTCGCTGTTTTTATTGCAGTATCATTAAGTATTGCCAGCATAATTGGTTTGGCAGTAAAAGACCAGGCAAAAACTTCTATGTTTTCTATTATTGTTTTTTTGCCGTCAACCATGCTTTCTGGAATTATGTTTCCTATTGAACTACTTCCAAAAACGTTTGAAACAATAGGAAAACTATTTCCGGCTACATGGGGATATAAACTACTGGCGGAAAATGCTTTTAAATTTGAAAGCCTTTTGCCACTGCTCTTGATTTTTATTTTAGCTACTGTTATGTGTAGTATTCTGTTACGAAGAATTGATAAATAGCAAAGACAGACGAGCCAGTCAACTATGGGATAACCTGACAAATAAATTGCATATTCATCAGCAGAAAGCCCTCTAAGCTGTGCATTTATCCTGAATTTTTCAGGATATTTGGGCATAAAATAAGGTTTTTTAATGCAATAAACAATATCTCCATCCGCTTCGCCCGAAAGTTCGCGTTCTGAAAATCTGTGGAAATTAATATCCATTATCATCTGCTGTAAGCTTTCTGGCAAGTCCGCAAGGAAGAAGCACTTAATCTCATTTTCATACACAAAGATACAGCTTAAGTCACCCTGTCGATCATTCATGCAATAACAGATTACATTTTCGTTTTGGTGACCTTTTATCTATTACATTATATATGCTTTGACGAGATAGATTGAACCACTCTGTCATATGTCCAATTTTAAAAGCAAACTGCTCAACAAGTTTGTCAATTACCGGGAAATCAAATCCCTTTTCGGCAAATTGATGTTCTATCATCGCATCCTCATCCGATTCGAACTCAATAAGAGCAGGCTTAAAATAGTCTTCTCCCAGTTTATAAAGAAGATCTATCTGTTCCAGAAGCTGTTGCTGCGAAAGGGTTCCCATATTCTTCAAGTGCAGAATATCTGCATGGTCTAAATCTAACACTTGACCTATTGTCTCAATATGCTCTATGATAAAACAATTACAAATCCGTACCGAAACATCCAAATCTGATGCGGGACGACGTAATATTTCTTCCGGAAGTGATGGTCTTTTCCCAACGGCTAATCCAGATCTTTTCATTTTATCTTTAAAATCATCAAGTTGTAATATTCCGTTTGCCTCTATTACATGGAGAAGTTCATCGATTTCAGCAATACTCTTTGATCCCATGTTGCGGATTTCTTCTAGATTTTCAATATTCTCAATAAGCAAATAAAGCGTGCTAATGTTAGCGCGCTTTAAACAATTGAACGTTCTTGTAGAAAAGTTCAGTGCAGAAATCGGAATCTTACAGAAATGTCTTAACTTAAGGAGTACTTCCCTCAATCCCAATCCATCCTTTTACTGTTTCCACAGCATAACCAACCGCCTGTGCTATCTTTTCAATATCAAGTCCCATTCTGTACAAGTTTCCAGCTACTTCTTGAGCTTTTTTCTTCTCAGATTCTTTCCTTATTTCCTGAATCGCCTGACACACATTAACCACCTCTTCACTTTCATCATATTTTATTCCAGAATTTGTGATCGCTTCAATCACATCTGCCGCCCTTCGCTCCACTTCCATAAAACGCTTCGCATTGGCTTCCAATATCCTGCTTAAATTCTCACTATCTTTTGAATATTTGATGAACAGCATGACCTCCCGCAGGCTGGACTGGAACTTCATAATCTCCTCATCAGACATCTGTGCAGGGGCTATCATTCGCACATGGTAATTATCCATGCAGGCAAGCACATCCGGATCTGACACATCCATCATTTCTAACAGGCTTAACGGCCCATCCCACTCTTCCGGGCCGAAAAATATAGTCACCGTAATGGATGGTATCAGCCTATCCTCTTTCCAAAAACCGCTTAAAAATTCACCTGCACTTGGTGTTTTCCTATCCTCATCAGCGGATGTTTTTCCCTGTTCTTTTTTCTGCTTCATTTCCTTCCGGTGTGACTTTGCCGCCTCTTCCACCTGCCCTGCATACTCCAGCGCATCATAAAGATTGTTCTTCACAGCCATGGCATAATGAATTTCGGCCTGGTTCTCCGCTCCATAAAGGACATATTCAATCTTTCCGTCCGTCATTGCCGCATACAACTTCTGCACATCACGGAATTTCTGGACAGGAACCACTGCGCCGTCCGCACCGTATGGCAGCGCGATCTTAGTGGAGTCACGCTCTGTAAGCTGCTCCGGCAGGATCACCTGCCGCCCACCGTAAATATAGTAATTAAAAATATCGGCAAACACGCCTGCATCTTTTACATAATCCTTTGTGATTGTATCTGCTCTCAATGGCATCTACCGCCTTTCTCATGAATGGCAGACATCCCATCAGATTCCCGTTTCTGCCATGGTTCCATTATACTAAAGCATCTACTTTTTTTCAAGCGTATCTGAGCTTCTTCGATAACGTTCTGAGGGGTCAAACTGGATAAGGGGAGGGGTCAAAACCGTGACCACAGGGGTCATATTCAGGTTCACGATTTATCGGCTCTGCGTCAATGCGTCTGGCTCTTTTAGTATTAAGATTTTTTGGTATTTTACACTTATCACAGTTTCACGCTTACACTTTGGACAGAATAAGGGAAAGTTTTCAAGGATAGTATCTGCTCTAAGTTGTATGCGGGTTTTGCTGTTACACACTGGACAATACAACCATACCCGTCCAGACATTAAACCACCTCACTTTCCGGTTTGTTAAACACAATTTCATATTTGATCCCCTCTAAATCTTTGAAAAACATCGCATAATAATAGGGCCCATGTTCTTCAAAAATTCGTGGAGTATAAATTATATTTGCCCCTATTTCTTTGATACGCAAATAGAGCTCATCCACTTCTTTTCTTGAATTAGCTCTAAATGCCATATGGTGAAATGCTCCTGGTTTTCTTCGATGTATGGTATCACTTTTGAAAGTTGTACGGGGTGAACATATAGCAAAATCAAAACTTTCGTTCAAATATTCAACCACATATAAATCGTGTTCTTCAATAACGGCGCTTATTTTGTCTGTCAGACTATATCCCAAAATGGGCATAAGTTTGTCATAAAACGGCTCTGCGATCTTCATATTTTTAACCGTAATTTGAATATGATCAATAATCGGTTTCATCCTTTCCTCCTTCTAATTTGTGAGCCAATATTGTCGGCCATCTCTGGTACGCTCCATAAATCCGTACATAATAAGGTATCGTCGAATAGTCATATAATCAGCATAAATAGGCTTGAGAATTTCATTAACTTCATGCTCACTGTATTTTTTTCCATATTCAAATTGTTCAGCTATTTTTCCAAGGATAACAACCTTTTTCTTTTCTTTGGGCGAAAAAGATTTTAGTACAAGAGGTTGAATACTGGAAAAAAAAGTCTCAACAATGTGTTGCTTTTCATCCTCTGTGATAAGATAGCGATCATCAACATAAATTGCATTATTATGAATGGGAATGATCTGTTCAGCGGTTGTTGGTTTATCCTCAAACACTAATTCATACATGGCTAAATAGAATTTAGCCTGCTTTGCCTTTTCCCTAAAGGTAAAGCGTTGTCTACGAATTGTAGCCTCTGTTACATTTAATTTTTTAGCCATATCCTTATCAGACATTTTTGAATAGAACATAGCAAATAAATCTCTTTGGTTTTGGGTTAGAGTATTATACTTTGACTCCGAGCAAAGCAACTGTGTCAAATTGCTACTGTGGGACTGACTAATATGTTTCATTACCGCAGGTTCAGCCATAAAAAAATTTCCCTCAATTTGAAACACCTGGCCAATATTAAATATCTGCCCACAATGATTGCAGACAAAAGCATCCTTCTCTTTGTCATACTTATACCCTTTTTTAATTTCATCAAGTGTCATTTTTCCGTAATCCATACTTTTTCTCCTTTTTTATAAACATATTATACTTTTGTTTATTGTAATTGTCAACAATTGAAAAACAACGAAATTAAATACTACTTATGAACAATAACACCAAATTTAGCAAATAACCATCATATTCAATCCTTCCCATCCATAATATCTCCCCAATCCCCTCACCCTCCAATCCCTCTGCCCCACGCACCAGCTCCACCCTCACAACCAGGGGATGCCGCAAAATAAGACAGCCGGTATTTCCGATATCCAGTGTCCGGCTGTTCACGCACACGTGTCTGATTTGGGCGAACATTGACTCAAAGACCAAAAAACCACACAAAATCTCAAAAGACAATGTACGACCAAAGCAGACGCGTGTGCGTGAACCGTCCGAACACAGGATATGGAAAAGCCTGCTGTCTGCTTTTGCGGCATCCCCGTCCCCCTCTTCACACCACCCCCAAAAGCAAAAACCTCCCAATCCCCCAAAGCACCAACAAATGCCCCGGATAAAACCCATAAAAAAAGTATTTCGGCTGTCTCCCCCTCTCCCCATTATAAAGCGCAATCAGCAAAAAGGAAAACACCGCCGGCCACTCAAGAGAATTAAACGCTACAAGCACAACCACACAAACAACCGCCCGCAGCCAGGGCTGTTCCCGCAAAAGAAACATAAGTGCAATCACCAGAACCCCCACGGCCCCGTAATCCGTCTGCAAAAGCTGCGCCGCAAAAGCCGGCAGCAAAAGCCCAACCGGAAGCCTCCAGATCTGCACTCTCCACCCTTTCAAAATCCACACCGCAAGAAGCCCCAACACAAGCGTCAGATACACATTCTGCCCCCCTGGGAAAAAGGGCGTATCATGAAAAGCCAGATCAAAAGGCACCTCCGACAAAAGAGCAAACACCGTCATCCGAAGCATATACTTTCCCATATTCCGGGTATGCACCGCCCCTTCCACCAGTAAAAAGCAAAACAACGGAAAAGCAACCCGCCCAATCAGCCGCAGATTAATATCAAAATCATACCAGGCCATAATCTGTTCCCCGGTAAACCGGCCGGCCAGCGGCGAGGTCCCATGCGCATTCATCACAAACACTTCCAAAAGGCACGCCCCCACATGGTCAATCAGCATCGTCACAATGGCGATCCATTTCAGTGCGCTTCCTGTCAGCGGCAATCTCCTTTCGGTACTCATCTCTTCTGTGCTACCTCTCCTTGCTTTTTATAAATAGAATCCGAAGCCACCACGCCGCGCACGGAGGACAGCGGATAAATATTGCTGTTCCTTCCAATCACCGTACCCGGATTCAGCACGGAGCCGCAGCCAACCTCTACCTCATCGCCAATCATAGCCCCAAACTTCTTAATCCCCGTCTCAATATCCCCCTCCGGTGTATGCACCTTCACCAGAAGCTTATCGGATTTCACATTAGAGGTAATCGAGCCGGCTCCCATATGGGCCTTGAATCCCAAAATAGAATCCCCCACATAATTGTAATGAGGCACCTGCACCTTATTAAACAGAATCACATTCTTAAGCTCCGTGGAATTGCCCACCACAGCCCCCTCGCCTACCAAAGCATTTCCCCGGATAAAAGCACAGTGGCGGATCTCCGCATTTTTCCCGATAATCGCCGGCCCGGTAATGGACGCCGTGGAAGCCACCTTTGCGGAACGGGCAATCCAGATGTTTTCCCCCTGCTTCTCATACTCTTCCTCGCTTAAGGAAGCGCCAAGCTCCAGAATAAAAGCTCCAATCTCCGGCAATGCCTCCCAGGGGTAAGTCACCCTGGACAGCAGCGGCGCCGCCAATGTCTCCGTTAATGTGTACAGGCTTTTAACTTCTAATTCTTTCATAATCTTCCACTCCTTTTATTTTTATAAGATTTTGTAATGGCATCTTCATAAACTTTCACAGTTAAAAAATACATGCTATAAGAACAATGGCGCTGACCAGCAGCATCCAATACCATTTCAAAGCTCTCACCTTCATGATTTACCGCCTAACGCTTCCCTGCCGCTTCCTTTTTCTTAGGAGCCTTATAAAATCCCGAAGCCGCGTCAAAGCAGGGTTTCAGCGCCCTCCGGTAATCGGCACCCAGAACAGCCTGTGTCTTATCCGTAATAAACTTTTCAAGCTTCTGCATATAAAATTCTTCCGTAATACTGCCCTCCGCCATCTGGGTCAGCCCCTTTTCCCAGCTTGCCGTCAGCTCCGGATTTAAAAGGCTGTAAATAGAAGCACGAACCACAGCGTAAATCATCTCCCCCAGCAGAGTCGGCGTTATAATCTGGGTCTTTG
>ERZ808028.1054-NODE-1054-length-18212-cov-6.609870_pt1 | contig 18212 bp, 20 predicted proteins | sample MGYA00380184_ERZ808028 | MGnify/ENA primary metagenome ERZ808028 (study PRJEB31490, sample SAMN06133397) | mouse gut metagenome | isolation source: J8_1 | host: mice | place: China: Chengdu | collected 2015-05 ...
CTCTGCAATCTTTCTGGTGGCCTCATCAGCATCAGTACCAGTCTTTTTGATTGCATCTTGGGCCTCATGGAGTTTGCGTTTGATTTCTCCAATACCATTGGCAGAGATTGTGATTTGTGTTCCGGTTGAGAGCCCAACTGTATTGACGACGGCAGCCAGCTGCTTCTTGAAGTCGCTAACAGCGCTGGGACTCAGCTTGAGAGTAGATATCTGAGCAGAAAATTTTCCGCTTGCACTAATCTGGTCTAACTTCTGCTGAAGCTGACTACTCCAAGACTTTTTCCCGCCTGTAGTGGTATCAATTCCGACCTTGACCTTGAGCGGGGTCTTGTTCAGCTCAGCCATAATCTGTGTAAGCTGACTCTGAATCAGCTTTCCGCTATCTCCACTCAGCGAGCCTTCGCCTAAGACACCAAACAGAAGGGAAATATCTGCGTTTGCCATCGTTTCTCACCGTCCTTTATATTGAAGAAAAGGCTTGGCACAAAGCCAAGCCTCCGTTGTCATATTTTCAGGCATTACTCTGCCTGCTCATCTTTGCTTTTGGCCTGCTCGATGTACGCCTGGACAAGTTTCTTCTCATCCAGCCCACTGGAGGCAATGGCGCCCATCAGATTCTTGAGGTCATCCTGTGTAATCCCATCAAAGATAGATTTGGTGTTATCCCGCATCTCTTCCATGGTGTTCAGAACATCGTTGATACGCTCCTGAATCATGGCAGCTTTGTTATCGCACAGGAAGCGAATCTTGCTGTTGATAGCATTGACAATCTCCTGCAACTGGGTTCCGTCAATAGCGGCGCACACAGTTTCCACGGCGTCAGTCGTATATACCAACTGGTAGCGATGCTCCAGATTGTCCGGGAGCGTGAAGTTGGAATACCGGGACAGGATGTTACTCTTGATAGCAAAATCCTTGACTTCTGGCATATAGCCCAGCTTGTCATGGAAGCAACTACCCACAACATCATCAACGAATGCAAGAATATCCTTCAGGGACAGAGCGTACTTCACCCGAAGCTGGGCATCATGCCACTCAATAGTCGCCTCATTCTGAAACTGCTCCTTCGCAATCTTGTCAAACAGTGCAATAGACACCTTCTTGTCTGTTTTTGCCATTGTCACAATTCCTTCCTTTATGTTTGATGATTAGAGGCGAAGGCTGTCCGCCCTCGCCTCATTTGCAGCTTAACGATTATGCCACATCCTCAGTATTCACACCGAAGATTGTGTAAGTCCACAGGGCGGTGGCAGAACCGGCCTTGCCGCAGGCGCCGGACAGAGACTCCGCCTCGAAGGCATGAACGGCCTGGTTGTCTCCCATCTCGATGGAGAAGTCGCCGTTGAAATCGGCCTTGGGGATGTAGAACTGGATGCGGTACACGTTGGCGCACTTGTCCTCACCGAAAGCGTCCACATACAGAGCACACTTCTCGGAATACTTGTCGCTCATGTTGGTCAGCACATCGGCCTGAATCTGGCGGGAGTAGTACACCACAATCTCGGTGCCATCAGCAACTTCATCGTCCTTGAATGCCAGTTTCTTGGTGGTGGGGTCATAGGTGAACTTGCCCTCGGCGACGGTGGCGTCCTGAGACAACTTCTTGCCCAGAGTGCTGTCAGCGTTCTTCACATAGACAGACTCGACCTCATTACCAGCGGTGCCCACGGCCTTGTAGCTGGTGGTCGCCTCGTTGCTGTTCACGGTCAGATAGTCAGTCCAGAGAACGGTGGTCAGCTTATTCTCAAAGTTGCAGCCGGTCTGCAACTCCATCAGGCCACCGGAAATAAGACCATTGTTGCCGCTGATGGTCACAGACTTGTTCTTCTTCAGACTGGACAGCTTGCGGCCCTGCTTACCTGTGATATCGGTCTTCTCCTGACTCTGAGAAATTGTTGCGTTCTGCAACTCATCCAGAACGAACTTAAAATTGCCGGTGGCAATATCAAAAGCCGTAATGGTCTCCAGGCTGGTAATGGTTACATCATTGACGTTAAACATAGTAAACCTCCATTGTTTTTAGTTAGTTTTTACTAATATCGTTTATTATCGAGACGTGCGGAGCTTTATCTGCACGTTCATTATCTATTCTTCCGATTGGATGGGATGGGCTTGGTACTGGGGGACAGGCGATTGAAATCCTTGGTCTGGAATGTGATTACCTTCCCAAGATAATCCTGGATGGGTGTAAACCGCCTAACAGAGTACAGTTCGAGTTCTCCGAGGCCATAATACCGGCTGCCGTTTAGCACCTTCGCTATTTCGGAGCACAGCTTGTCCGTTCGTACTCCACCATCAGGTAACACCATCTTTGTCTTGTGAGTGAATACCCAGACGTAAAGATTAGGTGTGAGGAAAGTCTTATTCGCAATGCTCTGGATATCAACATCACAGCAGATAAACGTCTGCCCTTGCGTAACGACCTCCGGCACATACTCGAACGGGTACAGTCGCGTAAGAAACAGTTCCTTCGGGTCTGAAATGGAGCGCTCATCATCGTTCAGCAGAGAGACAATCTGCTCATTTGCCAGCAGGTCATGAATGAGCTGGTTTTTGTAGTCGAAAAACTCATCAAGCTGCATTATTCTGGCACCCCCAGACCTAATGGGTCGCCCTCAATGGCAAATGTGAATACATCACGCTCATCCTTTTCGATATGGGGCTTATAGATAATTCCTGACTCGCCAATGAGCTGGCCTAAATTGTGTGTATTTCCATCATTCAACGTGACAATCAGGTCACCACTTTCGTTGATTTTCATATCGGAAATATCGTCGTTACAGACGCCACCCGCATTTAAGCTGAGCGGAACTGTAATTTCGTTATTGTAATTGATTTTGATGTGAATCATCGCTCTCCTCCCGCTTCACTTTCGCCATCCAGATTAAGCACACGACCGACAGCATCCTTCAAAACTTTTGAATCAATGTGCCTGCCTTGTGCCATACGACTATTGGTAATTTCATACGCAATCTTCTGGTCAATAGCGGTCAGGATTTGCTCGTACTGCTCCACATCAATCATACTGCCATCATACTCCCGGCCCTCGAAGATGACAGGATGATTTTCATGCCCCACCACCATTGCGAAAACTGGCGTTCCATACACCAGATTCCAGCACTTATCATTGTCTGGAAAGTCAATGTTGGTGTAGGTTTTAATCACAGCCACACGCAGAAAGTAGTCTTTTAACTCTGGATGATAGGTGCCAGTCTCAGTATCTACGACCCCAGCACACACGGTCTCTACAACACCTGACACCTCTGCGGCGCTGAGCCTACGCTTTACTACGAACTCAAATTTGTCATCCCTACCGCCAACGGATAGTGTAGTGGTCTTATTAACGCTGCTCTTCTCACAAAGCGCCTCTATATCGGAGACGCTGACTCTGTTGGAGTTATCCATCTGCATTTCCTCCTGCCCCTTCTGCCCCTTTTGTTGAATTTGCAGCGGTAGATCCTGTCTCTTTCTCAGCTTCAATGCGTCCCATCTCCAGCGCGACATCGGTGGTATACGGGCTTTGCTCAATGATGGTACGCTTGGAAATAGCACTCATTTCCTGCTGCATCTTCAGGTCTTCCATCAGACTATTTGTGTCCACCGGACGAGTCACATTGAAGTTGATGTTGAGACTGTCAAACGCTTCATCCGTGTACTTCTTGTGGATGCCACGAAGCTCCTGGAGCTTTCTGAAATACTCGAACCGCTGGAACATACCGTCTGTCAGAGAATGGATAGTCTTTTGTGCCTTGTTGTCCGTTTGGTTGAACAGATATTTCAGAGATACTTCTGAGACATTAGAGACATTGGACTGCCCATACATAGAGGCAGGAATACAGGCCACCGCATAGAACTGCTGGATTAGGTGTTCCAACAGAAGTTTTGCACTATTACTGTCCAGCTCGCTCGCAGCCCATTTGAAGTCGCTCTCACTTTTATCTTCCAGATTGAGAACACGCCCCACAATACTCTTTGGAATCTTTGAATCAATGCGCTTGCCCTGCACAACACCAACAGGATTCAGAGAGAGACGGACTACAGCATCGTCCAACTGAGACATGATTTCCTCGATGCTATCCATAATAGGAATGAGGTCGGCCACCAATCCGTTCCCGAAGACATCCGTTTTATCCAAGCTGATGTAGTGAATAGGCAAACCTGTGAGATTTGGTCTGGTTTCAACGAGGGTTCGGTTTAAGTATGTTTCGACCCTATCAGGATAGTAAACGATGTAATGGTCGTCTCCTCCCAAATCCAAGTCCTTCCAATGTTCTACAAAACTTGTGTAGTTGTAGTTGTCATCGTAGACCGGGAATGCGCTCTCATTTGGAATTACATGAGATCGGATAGTGTCCCCGTCCAAGAACACATATTCAAAGGCATTTCCATACTTATAAAGGTCGGAGGCCAGCTCATAATCGACCTTTGGATAGCGTCCTTTCTTGTAAATCTGGTTGAAATCAGCCACGATTTCAGGTTCACCAGAGATGGAAACCTGTCGCCCCACAACATAGGACGTGTGTCCTTCCACTACAGACTTGATTGTTTGAAAAACCATTTTGCTGGTGGTGAATGTTCCATCCTTGAACTCTGTATCAGGGCGCATCAAGATATTATGCTTCCTGAGCAGATATTCTCGAATCCGAAATACTTCCCGAATCCGCTGGTCTTGCTCTGGCCTATGGATTTCGTCCATAAACCAGAGCCTATTTTCACGCTTGTTTTCACGTTTGAAAAAACTCATGTGTCCTCCGTTCTACTCTGATTATCTATAGTCGATGTAATCAGGGCTTTCCTTTGCGCCGAAGAGTGCCATCGCCATGGCCATGACGGTATCATCATGATAACCGTTGCTCGCCCTGGCAGAGCCATCCTGATAGATGAACATCTTCATCTCCTGCAATAGTGTCTCCGAGTTGATGCGGAGTTTGTCTTTTGTGTGCAGCTCTACAAAATCGTCAATAATGCGTTGCTTGCTCTGCTTTGTTGTCTCAAAGCCAGGCTTACGTTTGACGCTTCCTCTCGCATCCCAGCTTTTATACTTGTACATTAACGGATACTGTGCATCGTTATAAAGGCGATCACAAACCGTCTGCCCAGCAGATGCTTTCTCTACGACCAAGTATGCCGTGTTGAACCAGTAGCCAAGTTCTCTGACAATATCAACAAAATCAAACGGCTTGATTTTGTTGCTCCGAAACTCAGCAACTTGGAATCCGTCACGATCAACAACCTCAACAACTGAATAGTCGGAACTACCACCAAGGCCCTCCGCACTGTCAACGCCGATAAAGTATTTGATATCATTCGCTGGTTCTTCCCAAAGAGAAAAACCCCGGTTGTACCAGGGCTTTAGGGCAGCGGGTAATGTACTTGGCATTGGGATAGTTTTTTCAAAAAGATTCTCAATTCTTTCCTGAACCTTCTGATTATCAAAGACGTTGTCTCCAGTGGTGATGAATGCTTCGTGTGGTGTAGACGGAAATTCCTGCGCAAACTGCGTATCTGAGCTGTTGGAGATTTTCAGCCTTCGCCACACGATTTGCTCCATAGTGGCTCCACGGTGATACAGCGCAAGTTCTGTGTTATTCAGTTCGTCTACGTCAGGTAGGTTCCCATACAAGGCAATATATCGCTCTGCGAACTGCTTATACTCATCTGCAAACATGAGTTTGTCATCAACCCATCCGAAGAAGAAAGGCTTGTACATACTTTCACCCTGCGCTGCCTTTGAGTACATCTCTGAAAAGAAGTTGAATCCATTTGCGGTACTCTCTACAATAATCTGCCCGTTCGGCGTCAGGCATTGCTCAATGGCCAGAATCTGTTTGTCAATATTCTCATTGCAAAATGCCGCCTCGGACACATGGACAAACCGTAGGGTGGTGCCACGGGCAGATTCTTTTGTGCCGCAGCTAATAACCGTAATACGGCTTCCATTCTCCAGCTTCAGTTCTTTTCTGTTGTTGTTGATAAGCCTTGGCCGAATTGCTTTTGGGATGCTACTATAAAGCTGTTTAAGCTTTGTGAAGATGCCATCCGCACCATCCAAGCTGTGGGCCATCAGCAGACACGACGTATTTGGGAAACGAATTGCAAGCCAGATGGAATAAGCACAACTCAACACACTGATTCCCAACTGTCTGGACTTCAAAACCACATTGAATTTATCCATCTCAGTAAGCAATCGCATCTGCTGCGGGTTAGGGACGAAGTTGACAAGCCGCCCTCGCTTATCTACGATTTTTATGAAGTTTTGGATGAAAAGAACTGGGTCATCAAGAACTCTCCGTAGTTTCTCTGCGTCTACCAATTCGCACCTCACCTCCCTCTGCTATTCCTCGTCATCCAGCTTTACATCTTTCAGAACGGCGCGGAGTTCATCCTCGCCATCGTCCTCGAAGAATTTCTCACTGAACTTCGAGAACGCTTGAAACGCCTGAACATCCTCTTTGGCTTTATTGAAGTAAATTTCATAAAGCTCAACAAGCTTCTGAGCGTGCATCCGTTTCAGCAGATACTTCACCGCTGCCTGTACAGACTCCTCTGCAAGCCATCGCTCACACTGGGCCTCATCCATGCCCTTTGTGAAGCCCTTATATTCCGCAGTCAGCTCCTCAAAGGTATCAACCTTTTTTGGAAGAATGTGCGGCGCATACTTCCAGACGATGTAGTACACCTTGACCTGCGTTGGCAGCATTTCATGGAGTTTTTGAAGTAGAGACTGTTCTGATTTCTTTGCCATCTCAGCTCACCTCGTTACTTGGAGACAGGGCTCTTCCGCCCTTTAGGAGCAGACTTTGTACCATCGCTACCATCACCGTCCTTGACGGCATTCTTATTTTCGTCCAGTGGAGAACGCTTGAACGTCCCAGCCAGCTTGGCGGCATAGGCACCATTGATTGCATCTGCAATCTTTCGGTGGTTTTCCTCGGTCAGAGGACGTTCACCATTGAGAATCTGAGAAATGTGCCCTGCGGTCAGGTCGCAGTAAGCCTCGATATCCCGCAGGGATAAGCCTCGCAGAGAGGCGTAGTTTTTCAGTTCGTTTGTACTGAGCATTGAATCACCTCGTGTATAAAAATTAAGCAAAAATATACGGGCGGGGATATTTCACCCCGCCCGCCCCGGCATATCCGGGCAGGTTAAAAGGAGTTATCTGGCAAATCAGGCGACAGTCTTGCGGAGCACGACAGCGCCGTCGGTGTCCAGCAGCTTGACAGCATAGAGGCTGGAGGCAATGATGTCGGTAGCAAGCAGCTTGGACTCACGCTCCTCCTCAATGTTAATGTTCCGCTGGAAGACGTAGCCCAGGGCCTCGCGCTTGACGATGTAGGTCTTGCTCTCCTTGGCAGTCTCGTCATAGGTGCCGTTGTTGCACATAATAACAGGGATGCCGATGAAGTAACCGACAACACCGTCCACGATGAGGCCGTTGGCCTGCTCAGCCTTGTTGAAAGTCTTCTCCACGCTGGTGAAGGAATCCATCTTCAGGAAGGAGGGCAGAAGGCGACTATTGATGATAATACCGGCAAAGCTGGCAGTATCAACATCATCGCCGAAACAGCCCAGACCAGCCATCAACTCAGTGTCAGTGATAGCATCGGCAGCAGCAGTGGCCTGCTTATAGACAGCATCGGCGTCCATAGCAGCAACCAGGTCGGAATCAATTTTCTTGGACATAGCATCAGCGACCTGAACCACCATGCTGTCCATCACACGGCCCTTAATCTGGGCAGCCTCCACATCATAGACGCGGGCGGAGCCAGCGACCTGCTTGATGGGGGCGCTCATATCGGTCATATCAACCGCAGCGGGAGTCATGGGAGTACCCTTAGTCACCTCAGCAGCGGTCACAACACGCTTCAGCTTGGGAAAATGCACGGTGTCGCCGTATTGCATCGCCTCAGAAACGATAGGAGTGGCGTCAAAAGCCACCCGGCCAATGCGCAGTGCAGTGTCCAGCTTGGCATTCACGGCATCGGCAAAAACCTCGGGAATAATCAGTGCCATATTATTTCACAGTCCTTTCATGTTTAATGTTTGAGCCGCTTCCACATCTCAGGGTCACGGCGATAGAGTTCAGCCTTTTCGTCGTAGGACATTTTGTCATACTCCGCTTTGGTAACAGGCTGATTGGTCTGGTGTCCAGTAGGCTTATACCCACTTGCGGCCAGACGTGCGGCAACCACCTTCTCGATAGCAGCACTGAAAGCGTCAGCGTCAACATCGGTCTTGAGGTAGTCCGCAATATCTGCGTCAAGGCTATGCGCCTGGAGAGCGGTTTTCAGGTTGAGCGTCTTGGCCTTCGCATCGGCCTCCTGCTCTTTACGCTCCAGCTCCGCAATGCGCTGTTCGATGGCGAGTTCCGCCTCCGTCTTCTGGACCGGAGTAAGCTCCGCAACCTTTTTCTCCAAATCCTTAACTGTCTTGGAATATTTGGTGCGCACACGGTCTTCTGCGGCCTGAAGAGCCTTGTCGTAGTCCGACTTGGACATGGTCACAGTCCCATCGGCGGCGTTGTTTTCGGTGCCGGTGGCAGTCCCGGTCTGAGTTTCCTTCTCAGTCCCCTCAGCGGCGGTGCCAGTAGCAGTGTTGTTGTTGGTATTGTTGTTATCCATGACGATTCCTTTCCAGTTCGCCGCTAACAGCCCTCGTAAGTTCTGTGAGCAACGCCCTTGTGTCGTGTAGTTTTAAGGAGGCTCCCGTTTAACGACCGGGAGCATGTCGGGTACAGTTCTCTCTAAGGAGTTGAGAAAAGTTAAGTACCACGGCTGATATGAAATATACAGATTTGCTGCGCACCCTATCAGAGAAGAGGTAAAAAGGACAGGGCGCACAACTATATCAACAGGTGCTGATGAACACCTGAAGATACCGGAAAATTAAAATAAGCGATCAGAAACAATCGCTCTGCCCGCTTGTATGATAGCAGGACGTAGGTGGACGCCCATCTATCTACGAATGTTTGTAACCTTACGCATTGCTCTGGATGATATCCAGAATCTCACGCAGTCTCTGGTCAGAGAAAGCAGACTTACCCGCAAGCCACTGGGAGAGCGTTGTAGGGGAGACGCCCAACCTGGATGCGAGCCACTTCTTCTTTCTGCCGGTGTCCGTAAGATACGTCTTCACCTGGCTTTGGATGGATACAGATGGCTCCAACTGTGCAGCCTCCCTTCATATCAAGATGTTTAGGAAGGAGTTACCTTCCTTCCATAATATACGTTGTGACAACGCCTTCCGAGGCATATGAGAAAAGTACGGTAGTTATGGGGTTTTCTAAGCTGTGATTTTTGAGCATAAATCAGCTTTTTCAGAATGGTTGTTTATAGCCTCGGCACAGGCGCCGCAATACTTCTGCCGTCTGCCCGTTCTAAGCGCAGGCTTGCCGCAACGCTCACAGGTAATAAGGCCGCTGTAGCCTTTGTACAAGTCATAATAAAGGACGAGGGAGTCCTCGTCCGGCTTGTCAATTATAAAGGCTACCTCTCCATCGCTATGCACGATGGGGACAGTGAACATGGCGGAGGAAGAAGGTTTTCTCGCTTTGTGAGATGTGTTGATACGTACGGAATACTGGACAATCCCTGCCTGGCACAAACGATTGACACGGTTTGTGGGGCCGCAGCCGCCAACCCTCCGTTTTTCCAGTCTGCCGAGAACTTTCTTGGCGGCGGAATCGTAGCTGTATTTCCACGCCAACCGATACAACTCCGCATTACACTCGTAAATGTGCTTGTATGGCTTCATTTTGGCCACGCACAGATACACGAAAGCAAGCCGTTCTGTATCATCATGACCGAGCGCAGCGATTTTCTCCAGTTCCTCTTTGAAGATGGCAATAGATGGCGGTCTGTCACTTGTGCCATCAGGAGTTCCGCCGCATTGTACAGACAGCATAATCTCTTGGATGCTTGCGTTGATATATTCCTTGGGCATCCCCTTGAAATAGTCGGAGGATATGGAACGCAGCCGCTCATCAATCTGTTTAGCCGTGTAGGTTGTCTTGTTGATGAGATACCACGCTGCCGTCCGAAGCTCACTTCCGGCGTGGGCGCTTGTTGCGCTGATACCACTTTTGAGAATCTTCTTTGCCTCTGCCGTTCTGTCAAAACAAATCGTTTTGCTCATGCAGGCGCCTCCTCACGATAAGATTTACTGGGGATAACCAACAGAATCAATTCATCCAACACTGCCCATACAGTGGACTCGGCGTAATGCCTGTGTCGGACAAGTTCAACCAGGTAGTTATAGGCCGATTGGATGTCGCCGCCAACAAGCTCCATAACTCGGCCACGAATGTAGGTATACAGTATGTCAAACCGCTCTTTTGTGTCCTTGGCAATTTTCTTATTGCCGCTGGTATTGGTCATGTTGTTGACCCTGGTAATGAACCGTTTCTGCCGCTGAAGCAGGTCGATAAGCTCCGCCATGCGCTCCAGCACATCCACATCAAACTCCTGCGGTGTCGTAAAGTCCAAAAGCATATTTCTGGAATCCTTACACCGTTTCAGCTCCTTTTGCAGATGCTCAAACCGCTTGCAAATCTTGTTCATGATACATGGGCTGTCGATTGCCGGAAGATACCTGTAATACTTGTCCAACATATATTTGGAATCATTATCAAGGTTTTCATACGGAGTGCTAAGCAATTCCGTCAGCCTGGGGCCACCGTTGTATTTCCCCACATCGTCAAATGACTTGTCGTATCGTGCCAAATCTGTACCCATAGAATCATAGATGTGCCGCATGAACAGGGGCTTGTTGTCTGGAATCAACTCATTGTGCTTCCGAATCCGCTCCTGTTCCTCCAGTGAACAAGCTGGGGATTTTGTCATCTTTCCATCATTGCCAATGAACTGCTCATAGGGCATCTGTTCCTTGTTCCACGCAGATGGCTTTTGTGGGGGAATGCCAGTCTTGATCTTGTCGATCTCAACGCCGACCAGCTCGCTTACAATCTTGATCCTGCGTGTCAATTCTACGTATTCTGGAGAGCCCTTCGGATATTTATCTCGCAGAGCGTATAGGCAAGTGGCCTGATTGGATAGACTTCCAACCGCCGAGTTTAACCCACGGACATCAGCTTCAATCATGCTCTCAAACGTAATCGCGCCTTTGAGCTGCTTCCCGGTGCCGGGATACAGGATGGGCGCCGGGTCTTTTTGCGCCCCTTTGATGAGAACCGGGTCATTGGAGCTGAAGCATCGGTCGCCATCAAAATCGCAGTTTTGCAGCGCCAGCGTGTTCACATCGTGGATGGAGAGAATCAACCCGCTCTTGATATGAGAATACCACCTGTCCATTTCCGGCGTTCTGGCCAGACCGCAGACTGTCACCTCAGAGGAATCAATCAGCGGGGAGCGCATCAACACCAATTGGTTCGGCATAGGTTTTACCTGATTCCAGTAGGCGGAGTAAATCTTGTGGGCCGGAATCAGGCCGGATACGGCGATATCGTGGTCGCCGTCCACCGCATGGCTTTTGATAATGTGCTGGATTTGGGCAACCGGATCGCTTACGATGAAGCTGTATCCGCCCCGACAGAACAGCTTTCCTATCTTGGCCCCATTGAACTTGGACTCCACCTCACGATGGATAAGCGACTGGATGTAAGAATCCTGGAGCAGGTCGCAGTTATGTGCGATAGCCCTCTGTAAGAGGCTTGCGGCAGGCTTAGCAGCCTCTATAGCATCATCGCAGTTATTCATGCCGCCGTCCACAGAGCCTGAGAAGCCCACCAGAGTACGGTGGACGGTCTCTGTGTGGCCGCTGCACAGCTTAGTCAGCAAATCCTCGGTATGGGCGCACAGACGATCAATATCCTCGTCATTCAAGTCCAACGCCTGTACATATTGGTAATTCAACGCCCGATAATCGTCATCGTGTTCTTTGTTCGCAATGACAACTCCCCACCGCAGGCCATACTTCCGCATGGAATCCTGATGATACTGCCATCCGCCGTGCTTGCCATAGACCTTCCACATCTTGAATTGGGACGTGGAGAGCAGCACATCAATGTCATCCACTGCATAGCTCTGCCCATACACATCCCTGATGGTGGTGATGCCACGCTCCTGGCAGTACGCCTTGAAGTCAAACACAACTACGAGACCTTTGCACCATGGAGCCCGCAGAATATACTCACTGGGTACATACCCGCCGTTCTCCCTCAGATACCCGAGTTCCACAGCAATCTGCTGCATCCACTCAGGGTCAGCCAAGCCTTGCCCGTCAAAGCTGTTGAGTGGGTCGAAGTTCATCTCTGGCTCATCGTAATAGTGCTGTGCGATTGTTTTCTCAACCCGCTTGTTTCTTCGCCCGCTGGTACACTCCGTTGTGATGTAGTCGATTGGGAGATGCGGCTTGATTTCCTCATAGTCGCTGACCACGCAGACACGGGGTGCAGATTTTAGAAAGTGTATCCCAGACTCCGACAGGCCCACATAGGCATTCCATTTGGAAACGCTGAAGCTGTCCCCAAGCTCCTCTGGGGAAATGCCGCAGTACAGTGCTTCCGTTATGTACTGGTGCATGACATTCCATACGAACGTAATCGTGTTCTGGCGGAGTTGACCGCTCCCGGCGCAAAGTCGCACATAGTGCCGCCCGTTGAGGTCAAAACCGTGGTGCGCAAGCTCACTGTACGCTTCCGCAGCTTTCTTGGCGTTTTTCCCGTTGGCGGTCGGAACCACGATGTTCACGATTGCGTCCTTGACAGTGAGTCCGTTCAATCCGTTTTCGCTGTAGTAGTCGTGAATCTTTCCTGTAAGCTGGCTGGCGGAAATGGGCACTAGCTCGCCGCTCATAATCGCTTGTTCATCAGTGTAGCCGTCAATGCTATTTCCGTGTTTCATGATTTTCTCCATTGGCAGCTTATAAATGCAAATCTGTTCTACAGCCATTACTCCTCCTAAATTATGCCACAGGGGCTATCAGCAATGTGCCGATAGCCCCTTACGAATATCAGAGAAAACTGATAATTTTCACTGTCTTTTCAGTTTTATAGCTTCCGCTGAAATCCGACAAGTTCAGCTTAAACCTGAGTCCCAATAGTGAACTGCTACTTGGAACTTTCACCGAGATGTCGTTGCCAGACTGAGCGGTAATCGTAACCTTCCCTTTTAGCTCACTTGGCAAATCCAAAGCCCACACCGGGGAAATCGTTGTATCCTCAGTCACACCATCAGTTTGGTAGAACTTCGCCGTATAGGTGTTGGTTCTTCCAAGATAAATCGTGTCTGCTCCATTGATTTCGCAAGTATAAACAGGTTCTGGAGCAGCGAGTACCTCAATCTGCACCGTGTCCGTGATATCATGCTCTTTCCAATAACACATAATTGCGCACGTTCCTGTACCAGTGCAGGTGGCGACCCCATCCTCAGTAATAGAGACTACCGTAGGGTCAGAACTCGACCACAATAGCGTTGGATTTACGATTGGATTGTCGTCAAGAGCAGCAACTGCTGTCAACTCCGTGACATCTTCAAACATATAGGTATTCTCAGCATCAATATTCAAACTATATTTCATTGGATTGCTTGGGCCCTGGATTACAGATGCTTGGATGCGGCAAATACCAGTTTTGAAATTGACGGAGACGACTTGATACCAGTTGCCCATCGCATTGAACTCCTGATTGACCTTGAGCATTCTGGAAAACTCATTATCTCCGCTCATAAGCTCGACACTACCTGCGATAACGCTCATCATGTCAGATTTGTCAGGTGTTACTCCCGTTAAGTCATATGCGAATACCGGAACGCTAATTTCCTGCATGGTTTCTTTGCTATATGTGGTCAACATTATGTCAGAGTTGATGCCATCGCTTCTGTGGTAAATGCGGTTCTCAATACTTTCCTGATTCAATACAAGATAGCGCTTCCCATACTTAATAATTATTGAACCTGGCTCAATTCCGCTGTTAATCGGATAAAAAAATGTAACATTGTCATTTGTCTGGTTTGTCCGCAGTGTTCAGTATGGTTCGCTACACCATACTGTTCCCGATTTGGATTTCTACAAGTTTCCCTGTATGCGCAGACTATATTATCACCCGTTAATGGGTGCGCTCCGCTTCGAGGCGCTTGCCTCTACTCCCGTGTAGGATAGTCGTTGAACCTTCCCCTGTTCGGGGCTTGGCTGCTGATTGCCCATTGCTGTGGCACTTAGAATTTAGTCATATGCCATCTCACAGATTTTTTCTGCTTTCGCCGCCATCGCATTTACCTGTTTCATGGTTGTGCTGTGGCTCTGTGAGCTTTAGGGGGTTCCAGCAATTCAAAGCGTTTGCATCGCAGACTTACGCCTACGAGGGACTGTTGTACAGAGTACGTTAATCCTTGTTCCGCCTGAAGAAGCATTGATACTCTTCTCCTGTCCAATAATCCTTGACCGTCGTTCCTTCACGGGCAAGGTAGGTGTAAAACTGAGACCGTACAACACTGTACAAGTCGTGGTCGGTTCTATATTGGTTTACAGGGTTCTTCTTGTAGTAAACGGAATGATTGGTTTTAGTATTCTCCATCTCTAATCACCTTTAGTCCTTAAAAATAAACGAGAAGTCGGAATCTCGACCTCCAAGAACCGGCTCATCAGGAATAGAGTCAATTCGTTGCTGAAGTCTCTGGATACGACGCTCCAAGTATTGATATGCCTGAGAGGTTGTGCCAAACTCCGACTCCACTGATCGGAACAAATCCAAATTCCCCAACATGGCCTCAAAAACGGCCAACACGGTACAAAGTAGCTGACGATAATGAATATTTTTGTCATAAACATCACAATAGTTCAACCCGTTCTCATTCAAAAGAACTTTCAGTTCATCTTCTGACAAATATTGCTGATGGGCAAGCTCAATCATCAATCTATCATAAACTCTGACGTTGAGCCGCAGGTTGGGGTCTGGCTCGGCACTGTAGTACGTCTTCTTTTTTTCATCAACTGGCTTCGGATAGTAAATTGTTTTCATTTTCGATTCATCCTTTCTACAATAGAGATGTTGCATATGCCCCTGATAGTGCCCTGACTTGGGCACTATCAGGAGCTCGTTAAATCAAAGGATTCTGTAGCCTTGATACACGACTTTAGAAAGTCATGCGGTTCCACAAAGGTTTCGTGCTCCAGACGGTACTTCAATCTTGCATTGTTTGCACTCCGTTTCGCCCACAGCTTGAGCATCTTGGGGTGGCACTGGGCACAATATTTGGCGCAGCCCGAATGTGGCCTAAAACTCTTTCCACACAGCGAACATGGTTTTAGCCTGTAGTCTCGGTTTGCCACTGCCTCTCATTCTCCTTCATGCGTTCTCTCCATCGTCTCACACGTTCTGCGTGCTTCCGCCTATAAACCTTCGGCACACACGCCGGGCAATACTTCGACATGGGGGAATGGGGGATAAATTCTGCGCCACATTCAGCGCAAGGCTTTGCTCTGTAATCTATCATTGATTTTTGTCCTTTCTCAAAGTGTTATTTATTCATACACTGTAACGTCTCATCACATAGGGTCAAAAGGTTTGTGTGACAAAGGTATTTGGCAGGTCATTTTTTCCAACATTTCAAGTTTGCTTCTCAGCCCATCATGCTCTCAGCACCAGCCTCTTCCACCGGCAATAGTCCAAACCGCTTCAGATATGAACAAACATAAGCGTCTTTCAATGCCCGTTCTCTCATCCCATCGCGGCCTACCCAGTGTTCCTCCTTCCATCGTTTCCGCCAATCTCCACCTCGATACCGTGGGCTGGTAATATCGCAGTAGGACATGGCCTTCAACGGCTCATCGTAGTTGGCAAAGCTACCGTAGAGATAGTAGTACACGTCCTCAATCGTCCACCGGCCACCGCTTTGCGCCATCAGTTCTTCTGTTTCACGCTCTATGCTCATATCCCAATCTGAGTCATCATATTGCTCCAAGATTTTATCGTCCAAGGCATACACTCCCTTCGCCCATTAGCACCTCAGCTTTCGTACTAATTGGCATAAGTTTAGGAACAACGGAATCTGTGTTTTTATCTCATCTATCGTCTTTATGGATAGACAGCAAATGAATAAACTCAAGGTGCTCTTTTGAGGTGAGGCTGCGTTTTTTGCTTATGGCATCCAACTCCTTAAATCTTTTGCGGTCGGAATTAAGCCTTTCAGACCGCTGCTCGGACGTTAAGCCATCATCCCATCTGAACATAGGGCAGGGTATCGACTTTCGCCGCTCCTGCTCTTGCTCCTGGGTCTGCTGCTCTTCTCGTTGTCTGTAACGCCGTTCTACACTCTCTGGGTCTAATTCTTGAAACAGTTCCAGCTTATCTTTTGGCATCGCGCCCATCCATAACACTACATTGATGTTTTGGGTTCTGGCAAGCGCTCGACTCAACCGCATACGCCATTCTTCAACCGATTCGGATTCTTCTTGGACAATCCAAGAGAGCCATTCCTCTTTTGTTTGTGGATATTGCTTTGCATCCCCTTCATCGTTCCCTACATCTTCTTCTGGACAGATATCACTTGCCATGGAAGACATAGTATCAGTTTCAGTATCAGTAAAGGATACAGACTCAGATACAGTATCAGATACAGATACAGTAAGGTTATGGGGGTTATAGGGGTCTGAATCCCCCATATGTAAAGCAGGGGTTATGGGGTGGTTATGAGGGTTATGGGGGTGTGCCTTGTTATAAATCGTGATTCTGTTCTCAATGGTCTTCTCGGAGAGCCCCAGCTTGTCCGCAATCTGCTTGTTGGTCATGCCGTCTTGCTTCATCTTGACGATGTCTCCGGTGGGCACTTCCGTTGGACGGCCACCCTTCTTTCCATTCTCTACAGAAGCATCGTACCGCTCCGCAGCACTCCTCATATTTGGGATAGCTTGTACAAAAACCATGTTGACGAACGGGTTTTCTGACTCTGGAACAATTCCATAAAACCCATACTCCATCAGGCCCTTGTACGCTTCGAGCTGGAGTTTCTCGTCTGGCAAGTAGTTGATGGCCTTGTAGGCGCTCTCATAAATAATCATAGATTCTTTCATTTTCTGATTCCTCCGTTCCTTCCATACACTCCATCACGTCACTCAATTAGCCTTGCCACGCAACGGCTTTAAGGGTGCTATTTTTTTTCAACAGGCGATGTGTTGCGAGAGTCAACATATAAGCGGATTGATGAGGTCATGACATCGCTTGTCTACTGTCTCCTCACGTTCTCTTACCCTCTCTCTACAACGACGTACCCTATCTGCTGTCTGCCGCCTTACGACATCGCCGACGCACGCAGGGCAATACTTGGAACGGCCTCCTGTTGGGGTGAACTTTACACCGCACTCGGCACAGGTCTTCTTTCTGAATGTCATTTCTCGCATTATTCTGATTTCCTTTCAAAAATTTTTTGGTACTTATATATCCGTATAGTACGTTATTAACGCGCTACCGATAAACCGTTGCGGCACAGGGGTCTTTATAGGGTCATTTTTTACAACACCAGGCAAGTAATTTCGCTTTACAGAAATCAAATTTTTCGTTGCACAAAAGCGATTTGAGTACAAAAATAGCGCCCCACCTGCTGGTAAGACGCTTGCTTTGATAGCTCATCATCAGACATCTGATCCTGTCCAGCGATATAGCCGCCATGTTTGCGAATAGAGGGCAGCACTTCCGAGGTGACCCAGCGGCGGAACTTCTTGGCACCGGGGAGCTTGCTGGATAGAACCAGGCTGTACAGGCCGCTTTCGTTGATGACTGTGACACAACGGTTTTGACCTGACCCGTCGAATTGACGGTTCAGCTTATCTTCCTCGTCAACGTGTTTCCTCAGTGCCTGGTCAGTGTCGCCATATCCCAACGCCGTCGCTACGTCCTTGCCCACCAGCCACGGCTCACCGTCAACTTCAACAACCTGCACCTTACCGAACTCCGAACCCCAGTGGGCCTGTATATGTACTTTCCTCTTGTGGTCATACACCCTCGGTGGGAGTTGGCGGCAGCAGCCTTTTCACATCTAACCGCAAGGAGTAAACCCTGTTACCAACAGACCACCACAGGAGGCCGTAGGAAGCCCGTAGAGCCCCCTCTCGCTTCGATAGTAAGATGGGCCAAGAACTGCGCTAAACACACTCTGTGGCCGCTGTAGCGCCCCTTCCGCAGGCGGAGTTTGAGGTCGGCGGACTTGCTCATGTGGTCGCTGTCCGGCTGGCCGAAATCACAGCTATCGCAGATACGGCTG
>ERZ808028.1057-NODE-1057-length-18168-cov-5.879553_pt1 | contig 18168 bp, 18 predicted proteins | sample MGYA00380184_ERZ808028 | MGnify/ENA primary metagenome ERZ808028 (study PRJEB31490, sample SAMN06133397) | mouse gut metagenome | isolation source: J8_1 | host: mice | place: China: Chengdu | collected 2015-05 ...
GGCATCTAATTTCATTTCAAAAGAGTATTTTGAATGTTGTCCCATAAAATATGCTCCTCCTTATAGTGACAGTTTTATTATTTCATCTGTCTACCATAAGGGGAGCATATCACTAGTACTAAAAGGCAATCATTGGTATTTTCAAGGATACTGTTATAGCAGAAATGATTATCGGTTATTTCGACTGTCCCGCATGACAAATCTCCAGATGAAAAAAGATACTTTTGTTCCACGGGCTTATCAAAAACCTATTTTAGACATCGCGGAAATTGTGGAAACACTACAAATAGAAATCAAAATCCGTATCCATAAATCTATAATGGACAGAATACTTGACTTCTGCGATTATGAACACTTTACAGCAGATGGCGATGAATATTACATTGTAGACTTTCCCTTTATTGATAGAGACTACTATTATGATATGCTTCTAAGCTTTGGAGATAAGTGTGAATGTCTGGAGCCTTTACATGTTCGTGAAAAAATAAAATATAAAGTCCATAGTATAGCTGCCCTATATGAGAATGAACCTTAGGAATGCATATTAAGCGCCTTGCTCTATGATTTTCGGATTGCTTATACAAAAACACTCTGCAAATTTCAGGATTTTACTATACCTCCAGAGAACCATTGTTGTATAACATTTATTCCAACATCTAAAATATCCGCAATTACAGCATCTGAATACCCCTTGTTTTTCATATTAAATGCGGTTTCCTTTTTACCCTCGATTATACCTTCCTTTTTGCCTTCGATTATACCTTCATTATAAATTTTTTCAGAAACTTCACACATCTCCGGATAACCCCCTTCCTCGCATTTCAAAAAATGAATTCTTGCAGACAACTCTCCCTGGCTCATATCCTCTGGATCGGCAGTCTTAAAGTAATCCATTAGTTTTGCTACATCGCTGCCATCATCTACCTCAGCATTTACATATGTTACATAAACACCATCATCATATGGAATCTGTGTTCCTTCAAATTTCTTTTCTACCTTATAAAGAGTCTTTCCTGCCGCCCATAAATCCGTCTCACTAATGTATATCATATGGACATCTGGCATTTTATGATAATCTTTTCCTTTTTCTAAACATTCACTATCAATCATTGCTGCATAAAATCTGGTTCTTCTGGCATGATCAATCGTATCTTTCCTCTGTATTTCCAAATTTACTAACCGTCTATGACTATCCTCTGCCAGTATGTCAAGAATAGCATCATGTGCTGTAACCTTATCTCCTTAACAATCAAGTCCGGATTACCTGTTATAACACGAATAACATGTTGACAGGCCAAAATATCATTCAATGCAACACTCATAAATACATTACTCAGAAGATTAAAGCCTCTTGCTTTTTCGATCAACTGGTCTTTTATACGAATAAAAGATGTTTCTTGTGATTCAGCGGCATTTATATTTGCAGTAGCTTTATCTTTTGTTATATTCCCATCTGTTCCCACAATATAGTGCCTCCTTATGTAGAAATTACATCTTCTTAGCCCTTATTATAAATAATTATATGAATTCTGGCAAGACAAATGGTTCTAAAATACCACACTTACATAATCATAACAAATCTACTGAGGCAATCCTGGGTTCAAAACAGCATGCAGGCCGAACACAAACAATACGAACACCAGAGGCCCTCTGAGGACCGATCTTCATAAAGGTTGCAATTACACTCGTGTTCCCATGCAGACCTAGAGGCCCGATATCCGCCTCATTGACACGCCTGGTAATCTCCTTCTCTATTTCAGACTGAACACCAAATCTTCCATCCACCTGCGCCTGAAGCATCATGGACGTTGCTTCAAAATGAGATCTGCCTACCCCAACAGCAAGCGTACACGGAGAACATCCAAGCCGTGCAACCCCATCCTTAGCCCAGTCTACAATTTCGTCAAGGACAGTCTGTGTATTATGTTTATGGAAAATACGTCCAGTTTTTGCCCGAATCGCCGGACCACCGCCAAACAGGAGGATATGAAGCCTGATTACATTTTCCTTGCATCTACGCAGCAAAATGGGTGCCGGCTCTACACCGGCTGAATCTGGATTCAATCCGCCACTCTGATCAATCCTTTGACTTTCATCGCCCATGATCCCCATTGGCCTGCCTGGAAGTTTACGAAGCCCTTCTGCAACACCCAATCTAACTGCATCCAGCATTTTGCCCGTAACAGCGCAATCCTGTCCTACTTCCAGAACAAGATGGGGAATTCCTGTGTCATCACAAAGGGGGCTGTGAGCTTCTTCTGCCGCTTCTGCATTTTCAAGAATGGTCTTTAAGACCCACCTGGCCTTTTCATTTTCCTCTTTCTCGATTGCTTTTTCATAGGCTTCCTTCTTATCTTGCCTGAATGTAGACCCTGCATCCACCAGGGTGTCCCTCACAAGAGCAACGATCTCTTCATAACTCTTACTCATAGATACACCTCCCATGGGCCGCGCCGATGATTGCCGGATATTTGTCAATTTTAATCAAATGTAATGCCTCCATTCCAAGCTCTGGAAAGGCAATAATCCTTTGTTCCTCCGTCTTTTTGCTTAGCAAGGCCGTAACCGGCGGAATAAGGGCATATACAGCATTATATCTCTCCAACGCCTCTATGGTTTCCCTATGAAGTTTCCCTTTCCCCAGGTGAAGCTTGACCCCCGCTGCTGACAAAGGTTCGATGGAGTGCTCGATCTCCGGCTTATTGCTCGAAGTGGGACCCACTCCGGCAGGACTTACCGCCGTATGAAATATTGCCTGTCCATTCAGAGCAAGCCCTATACCGTCCACTGTCCCATCCTCAATCATTTTCAACACCTTCGGAAGAACTGCATCGCGTCCACAAAAAATATAACCGCTTATAGTAACGGTATCGCCCACTTGAAGCTCTCTTACTGTTTCCTCTGAAATCGGTATTGTCAAATCTATCATGTTCTTTTCCTCACCCATTTTTACTCGTTTACGGCAAAAAGCTTTACATAAGCCCCTTCATTTTCAATAACGCCAAATGCACGGGCACGGTTATAAATCTTCTTTGCCCAATTAGAATGAGGCTTGATCTCGTTCATCTTATTCCCGCCAGAGCCCTTAACCACTCCGCCGCCTGTGCCAAGTATCTGGCAGGCATCGTCATATTCTTCCCTAGTAACCGCCATCATAGCATTGACGAATTTGACATGGGTAGGATGGATGACAGTTCTGCCCACAAAACCATTTGCCTTGTCCAGAATTACTTCTCGAAGTAAACCGTCAATCTCATTGTTGACCAAAGGCTTACGGCTCATCAAGTAGTCCTCCAGGCCGTGATTTGGAAGTTCTTCAAACATCATTTCCTTTGGCGCACGAAAATATTCCCAAACAGGACCACTGATCACATAGTCATTGTCACGCCCACAGACATTAATAATGTCACTTAAGCACTCACGAACCGTCATAATATCATACAGGGAATAATCTACGCCACGCCGCACCCCAAAAACAGAGCTAAAATCCGTACCGCCAACTCTCACCTGTAGAACAAGACGGCGATACTTATCAAGAATCTTCTTAACACCTGTCAGTTCTGGCATCCTGCTCTCCTTATAAGCGACCTCTTTATCCTCGATAATCGGCATACCGTAGAGAATTTCCCCAAAACGATCATTAAGCTCCTGCAGATAAGCATAATAATCATAGCCGTTTTCTGCATTGAATTTCGGAAAATTGATACCGCATAGAGACTTAACCTCCTCCTTTGTCAGCTTATCACCAAAGGCTTTAAACTGCTCCAGACTGCGAATACGTACAAAGATCAAAGGAACATAGTCAAAGTTCAATTTTCCCTTTTCTACCGCCTCAGTTACACAAGCGAGAAGATGATGTACATTTTCCATAGCTTCCAAAACACGTTCTTCTGGACATGCATCCTCAAAACAAAGGACCATTGTGGTTAAACCTGGCATAGAATGATTAAGAATCTTCGGTGTAAAATCCTTAAAGCCCGGCATATACATCGTAGCGCCCAGACAATATTGAAGTAGCTCTCGGTCTGTATACTTGTTAAAATTCTCCGGTTCCACAACAAATTTGAAATCCGGGTTATACAAATGGTGTCTCATGACAATTTATCCTTTCTATAATCACACAATACTTTGATGTACTAGAATTCTCCCATCCACAAACAGCAGGAAATCACAACGTCAGATAAGGCTTCCCCTCGGACTCCACACAGCCTCCGGATAATACTCATCAATCATGCGCTTTACAAGGCTGCACTGTTTCGCCCTGTTGCGGGCATCCTCCTCTGTGCTGTCCCAGGAATGTGCAGCCGCAACAGAACCTCCGGTCTTTAAATAGATTGGAGCGGCAACACGGATCATCTCCGGCACCTCATAGTGGCGGATGAAGCCGCCTGTAGACTTCGGGTTCTCGGTATGTATATCAATCGGACAGTCAACCGCCTGACGCAGCGCCGCCAGCATTTGAAGTTGAATGTCACGTACAGGATTGATGGAGTCTGCACCAATACTCTCCAGCAGCTTTGCAGAACAGGGGTTGCCATGACCGGCATGGGCAGAAACCTTGAAGCGGCATCCCTTTGGCAGCTCTCCACTCCTTCGCATCTCATTCAAAATCCACAGACATCCCTCGTCATAGACCAAAAAGCCGCGGCAGCCAAGACATGCCGCACGCTTCACATCCTCGATTGCACGGACAATCTGTTCCTGTCCACGGAGACGATATCCCATACGCACCCCCTCCTCAGTGTGAACAGACGCAGAGGTATCTGTAGTCGCCCTGGGTCCTATGGCAAGAATCAGATCTGTTTTCCATTCATGGGCAAGCTCAACCATCCTGGATATATCCTCATCAGTCAAGCGAATGATACCCTGGGTCTGTGTGACGCGATGCAGATACAGACCATAGCTGTCCATTGCTTCCAACAACGCCTCCATCACTTTCGGGCCCTGGATACCGGGAACCTCAAAGCGGAATTGACCCCCATCTCTAAATCGTTTCTCTGAGGTTGGAAGATCATAGGCATCCTTATCTGGCAGACCGACTGACTTTAAAAACTCTCTTGTTTTATCCATACTGTTCATTTTATATCCCTTTCCTTTGATAATAACCTGTTCTTCTATCTTCTTCCCTGCAATACAGGCAAATCATTCAAATCATTCATCAGCGCGTCGATTGCTTCTCTGTGAGAGAATACAATAGATGGAAGTTTCCTGCTCAATCCCTTGTGTATACGGCAATCAATGAAGGAGGCTTTGCCACAATCCTTAAGGGTGTCAATCGCCTCAATCAGTGCTATTTCATTCTCTACTGCTTTTCCCACTGTCGCATATCCACAGGCTTCTGCAATCTTTGTAAAATCAACACAATGTCCGGCTGACGGCTGGCCTCCGACCGACTCATGGGCACCGTTATTTAGCACCACATGCATGTAGTTTGGAGTATCCAGTTTACTTGCCATGGTCATAGCGCCCATATGCATCATAAGGGCACTGTCACCATCCAGTACCACAACTTTTCGATTTTGACGCTTTAGCGCAATGCCAAGAGCCACAGAAGAAGCATGGCCCATAGCGCCGACGTTTAGGAAATCATGCGCTTTCGTCTCATTGTGCTTCTCCCGCAGAAAAAATAATTCTCTCGTTGCCCGCCCAGTGGTCGCTGCATAAACGGTGTCTTTTGGCATATGCTCAAGAAGAATTTCAATGGCTTCTTCCCGACTCATGGGATATACCACGTCCCTGTTGTCTGCTTTCTCACTGTCAGCCATCACACCTTTTGGCGCAATGAGGGCATAGGGCTGTCGATTCTCTGTGCAAAACTTAACTGCCCCCTCCAAAGCTTTTGCAAACTTCTCATTATCATCCTCTAAGACTGTATACGGAATATGCAAAAGCTTTAACAGACTCAACGTAATTTCACCCTGTAATGTATGCTGCGGATGATCTTTGCCTCCAGGCTGTCCCCGCCAGCCAATGAGAAGAAGCATAGGGACACTGTAAACATTCTTGTCAACCAAGGATGCCAGCGGGTTTACCGCATTTCCCATGCCGCTGTTCTGCATATAGACAAAGGGGAGTTCTTTGCTTGCAAAATAATGTCCAGACGCAATAGCCACGGCATTGCCCTCATTGGCTGCAATGATGTTCCTCTCTGGAAAATTTGCCAGTACATAGTTACAAAAACCGTTCAGATAAGAATCCGGTACACCTGTAAAGAACGTAACACCATGGTTTGCAAGTTGTTTAAATACAAATTCCTGTTCTAACATTTCTAAAATTTTCACCTCCTGGATATCACTTATTTTCTCTCAGCCCACAGAAACGTTCCCCCTATACATAGTAAAATACTCCGGACTGTCTGATCTGCATACCCTCCAGGCAGCCTCAAACGCTTCTACTACATCTTCCGGCAATGTGCCTGCCTTCACCGCCTCCATATTTTGCCGAAGATGGCTAAGCTTCGATGCTCCGATTATAACGGCATCTCCACGCTCCCCATTTAACATAGAGTGATAGACAAGCCAGCGGTATGTTGCTTCGATACAATTAATCCCATGCTGATTGATTGCTTTTTCAATCACCTTTATTGCATCGAAGCAGCTTTTCTTCCAATAGCGGTTTTGGTAATTAGGACGATGTGTAAAACGTCCATCTGAAGGATTATCTTCAAAAGAACCATAGCGGCCAGTCAGAAGCCCCCCTGCCAATGGATTATATGCATAAAATCGTAGTCCAAAATTATTTAGACATTCATTCAGTTCCGTTTCCGCTTTTCTGGCCAAAGGATTGTAAATTCCTTCAAATACAGTAGGCTTCACCCAGCCATGTTCTTCACAGATGTGCCATACATCAGCTACCATCCAAGCGGGAAAATTAGAAAGTCCCAGTTCCCTGTATTTTCCCTGGCTATGAAGATCTGCCATGGCAGACAACACATCAATCACAGGAGTCGCCGGATCGGGAAAATGTAAGAATACCGTATCTACAAAAGACCTGTTCAATCGTTTCAGACTCTCATTCACTTGCATATATGCAGCTTCACCATCCAGCTTTCCGCTGATTCGCGGATTTACCTTTGTAGCAATCTTATATGGCTTATCGATTATGGGAAGCGCTTCCCCAAGCAGCCGTTCACAGTTTCCGCCGTTGTAGACATAGGCAGTATCAAGCTCGTCATAGCCTGCATCCAGGAACATATTCACGAACTCACCAACCTGCGGGGAAAAAACAGATTCTCCAAATGTCATTGTTCCAAGGACTAGGTCCACATTTTTCATAACTTCTCTCCCCTTATAAATTTTTTACCAATTCTTCCACCTTTATATTGTCTTTATACACCCTGGCAAATACCACAGAACTTACTGCTGCCTCCACTTCCGCATAATCCATCAATCCGTCATAACGACTCCTGAATTCTGCATCTGTCAGCGGATTCTCTGGCTCCCCCTTAGGGACGTCTACTCGTTCTGTCACCTTGTTGTCCTTTGTATAAATTGTGACAACTGCTGCCTGAATTTCAGGGAATACCGCACTAAGCTCTTTGTCAGCTTCTACATAGACCTTCTTTGTAAGTTCCAGTATCTTTTCATTCTTTACAGCTTCCTCACTGAATTCCTTAAGACCAGCTTTCCCATAAGTCATCCCTGTTGCTACCGCGAAAGGAATACTCATTTTGGCGTTATAACTCCCCAAAATCTCAGTGTGGTCATGTCCGAAAACTGCCAAGTCATATGTTCGTATATCAATTCTCATCACATCCTCTGTCTTTACCCTGTCTCTCATATGAATCGCCGCTTCCACGGCAGGATGTGTGTACCGGCAAGAAGCATAGGGCTTCGTATAACTTTTTTGAATCGCATATGTGCCATTTAACAAAACCGGCTGAAGTTTTACATCATCTTTTCCGGTCATCATCTTGAAGAAGCCTCTCCCACCAAGAGGGTTGGCATTACCTTTGAAGCCACTCTTTGCCAGTTGAAGGCTTGTAAGCGCCAACAGTGCGGTTTTTGCCACATTATAGGGCTTAAGCTCACTTCCGTCATCCAAAACCTTCAGCATCCCGCTGGCCGCTGCACACGCCGCTGCGAAGGCCTGATATCGTTCTTCACCGGAAAATCCAATTAAATAGCTTGCCGCCAATGCTGCGCCTAATGTACCGCAAGTTCCAGTGGCATGGTAGCCCATTGCTTTGTGACCAGGCTGAATAGATACTGCCATAGTGTAAGATGCCTCGTAACCTACAATCGCTGCCCTAAGCATGTCGTCAACCCCAACTTTGTATCGCTGAGACAGAGGGATGAGTAACGAAAAAATAGGACTTCCGAGGTGGATAATGCCTGAATTGGTACCATCGTCAAAATCTAAGGCATGGCTGTTAAGACCGTTCAAAAATACGGCTTCTTTCAGCACCAGATCTTTCCTTGTTCCGATAGCCCTGAATTTTCCTTCCTCTGGTTGAGCAAAACCATAGTATTTGTGAAGCTTGTCCATCTGGAACTTTACACCGGCACAGGTAACGGCAAGATAATCCAGCAGACTTCTTTTCGCTCTTTTCATCACTTCTGTTGGCATCTCCTTCTGGGCGACATTATCTATCTCTTCTAAATATTTTATTGATTTGTTCACAGATGCTCCTCCCAGCTTCTAAACTTATATTTTTGCTTATAAAATATATTTCCACTTCCAAGATACGCAGACATCGGCCTGCTTAAAATCAGCATAATCCTGGAAGAAATTCACGGCGCATTAAATCATGGCCTTCTATATCTACAACTTTGACGGATTCAAGTATCTTCCTATGCTTCTCATTAAAATCGTTTATACTGTCAGCCACAATATTCATTCCTGCGATACGGTCACTGCTGCTGGTAACACCATAGATCTTTGTACCTTTCATTCTCACAGGGTAGAATTCATTGATAACTCCCTGATTTATCATTTCACCAACCCCCTCAAAATGGTCAAAAACTCCTGGATAACAGTAAATAAAGTCATTAACTACAATTTTGTGCCCTGTATCTTTAAGCTCAAGTGCTGGTTCTTTTCCAAGGGTAATATCAATCGTCGCAGTAATCACATCCACACCGCAAGAATATTTTATAAGCAGCCACTTCATATTACCGCCAGTTCTGGCACAAAACTCAAGAACGGATATATTGTCTTTGTTATGAAGAAGTTGAATAAGCAAAGGTGAATTAACCAGGTTAAATCCATCGGCAATCTTCTGCGCAATATCATCAATTTTATTTAATAATGCATCCGAAGCAGCAGCCGGATAGCGTCCGCGAAAGATCACAAAGCGATCATTATATTTAATCTTTTCGCTGTTCGTCACGGTAAGGACTTTTGCTTTACCATTCACCACAAAAGCATCAACACTGATTTCATCTCCTTGAAAAAATTCTTCAACAATTACTCCTCCTCTACGACTGATATGCTTTGCTTCTTCATAGTACTGCTTTAACTCATCCTCGTTCTCAGCTTTACGGACTCCTTTGGAACTATAGGCGTCAACCGGTTTAACAACTAAAGGATAATGAAGGTGTGATATCCTGTCTAAATTCAGATAAGATATTTCCAAATAATCAGTTGTTGGAATACCATTTTCCTTGAAAATTCTCTTCATATGAATCTTGTTGGAAACGTCTATTCCTGTTTTATAATCAATGTAGCATGGTAATCCTAGCATCTCTGATACTTCGGCAACAACAAGAAGCACCTGATCCGCACAGACTGTAATAAGGAAATCCACCTTCTCCTTTATCGCAACCTCCTTTATTGCCAGAACATCAAATATATCTACATGATAAAAAATATCCGCGTAAGGTCTTGCAACAGCATTCGGACTTCCATCTGCCAATACAGTAATCACTCCCCTGTCTTTCAATTGTTTAAGCAATTCAATTTGTGGAATCCCACCTGCTAATACTAATACTTTCATAATTTTTTACTTCCTTAATATTTTTCTAACAAATAAATATGATTCCTTAAATTGTCTATGCTTAAAGTAGCAAACCAACAGAATCATGTTAGGAATAACCACACATAGCGCCAATCTTATGAAAAGTCCCCAAATTCCATTCATTACAACAAGATTACAAATACATCTGGTTACTACCGCTGCAAAAACAGTAGCAATGAAATAAAACATATGCTGGAGGTAAAACTCCCACGGTGCTCTCCTAAAATAATATTTAAACAGGATATTTGTTCTCGTAATAAAATTGAGCACAAAAATAGTAAGAATCGTTGCAAGAATAATTCCGGTAACGCCAAAGAAACAGCCTAATGTAAAGTTTAATAGAAGGTTAGAAAGAGCCTCCGCAATGAACGTAAATCTACATTCATGGAATAACCCATATCCATCTAAATACATACTTCTAACATATGTCATATTGATTGAATAAAAATACAAACAAAAAAGAAGCATATCAAAATCAGACAGAAACATTCCAGGCTTTCCCCTCATCCAGATAGACATAAATGGTTGATAGAGGCATAATAAGCAAATTGAACACCAACTGACTATCCACATGAAAATGAAATTAAACTTCTGTAAGTCTTTATAATTTTTTTCTACACTTTCTACCGCTATACTGTTTCCAACACTTGCCATAATACCGTGAATGATAATACCCATAACGCCATAGATTGCATTATAAATATAGTAATAATTATCGTAGATAGTCACAGCAGCCAATCCAAGTAACATAGACAGGACTATATTATCGAAGGAATTTCTGGCAACATCACTGATTCTTCCTATAAAAACTGCTTTGATCTGCCTTGTCAGCTCTTTCTTTGTTTCAGAGTCAATCTCACCTTTAGGAACGATCTCTGGAAATTTCTTTTTAGATGCATATTGAATCATAATACTGTTTGCAATCGTTCCTAATGGCATCAGGCAAATATATGCATAGTAATGTCTAAACAGAAGCATCGCCAATAGTTGAAGCAGATTGGTTGTCGTGTTTATTATTGTATAAGCGTTGCTTACCACATCCTGTCTCTGCATCGCTGTAAGCAAAGTACTCTTATATGCAAACAAAAAGTATGTGATTGAGGTGTTAAAAAGGTAAACTAAAAACAGAAGGTATATATTAATATCAGATGGAATATCGTCGTTAATCAAGTGCGTAAGGAAAGGCGTTAAACAAAGACCTGCCCCTAATATGAGGACCCCAATCCTCCAATATACTTTCTTAAGATAATTGATAATCGCACATATGGATTTGTTATCTTCTGCTGCAATTGGTTTATACAAAATATATGTAACAGCGGTAGAAAAACCTAAATCTGTTAGATTCAAAACGTGCAAAATTGATGTAAACAATCCATTAAGACCTTGATATTCTACACCGAGAATGTAGATAATTGCTGTCCTTATTACAAAGGCCAATACAAGATGAATGATTTGCTTAACAATACCGCTAATTATATTCCTTTTAGCAAAACCTATTCTTGATACTCTGTCCCACCTCGTCTTATATCCCATACATTTCCTCAACATCTGATACTTAATAGTTGTGCCCTTCCATGTAACTTTAACTCCACTGAATTTGCAGGCACAAAAATACAATCCCCTCTAAAAAACGGTAAGCTCTGATTACCAAACCCTACAATCCCACATCCTCCCACACAAAGAAGCACTTTGAAGGAGAGGTCGTCTGTCTGATAACTAACCATTGATCTGATTCGCTCAGTATTAATCAGCACCCTTTCCACTTGGAAATACTCGCATCTTGCAAGAAGCTCTACTGCACATCCGGCGGAATAATTCAATACTCTCATTGGCTGCTGCGGCTCTTGCATTGCCTTCAAATCCGCCACATCCAACGCCTTTTTGATGTGCAGCTCTCTCTTTTGTGCATTCTTATCTTCCCTGTTATAGTCATACAATCTGTATGTAAGATCTGAGGACTGCTGAATTTCTGCTATAAGTGTTCCCGCACCAATCGCATGTATTGTTCCTGCTCTAATCAGGAACAAATCGTCCTGCTTTACAGGAATCTTTTGAAGATAATATTCAAAGGTTCCATCCTCAATACTTTTTCTTATTGTATTTCTGTCACAGTCATGATGGAGGCCATAAATAATATAGGCATCCCTAACCGCATCGAGTACATACCAAAATTCCGTTTTACCGTTTTGACCATTCTCATGTTTAAATGCATATTGATCATCAGGATGAACTTGAACGGAAAGATCCTTTTTTGCATCAATTAGCTTAATGAGTACAGGAAAATTATTTTTTCCCTCAGCATGTCTTCCCAAGAATTCAGGGTGCTCTTTCAATACCTCGCTCAAAAGCCTATCTTTAAATCTCCCACTATCTACAATGCTGATACCATGTGGATGTGTGGAACATTCCCATGTTTCTGCCAAAGGATTAAGAGCGATTCCCTTCGCAAAATCATCATTCAATCGCTCTCCGCCCCAGAGATAATCCTTACCTACCGGCTTCAATCGAAAAGGCATATTTTCGCTTATCATGTACCGTTATCTCCTTACCTATCTGCACTTCAACTAACCTAAGTTCCGTTTTAGCTATAACGGTGTGCCTGCATCCGGCTTTCATTGTGATTACATCACCGGCAGATATATATTGTTCCATACCATCCACAATGGTTTTTCCTCTGCCACTCACGACTACCCATACTTCATCACGAAAATCATGACTATGATAATTCATATAATCTCCAGACTTAATGACCACTTTAATGGTTAGGCAATCTTTTTCTGCATCTATAACACGAAAAGAGCCCCATGATTTTTCTGCAAACATCGCCTCTCTGTCACGAGCTTCAACATATTCCTTAAGATAGCAGGATCTTTCTTTATCAGAGACAAGGATTCCATCCGGACTGGCAGAAATAACAACATTCTTTACACCCATAGCAAGAATCGGAACATCCAATTCATTGATGACATGGACATTTTCACAGACTTCATCCATCATTGCATCCCCGATGATATTTTCACTCATTGCCTCGGTCAATGTATTCCATGAGCCGATATCAACCCACTGTCCCGCAAATCTCATAACCTGAATCATATCTTCTTTTTCTACAACTGCATAATCAAAACTAATTTTTTCCAGAGTATCATATTTTGAATACAACTGTGCGTAGCTGCTTGTTCCAAAAATTCTCTCTGCTATATCAAGTACGTATTTAAGTTTATATGCAAACACTCCTCCATTCCACAGAGCGCCTTCTGAAATATATTTTTCAGCTTCTGTCAAATCTGGTTTTTCTTTAAAATCAGAAACCTTGCTAATCGGTTCGTCTGTCTCCGGAATAATGTACCCATATTTTTCTGAAGGATAGCCAGGTTCAATCCCCATTAGGACAAGATTGGCTTCTCCTTTTTTTGCCTGTTCGCCAAGGGTTTTCAGCACTTCAAAATAATCATCCTTTACATAAGGATCAACAGGACAAACAACCACTGCTTCACTTTTGGGCACTCCCTGAATATCATGAAGATATGCAGTGGCAAGAGCAATCGCTGGAAATGTATCCCGTCTGCATGGTTCAACCGATATGCCAACGTTTTCATCCAACTGATTATGTATGGAAGAAATCTGTGATTTTGATGTTGCAATAGTCACTGTACAATCAGCATCAACTCTCCTGATTTGTCCATACATACGCTGTACCATGGATTCATATCCGTTTTCGGTTTTAAAAATTTTAATAAATTGCTTTGATCTTATATCATTCGATAACGGCCAAAGCCGTTTTCCTGACCCACCCGAAAGTAAAATTATATTCATTTCAACTCCACCCCAGATTTATATCTTCTTCCAATAATCATAGTCATTCTTGACCATGATGCTTACAAGTTCTTCCAGAGATGTCTTCTTCGGATTCCACCCCAGAACAGTCTCAGCTTTTGTGGGATCTCCCCATAAATTTACAACATCCGTAGGTCGGAATAATTCAGGAGATACTTCCACAACCACACGGCCGGTAACCTTATCCACACCTTTTTCCTCTACGCCTTCCCCATGCCATTCCAGTTCAATTCCAACATGCCGGAATGCAAAAGTACTAAAGTCCCTAACACTATACTGTTTACCTGTAGCAATCACAAAATCATCCGGTTCACTGTGTTGGAGAATCATCCACATACATTCAACATAATCCTTAGCATATCCCCAGTCGCGCAGACTGGACAGATTTCCCAGGTAAAGCTTCTCTTGCAGACCAAGAGCAATCTTCGCAGCAGCAATGGTAATCTTCCGTGTTACAAAAGTTTCACCGCGACGCTCTGATTCATGATTAAACAGTATTCCATTGCTGGCAAATATACCATATGCTTCTCGGTATTCCTTGGTAATCCAAAATGCATATTGTTTGGAAACCGCATAAGGGCTATACGGATGGAATGGTGTCTTCTCATTTTGAGGACATTCTTCAACTTTGCCATAAAGCTCGGACGTAGACGCCTGATAAATTCTACAGGATTTTTCCATGCCGCAAAGTCTGACTGCCTCCAAAATACGTAAAGTTCCAATACCGTCTGCATTTGCAGTAAACTCCGGTATATCAAAAGAGACATGGACATGACTTTGGGCAGCAAGATTATAGATTTCATCCGGCTTTATCTTCTGTATGATCCGTACAAGGCTTAAAGAATCCGTCATGTCCCCATAGTGAATATGGAAATTAGGATTTCCATAGAGATGATTAATCCTTTCCTTCTTTTCTGTGGATGTCCTTCTTACTAATCCATGTACATCATATCCTTTTTCAAGCAAAAATTCAGAAAGAAAGGAACCATCCTGACCGCTGACTCCGGTAATAAAAGCTATCTTCTTCATCATAATAATCACCTATTTACTGTCATTTATTCTGTGGAATCAATAGACCTTCCAACAAGTGTTGTAAAAGGAATAGAATCCCGAATGTTATCCAACAACAATGAATATATTCCATCAATATATAAACCTCTGGTTTTCAGAATGGATTCCATCGGCTCTGCCTGAAGCAAATATTTCCATAATTCAAGATGCTTTAAAGCATAGGTATTCCATGTCCAGGATTGTGCAAACTGAATACTCTGTTCTCGTTTTACTCCAATCTCATTTAGGACAGTTACCACATCTTCAACCGTATTTACAGAATACGTAATTTCGGCTTTTGTGTCCAAATGATATCCCTGGGGAGTAACGATTGTTCCAACTCCCGCGGCCACAGCATCCAAATAGCCCATTGAACCTTCATCAAATCCAAAGTAACAATAAAAGTCAAGATTAACCATTAATTCATTGTATTTTTCCTTGTCAAATTCCGGATAATATTCTACTTCTAACCCTAATTTCGAGAGAACAGAGATTACTTCCTCCCAGCCAGCCCCCATAATTACGAGCTTAAAAAGCTCAGTATTCACCTGTTTAAAAATATCAATAAGCATAGTTTCCCGCTTCCGATTATCTTTATAGACACGATGAGTGATACCTAATAAAACTTTCCTCGGCTTTATTTGGCCATCCTGAGCAGGATTGATGTAGCAAACACGGTTGGCGGGGACTCCATTCGCAATCAGTCTGTCCCTGGTTTCCTTCGACATACATATGCCGACTGCTCCTTTCGATACTGCACTCTTGATCTGTTCCAATTTCAATGCCGTATCTACATGCGTTATCATGAAAGTGGTGTTTCCATCTGCTTTATCTGTAATATTAGGTGTAAAAAAGTGGTTAATATCAGCGTCAGAATTAAATCTGTCGGAAATTACTGCTTTGACTCCCATTCTTTGCAATTCGTCAAACACGCAGCTCGCAAATTTTCCCAGAATCCAGCTTTTTTCCTTCGATGCTATGATAATGTTCACATACATATCCTTTTTCTCCTTTGGGAAATACATATATTTCTTTCTCTTTATATACCTAAATATAGAACGAATCCATCCAGGTATCTGCCTAATCCTTCTTTTCAGCTTCATGTCAAGTCTCCCTGATACGTTAAATAAATATAGAACGAATTGCTTGAACCACATAGCGTTGCTCATCAATAGTCAGACCAAGTCCACTGGGAATATAGAAACCATGCTCAGAAATATAATTTGCGTTTGCAAACTCCCCATCATTAAGAAAATGCTCTTTGCAGCATCCTTCCTTTATCAGAGCAGGCTGCCTGTGTATCGGATAAAAGAAATGCCTTGTTCCTATTCCCTTTTCACCAAGTTTATTCATAACAACATCCGCCGACAGGTTAGGATCTCTAAGTACAATACCGAATACCCAGTAAATATTATCTGCATACTCCGTCTTTGGAACAGGCAACTGAATCGCGTCAATTCCACTTAATTCTTCCTGATAGAATCTGCCAATCTCCCTCTTTTTCACAACTGTTTTCTCAAGCTGTTCAAGCTGTGCCAGACCAATAGCTGCCTGAATATTCGTCATACGGAAATTACTGCCGAATTCTTCATGAATATATCTGCGCTCCGAGTCAAAGAAAAGATTTCTCACCTTTACCGCACGTGTATAAAACTCATCCTGGCTTGTTAGAACCATACCGCCTTCTCCAGTGGTGATATGCTTGTTTGGAAAAAAGCTAAAAACACTAATATCTCCAAGCCCACCGCACTGTTTCCCTCTATAAGTTAGTCCATGGGCTTCAGCCGCATCCTCAATTACAAAAAGATTATACCTATTTGCCAATTCCCATATAGGCTCCATATCTACAGGAAGGCCATATATGTGAACAACCATAATAGCCTTGGTCTTATGGCTAATTTTATCTTCTACCTTCGTAACATCAAGATTCCATGTATCTAAAGTACAATCAACAGGTACAGGAATAAGCCCTGCCTTAACAATGGCCTGAACGCAGGAAATAATTGTAAAATCAGGAAGAATAACCTCTGAACCTTTTTCAAGGTTTAATGCAAGTATTGCTGATTCCAATGCAGCCGTTCCATTTGAAACGGCTGCGCCATACTTCTGTCCAACTAACTGTGCCACTTTCGTCTCAAACTTTTCAATATAATCTCCTGCTGACGAAATCCATCCCGTATCAATACAATCCATAAGATATTTCTTCTCATTACCATTAAATACAGGTGTATTTACAGGTACATTCATTTTTCTATCTTCCTCCCCTAAAACCTTGTTTTATCTTCCGGCCCTACAAACGGCCCCTGCTTGATTTCAATCATTTCAACGGAATCAAGCACTTTAAAACCATGGCCTCCAAAGAACAATGTAAGGATATCTCCTTCCTTAAGTTCAAAAGAGTATATTGTCTTTTCATGTTCATACAAGTCAACTGACAAAATTCCCTTACGAATCACAAGTGTTTCACTTGTATAATCCACAGTACGTGGAATTTTGTTATGATAATGTGGGAGAATCTCATGCCCGCTTTGATGCTGCATATACGCAACCTGCTGAAATTGGTCATTGTCAGTCAAAAACGAAATGCCCTTCTTATGAAAAGCAGGGTGAATCACAAGAGCCATTAACCGATTTTCACTGTTGTAATATGTATCGATACCATCAAGTCTCATAATGTTTCCTCCATGTTTGTTCAGCACATATAGATTCGATTCCGCCGTATAAAACAACAAAGTATAATATTGTAAATACATTAGGTCTCTGATATATACTCACAAAAAATATAATTGTATAGAAAACGGCTTTAAGATTCCTTTTAGATTTACCAAACGAATAAATGAATAATGGCAAAAATAACATAACAAATCCTACAATCCCATAGTCAACAAAATATGACTTATAAGAAGAACTTCCATCTGGATCTATTGCTTTACAATATCCATGGCCATACCCAAACAAGAGGTTATTGCTATCCTCCCATCTGGAGAATAGGGCATCAAATGTGGGTCTTGTTCTTGATTGGAGACTGGTATCAAGTGAATAAAACCGTGAAACCAATCTGGCAACATTATGATTGCTAAATTGAACATTCGGAACAATGTATACCATTACCAACAGCAATACAATCAAGAAAACCATTAATTTGGGCTTCTTATAACTCGATAAAATCAGATAGACGATTAATAACGCAAAAAAGGCAAAGGAAAATGTAAAGTGATATGCTCCCCTTATGGTAGACAGATGAAATAGTAAAACTGTCACTATAAGGAGGAGCATATTTTATGGGACAACATTCAAAATACTCTTTTGAAATGAAATTAGATGCC
>ERZ808028.1058-NODE-1058-length-18168-cov-4.550605_pt1 | contig 18168 bp, 13 predicted proteins | sample MGYA00380184_ERZ808028 | MGnify/ENA primary metagenome ERZ808028 (study PRJEB31490, sample SAMN06133397) | mouse gut metagenome | isolation source: J8_1 | host: mice | place: China: Chengdu | collected 2015-05 ...
CAATGATTTATGAAGAACATAATATGATAGCCAAAATCAGACTCAACAATGTCAGTATCACCATATTTACGCTGGTTGTCAATTGACCATTGCTCAAATGACGGAACCATCTGACCTAAGTTGACACCCTCATAAAGACCGCCGAAAGCACCGTTTGAACCTGCTGAGGTTGATGCTGTATCTGTGCTGTGCTGCTCTGCAAGCAGTGCAAAGCTGTACTCCGTCTTATCACCGCTGTTGAACGCATTAAGAATCTCGTCAGCCTTTGACTTTGCTGATTCCATCTGCGCCTCGGAATACTTGGCGTTACCATTTTCATCCGTTTCAGCGCCCTCTTCTTCAGGCTGAATAAGAATATGTCTTACACTATCGGTTTCATCATCAAGAAGATTTGCTTTTTCAGTCTTCAGAATCAGATATGCATTACCTGTTGATTCATCAATATAAGAATTTTTAGAGCCGACAGATGTATCATCACTGAAAAGCCATTCATTGATTTCATCACTGAAAGGAGTATCACTGCCTGTGATAGTAGCATCTATTCTCTGCTCATAGGAAGCGATAGCTGTTTTTCCAGCCTCCTCCTGTGTCATATCCTCGTTGGATGCCATAGCATTGGCAGCCTCCTGATCAATTAAATCCTTATAAACCTCAGGCACTAAATCAATGATGGAATCTCTGTCCGTGATTTTATTGAGATAATCTTCAACAGCCTTCTTTGATTTTTCCTTGGTCTGATCATCCGTGCTGTCATATTCAAGCATCAGATAGCTGAAATTGATTGTATTATACTTTGATTCATTTTCAGCAAAGCGTGCATCAATCTCATCCTGTGAAATCTGCGTTTCACTGGCAAGCTTGCCCTTATAGTTTGCAGTAATATAATACTGCTCAAGCATCAGACGAAGTGTATCCTCACTGCAGTATTCGCCGAAATTCTTTTGGATATACTCATTCAAAGACACATTCTGGCTTGAAGCAGAGGTTTTCAGACTTTCAAGCTGGCTGTCAATGGTTTCCTTCTGTGCATCTGTAAGCTGAACACCCTCCTTGACAGCAGCAGTATAATAAGCGGTTAACTGCTCAATCTCTTTAAGTGTTTCCTGCTCAAAATATGCTTTCCAGGTGATTTTATTACCATCTGCATCGGTAGTGTACTGGGAATCATAATCCTTTGTTGTGTCAAGGTCAAAATAGCCGTAGCTTGCATAGTTTTCGTGATAAGTAACCATACTTGAATAATAATAGTTAAACATACCTATGCTTACCTTTGTTCCGTCAATTGTAGAAACCACAGAAGCCGGATTCATCATTTTGCCCTCTTTGCCATTAGGAACAGTGTAATATCTCACCCCGAGAACAACGAGCATTACAGCAATGGCTAAAACCAGCAATGCAGTAGGAATAAAATGAAGGAGCTCTTTTTTTCTGCTGTCCTTAACCTCTGCCTGTGCTGCAGGTGATTTGTACTCAATTGGTTCTGCTGACGGCTTTGGTGCAGGCAAATCAATATCACCGTCAAACAAATCGTTATTCAGTGTGGGTGCCTCAGCCTCAAACTGCCAGTTATCATTTGTTTCATAATTAACGCCATCTTTATTCTCAAGACCGGTTTCGTCAATTTTTTCCTCAGGGACATTATCCTCCAAGGTGTCATCGAGCTTTTCAAGCTCCATATCTTTTTCGTCCATAACAACACTCCTAATTATTAGATACCAAGATATTATACAATAATTAAAGCATGATTTCAATCATTTTGAATGTAAAAAAAATATTAATACAATATGAAAAACCTTACAAATTATGTTAAGACTTGAAAAATTAATGCCGATATAGTATTATATTGAAAGAATTTATCTTATCATTAAATTCAAAACAGCTTTATGAGGTTAGAAATGAGTGAGAAAATAGCAAGCCTTAAAGCCGGATATAAGAAAAATCCCGGCTGGTATTGGCTTTTGGCTATTATCTTTTTCTTTCCCATATTACCTGAATATATAAGCCCTTTTCTGCTGTTTGCAGGCTTCATTGTTTTTAAAAGACAATGGTCACGTGAAGGAAAAAAGGCGAAGGTTGGTACACTGGGAAAGCTGATAATAGCATTTATGGCGCTGGCACTGGTCAGCACAATCTGGAGTGAAACAAGGTTTTCAACCTTTTCAACTGCGGCACTGTGGTGGGGTATGTTTTTAGTTGAGGTTATGATTTATAACCTTGCAAGAACAAGAAGAAAAATCGACAGAATATTGTCAATGATGGTGCTTGCAGGAGGAATCAACGGCTTTGTAGGTGCCATTCAGATACTTACATATACGCTTTATAAACATGAAATCATAAGTCAGAACTGGGTGCTTGTTACACCCTTTTACAGAAATCTTGATGAGGCAATATATACCTGGCTGCCTTTTGAAATCAGCACAAATGCCTGGGTATCCAGGGCAAGCGGTTTCTTTTCAAACCCAAATCTTCTGGCAACATATATGGTAATATGCTACCCTATATCCATTTATCTGTTTTTAAACTCAAAAGACAGATTACATAAGCTTGCATACTTTGCAATGAACGTTTTGATCAGTGCAGGTATGAGCTCCACGATGACACGTGCAGGCTGCTTTATTGCAATTGCAGGCTGGATATTTATGTTTGTCATTCTGGCAAAAAGGCACTGGAAGCCGCTGCTCGAAATCTTTATTCCGACAATATGCATTATACTGCCCTCCATACTGACGAGATATGGTTTAATTTTTCAGAATGTTCCGATTGTAAGTGATGTTGCCACGGGAGGATACGAAGCAAAGAAATCAAGTGAAGCACATTTTCAGATTTGGAACAGCCTGTTTGATTATATTACCACGCATATAAAGACTTTTATATATGGTACAGGCTTCGGCGTTGAACAGACAGGTCAGATACTTTATGAAAGCTATGATTTAAGCAAACCGCATGCGCACAATTTCATTATTGAAACATGGATGGAGCTTGGTATTATCGGCGTTATTGTTTTAGCGGTTGTGTTTGTGTGCACCTTTGGCAAGCTGCTGGAAATCAATACCAATAACGGAAAAAAATTCACACTTGTATTTTGTGTATTCACAGCAACCCTGCTCTATCTGCTTTTTGGTCTGACAGACTATATATTCAATTCACCAAAGCAGATTATTCTTCTGTTCATTCTGCTGGGACTTACACAGGCGATAAGCATCTGCTATGAAAAAACGGTTATTCATGACAGGGAAAGCCTGATACAGGTAGCAGAAACCGAAATCGATAATATCATTCATCAAAAGCCTATTAACACAAAATAGAATAAGGTAAAAAACAGCTGTTGAGAAATTCTCAACAGCTGTTTTTATACACATTTACATCTGTGTATAAATTTATACAAATGCATAAAAATGTATGGTTACTTTTTCTGTGGTTTGTAATACAATTTGTAATAAAGAATTTTACAGATTGTTTTAAAGGAGGAAATGATATGTCTGTAAAAAATAAAAAAGCCAACATTTTTATGAAGGTAATCATTATAATAGGTGTACTTATTATACCGCTTTTGTACAGCTATTTTTATCTGAGTGCCTTCTGGGACCCTTATGCAAGGCTTGAGGATGTGCCTGTGGCAGTGGTTAATCTTGATGAGGGTGCACAAATCAACAAGGAAGCAAGAAACATAGGCAATGAGATTTGTGAAAATCTGAAGGAAGACGGCTCACTGAAGTTTATTTTCACAGATGAAGAGGATGCTGATAACGGTGTTCTCGGCAAGGAATACTATGCGGCAATCATTATTCCAGAGGATTTTTCCGAATGTGCCGCAACCGTATCAAAGGATACAGAAAAGCTTCACGGCTCCATTATTTATAAAGCGAATCAGAAAAAGAACTATCTTGCCTCGCAGATTATCGGTTATGCTATGCCGACAATCAAGGAAAGCGTTAACGCAAGTATTGACGAGGAAATAATTAATACGCTGTGCGATAAACTGAACAGTGTGCCTGATGAAATGGGAGTTCTGCAGGACGGCTTCAATCAGCTTTCAGACGGTTCGGGAAAACTGACAGATGCCTCTGCAAAGCTCAGCAATGGTGCCGGGGATTTACTGAATGGCTCTTCAGCACTGTTAAACGGAAGCCAACAGGTTACTGCAGGTTCTTCTGATTTAAAGAACGGACTTTTAAAGCTGCAGTCCGGCACCGACTCATTGGAACGTTCTGCTCCTGCTCTCGGCAACGGAATACAGGCACTGAACGCAGGTGCAAACGAGCTGAACAGCGGTCTGGCAACAATAGCTGAGAACAATAAAGCTTTGAACAGCGGTGCGGTTCAGCTTTCGGAAGGAAGCCGTACATTAAACGACAGTGTAGCAGTGTATACGCAGGGTGTTTCTGCCTGCGAAGGCGGAGCCTCAAAGCTCAACGACGGAATAAAATCCGCCGCACTGGGGGTAGACCGTGTAACTGCAGGGATTGATCTTTCCGTAAAATCACTTGATGAAAAGGCAGACAGTAAAAGTCTTGACGCTCTGGACAATGGTGCGGATACATTGAACAGCTCCGTCAATGCACTTAATGCCAATTATATAAAGGCAATGGAATACCTGAGACTATATCAGCAAACCGGTGCTGACGCTTATTTGAATGGTGCTGTTCAGTATTTTGAGGGTATAGAAAAAAATATGCCTATGCTTACCGCAGGAACAGAAGCTCTGAGTACGAATGTGAAAGTGCTTACAAACGGAATGAGAGAAGTAAAAACAAACACGGCTCTGTTACAGGAGGGAATGCACCAGCTTCAGAACGGCTTTGGAACTTCTGAAAATCCAGACACACTGCTCGGCGGTGCAGAAGCATTAAATAAAGGCTTGAACACCCTGACCGAAAATAATACCGCTCTGACAGAGGGGGCTGCTGCATTAGCAAAGGGTGCTGCTAATCTCAACGGAGGTATCAAGGCATATACCGATGGTGTTCATTCAGCGGGTGTGGGCGCATCAAAGCTTGCTGACGGCACAAGTGCATTAAATGCAAATGTACCTGCTCTGACAGCTGGAATCAAAGAGCTTTCCAAGGGAGCAGATCAACTTGCAGAAGGTTCTGAAACGCTTAACAACGGCAGCAGTCGTGTAACCGACGGTGCAAAAGCACTGAACGAAGGTATGACTACTCTGAAAAACGGCACAGATGCAATGCTTGACGGAACAAAACAGCTTGACAGTGGTATACACACGGCGGCTGATGGTGTAGATAACAGTATTCTTGAAACAAACAGCCAGCTCAAAGCACTGGCAGGTCTTGCTGAATACGGTGCAGAACCGATTACAACCGAAAGCGAATATATTCAGCCTGTGGCTAATTACGGCTCGGCTTTTGCTCCATACTTTATGGGACTGTCACTCTGGGTTGGCGGATTGATGATTTTCTTTGGAATTTACCTTGACTACGGCAAAAAGATAAAAAGCCTTACCAAGGATTCAGATAAGCCGTTAATAAGAGAAATCAGCTTTTTAGCAATCAGCTCATTACAGGGTATCGCCCTTGCTTTCGTAATTCAGGTTATTTTGGGAATTACAGTAAACAATCCCCTGCTCCTGTATTTCTCCTGCTGGATTACCTCTCTTGCATTTATGTCAATCGTTCAGTTTTGCATCATCAATCTTGGCAACGGCGGTAAATTCATTGCACTTCTTCTGCTGATTTTACAGCTTACCTCCTGTGCAGGAACCTTCCCTATTGAAACGCAATCTGCATTTTTCCAGACCATATTTAAAATTCTGCCTATGTCCTATTCTACATTATTGTTCAAGGAGGCTATAAGCGGAACAGCAGGTAATGAAGCACTGCGGTGCTCACTTGTTCTGCTGGCTTACTTTGCAGTATTTATGATAATCAGCGGACTCTGTCATATCATAAAAGCAAAGAAATCCAAAAGAAAATATGCCGAAATGACAGTATAAACCACAAAAGACCTTGTAAGCGTTTTGTTTACAAGGTCTTTTCGTATTATTAAAACAATGTTTTTTTCATCCACTGATGCGGGCAAGCCTCATCAAAATCACTTTCGCCAAACGGGACATAGCCTGCCTTTTCGTAAAAAGCCATTGCTCTGCACTGGGAATGCAGCATAACGCTTTCACCACCTGCTTCTTTTATCAGCCGTTCAGCCTCCGCCACAAGCATTGCACCGAAGCCGCTGCCTCTGTATTGCATAAGCGTTGCAAGCCTGCCGATAAAATACTGATTGCTTTCGCAGTAAAACCTGCATACTGCAGCAGGCTGATTATTGCAGTAAAGAACAAGATGTACTGATATATTATCAATATCGTCAAATTCCTCACAAAAGCCCTGCTCCTCAACAAAAACTGTTGTTCGGATATCTTTTGCATCCTCAGGCAGAACAGTAAAATTTTTAATTGTAATATCATTCTCCATAAAGCACTGACCCGCAATACTCACATTCCTGATGCTTGCCTTCCTCTACTACATTTTTTGCACCACAGCCCTGACACTGAACGGTAACAAATTTCTTTTCCTCATAAGTAAAAACATCAAAATCAAAAAAGTTTTTACTTATCATTTTTTCAATATTTTTTCTAACCTTTTCTTCTGTTGAATTTGTCTGTTCTGCAATCGTCTTCATAGAAGCATTTCTGTCAATTGACAATATGCTCATATATCTTACATATTTATTTATAAATTTTTTCTTTAACACAGCAATAACTATTAACGCTATACCGATAATGGTGAAAACACTTGCTACTTGCCAAAATCCCTCTGATGCCAGCTCTTTATCACCAATACATGCAATTAAAAGCATACCCCAAAATGCTGTTGAAAGGATACCAATAATCAAAATAACCGCAAATGCTATTTTTTCCTTAACTATCCCACTCTTTTTCATACATCTGTCCCCCTACTCTGTCTTCGTTCCGCAGTTATGACAGAACTTCTGACCGGGAGTAAGTGCAGTACCGCATTCTCTGCAAAAACCTGCTGACAATTCTTTTCCGCAGTTGTGACAGAATTTCTGACTTTTTTTCACCACAGCCGAACATTCAGGACAGATTATCGTCTGCTCTTCAGCTTCAGTCGGCTTATTGACATCTGTATTAATATTATTACTGATTTCCCTGAACTCACTGCCAACGACTGTTCCCAAACCAACACCTGCACCAAGTCCGATACCTGCACCCATAAATGCAGATGCTCCGCCGCCCTCATTTGCTGCTGCACTTTCAAGTGTATCAAAGGAACGCTCCTGCTGATAGCTGTAGCCCATAATATCCATTTCAGCTTTCTTGGAAAGTGCATTTCTCAGCTTAACAATAGCAGGGTCATCCTCGGGCACACTGATTTCATTCACATTAAATGTAAGCAGCTTTATTCCGTACTCCTTCATAATCGGTGCAAGCTGTTCCTTAAGAAATGCGGAAAGCTCGTCAAGATATGCATTAATCTCAAGCACACAAATCTGCTTTTTAATCAGATAGCTTGATATAGCATCCTTAACGGTAGTAACATAAACACCCCTGAAATACTTTGTTATGGACTCCTCATCAAAATATCCCAGCGTGCCAACCATTTTAACAAGAAAGCTTTTCGCATCTTCAATCTGAATACCAAATGAGCCGTGTGCTCTGACAGGTACGAAAATGCCGTATTTGGCATCCTGAATCTGAATCGGTGACGGAGTACCCCATTTTATGTTTAAGCTGTGTGCCTTATTAACATACCACACCTCGGCAGAAAACGGGGATTTACCGCCGAAAGGAAGATTTATAAGCTTATTTAAAAGCGGAATATTCTGTGTTTCAAGCGTGTAAGTACCTGCTCCAAACACATCAAAAACCTGACCGCCTTTATAAAGCACAGCCTCCTGTGACTCGTTAACAATAAGCTGAGTCCACGTGCCAAGCTCCTCATTCGGATATTTCCATGCAAAAACATTGGGCTGTCCGTTATATTTCAATACTTCAACAATAGCCATTTTTTCTCCTCTGACATATAACTGTTTTAACTTGATAATTTATTCAAAAACATACACCCTTGTTTCATAAGGTCTCAGCTTAAAGCCGTTGCCCTGAACCGTTGGGTTTGCATAGTTACATAAAATCGGCTTTCCTTCCTCAAGATTAAAGCCCTTCGGTGCTTCAAACGGAACAGTGCTTTCACTGAAGGAATTGATAACAAGAAGCCTTTTTCCAAGATAATTGCGCTCATAAACATACAGCTTATCGGAATTTTTATAATGCTCCTTATAATCGCCGAAGATTGCAACCTCATTCTCACGCTTAAATTTAATTAATGCCTTATAATGATTCAGAATGGAATTCGGGTCTTCCATTTCCTTTTTCGCATTAATCTGCTTGTAATTCGGATTTACGGGAAACCAAGGTGTACCGCTGGTGAAGCCTGCATTGTCACTGTCATCCCACTGAACGGGAGTACGTGAATTATCACGTGTTGACCTGACAGCCCACTCCCAAGCCTTATCCTTGTTAAGACGCACCTTATTAACCGCAACATTATAATTATTTTTCATAAACACATCAACATAATCATCAAGGCTTTCGTGCCTGATATTCAGCATACCAAGCTCCTGACCCTGATAGATAAACGGTGTGCCCTGCTGCAGCATATACATATTTGCAAGCATTTTACCCGACTCAACTCTGTATCTTTCACTGCCGTAGCGTGAAATAATACGGGGATGGTCGTGATTTTCAATATACAGAGTATTCCACGCCCTGCCCCTCAGCTTTTCCTGCCAGGAGGAGAATGCTCTCTTCATTTTTCTTAAATCAAACTTTTTCTGTATGTAATCCACCATAAAGCAATCAGCCTCAATATGCTGGAAATGGAACATCATATCAAGCTCTTTATTGCTTTCATCAATATATTTAAGTGCATTGTCGGGCGTCATCATAGGGGCTTCGCCCACTGTGAAGCAATCATATTGGTCCGTAACCTCTCTGTATTCCTTCAGATATTTATGGATATTCGGACCATCCATATAATTCTCTATGCCGCAGGCAGCAGGAATAGGAAATCCGTTAGGCAGCCCTTCCTTTTTTGAAATGAAGGTAATAACATCCTCTCTGAATCCGTCAACACCCATATCAAGCCAAAAACGCATAATATCCTTAACTTCCTCACGCACCTTGGGGTTATCGTGATTTAAGTCAGGCTGTTTTTTTGCAAAAACGTGCAGATAGTATTCCTTTGACTTTTCATCCTGCTCCCAGGCACCGCCCTCAAAGCAGGAAAGCCAGTTGTTCGGCGGTCTTTTACCGCCAGCCTTTCCTTTTCGCCAGATATAATAATCATGGTAAGGTGAATGAATATCCCTTGACTGCTCAAACCACTTATGCTCATCAGAGGTATGGTTAACAACCAAATCCATAATCACCTTGATATCACGCTTATGAGCCTCATCCAGAACACGCTTGAACAGCTCAAGATTTCCGTAATCCTTATGTATATCCTTATAATCAGCTATATCATAGCCGAAATCTGCATTCGGAGAAGGATAGAGAGGTGAAAACCAGATGCAGTTACAACCAAGGTCCTTTATATAATCAAGCTTACTGAGAACACCCTCCAAATCGCCGATGCCGTCACCATTTCCGTCGCAGAACGAGCGAGGCCATATCTGATAAACAACAAGCTCCTTGTACCAATCCTTTTTCATAACAATCCCCTTCTCAAAATTATTTCAGGCTATTTTTAAAGCCTGTTTTACAGCTGATAATTCTCAATATAATTATCAATACAGCTCTGAATAATCTGCTCTGCAACTTCTCGAGGCTTAACCTCAGTCACAGAGGTATTTTTATTATGCTCAAGAGATTTATATACCTCAAAGAAATGCTTGATTTCATCAAATCTGTGCTGAGGAAGCTGGTCAATATCACTGTAACCGTTATAGTTGGGGTCATTGACAGGAACTGCAATAATCTTTTCATCCCTTGCACCGCTGTCCTCCATAATAAGCACACCGATAGGAACGCATTCCACAATTGTCATCGGCTGAATCTGCTCACTGCAGAGCACAAGAACATCAAGCGGGTCATTGTCACTCGCATAGGTTCTCGGAATAAAGCCGTAATTTGCAGGATAATGCGTTGATGTAAAAAGAACTCTGTCAAGCTTAAGCATACCTGTTTCCTTGTCAAGCTCATATTTATTTTTGCCACCCTTGGAAATTTCAATAACAGCATAAAATCTGTTGCATTTAATCCTCTTCGGTGATATATCGTGCCAAATATTCATAACGTCCACTCCTTTAATTATTACTTTATCATAAAAATAAAAATAAGTAAATAGAATAATGACTATAAATAAGTATTGATTATGAAAATAATTTATGGTATAACGATTGTATGAATTCATTTATATGTCATAAATTGTGGAGGAACTATGGACATTACAATTATCGGTGCAGGTAATCTTGGCAGAAAGCTTGCCAAAAGCCTGAGCAATGAGGAGCACGATGTAACAATAATTGATATTGTGCCCCGCGTTGTTGAAAATCTGGTTGACAAGCTTGATATTCAGGGCATTTGCGGATGTGCCACACACATTAATGTTTTAAAGGAGGCAGGTGTCAGCACCTCACAGCTTGTGATAGCCACAACCGAATCCGACGAAAACAATATACTTATATGCCTTATAGCAAAAAAGCTCGGAGCAAGAAAAACCATTGCCAGAGTCAGAAATCCTGAATATAATGCACAGTTTGATTTTATGAGAAATGAGCTGGGAATATCTATAATGATTAACCCTGATTTTGCTGCTGCACTTGAAATAAGCAGGATTTTACAATTCCCCGACGCAAGAAACATTGAATCCTTTGCCAACGGAATTATTGATATGGCTGAATACAAAATTAAGGAAGGCTCAAATATTGCAGGCTCAAGTATAGGCAGCATTTCATCAAAGCTTACAAATAATATGCTCATATGCGCTGTTGAAAGGGGCGACGACGTATTTATTCCAAACGGCAACTTTGTTCTTCAGATAAATGATAAAATCCATATTACAGGCGCACACAAGGAGCTTGCCAGCATAGGACGAGCACTGATTAATTCAAAAAATAAAACGCTGAAAAATATAATGATTATAGGCGGCTCCAGGGCAGGCATTTACCTGAGTGATATGCTTATGGCACTGGGCAAAAATGTTGTTATTATTGAAAAGGACAGAAAGCAGTGTGAAAAGCTTTTTGACCTCATTCCCTCTGCTACAATTATCAATGGTGATGCCAATGACCATGAATTTCTTGACGAAGAGGGTCTTGAAAATATGGATGCAGTTGTCACACTTACCAAAACCGATGAAACCAATTTTCTTGTTTCACTTTATGCACAGAGAGCAGGCGTATCCAAAACCATTACAAAGGTAAAAAATTCCAAGCTCAGCAAGCTGCTTGATGATGTAGGACTTGACACTATCATCAATATAAGCGACATTACCGTATCTATGATTACACAGTATGTCAGAGCAAGTGAAAATGCAAGCTCTGCAAATATGCGTACACTCTATAAGCTGGTAGACGGTAAAATTGAGGCAAGCGAATTTTTTGCAGACAAAAGTTCCCGCATTATAGGCAAGCCGATTTCCGAATTAAAAATCAGAAAAAATGTTCTGATTGCAGCAATTAACAGAAATAATAAAATCATATTCCCGGGCGGTAATGATGAAATCCGTGAGGGTGATCTGGTTATTATTGTTTCCAAGGATCAGATTATTAATAAACTAAACGATATTTTACAGTAGGAGAAAAAATGAATTTCAGAGCAGTTTCATATTACCTGGGTAAAATATTGTTAATCCTGGGTGCATTAATGCTGTTGCCGTTAGTGGTAATGGTTTATTACTCACTGAACGGCTTTGCCGAGGCAAGCGTTCAGAGCTTTTTAATCCCCATTGCAATTATTGTTGCAATAGGTGCACTTCTGACCTTTAAAAAGCCGAAAAATTTTAATATCTTTGCAAAAGAGGGCTTTGCAATCTGCGGACTTGCGTGGATTATTATGTCACTTTTAGGTGCTCTGCCCTTTGTGATAAGCTCGGCAATACCAAACTATATCGACGCTGTGTTTGAAACCGCATCAGGCTTTTCAACAACAGGCGCATCCATTCTTACGGAAATACATTCACTTCCCAAGTCCATCCTTTTCTGGCGCAGCTTTACGCACTGGATAGGCGGAATGGGTATACTTTCCTTTATGATTGCTATTCTTCCTAAGGCAAAGGGCAATCAGATGTATATTATGCGTGCTGAAGTCCCCGGTCCCACAGCCAGTAAGGTAACATCAAAAATTTCAGTCAGTGCAAGAATTTTATATATTATCTATTTTGTGATGACAATTCTTGAAATTGCCGTACTTTATTTCGGCAGTATGATTTCAGGGGATAATATCAGATTTTTTGACTGTGTTGTAAATGCCTTTTCAACAGCAGGCACAGGTGGATTTTCCGTTTTGAACAATTCCATCTTGGGCTATAACAGTCCGTTTACCGAGTGGGTACTGACCATATTTATGTTCCTGTTCGGAATTAACTTCAATCTGTATTACTTCTTTTTAACAAGAAGATTTAAGGATGTATTCAAGGACGAGGAATTAAGAGGCTACATCATTTTGAATGTGACAAGCGTTATTCTGATCACATTGAACATTTCAAGTATGTACAGTAATATTTCCACGGCAATAAGGGATTCCTTCTTCACGGTTAACTCTGTAATGAGCACCACAGGCTTCTGCACAGCAGACTTTAACCAGTGGCCTACATTCTCAAAAGTTCTGCTTGTAATCCTGATGTGCGTCGGCTGCTCGGCAGGCTCCACAGGCGGCGGACTGAAAATTGTCAGAGCCGAGCTTTTCATCAAACAGATGCTTTGTGATATAAGACAAATGCTCCGTCCGCATGCAGTGGTCAAGGTCAGAATCAACAAAAAAACCGTTGATGACAGAATAATGAAGGGTGTAACCTCTTACCTGAATATTTATATTATAACTATGGTAATTTCGGTAATTCTCATATCCTTTGACAATTTCAGCCCTACCACAAGCTTCACTGCTGTTATTGCATGCTTCAACAATATCGGACCCGGTCTTGATTTAGTCGGACCAACAGGTAACTTTTCCGATTTTAATGCACTGTCAAAGCTGGTTTTGGTATTTGATATGCTGGCAGGCAGGCTTGAGCTGTTTCCGATCATTCTTCTCTTCAGCCCTAACACGTGGAGAAAAACAAAATAAAATTTGAACAAATGACAAAAATACCCTTACTGTGTAATATACAGTAAGGGTATTTTTTATGCAATCTGACATAATACGTTTAACCATTTATCGGTTAAATCATAATTTTCATTTTCAAACAGGCTGTTATGAAGCCTGAAAACCATATCAATAAAGCAAGCTTTTTTCAGTCGATCAGTATCGGCAATTGATGAAAACTGCTCAAGCAACAGCTTATAATTCCTGCTGATATCACCATTTCCATCAGTTAATTCAGTACCTATAAAACGCGCAATATCTATTTCAATCGGTGCAATATAGCCAATCGGATCTATTGCTACAAGCTGATTGTTTTTTGACATTATATTATAGCTGTGTAAATCACCATGAATCAACACGCTGTCCTGTTCTTTAAACGTATCATCATAGAGCTTAACTGCTTTATTTACATAAAGCATAATTTTATCATGCTCATAATCAAAGCTATTTTCCTCAAGCTTATGATGAAGAATGTCTGAATAATTATGAAAGCCTGAAGCATCTATATCAGAATACTTATTGACAGCACCATGCAGCACCTTATCAAAAAAAGACACTATGGTTTCTTTATCAGGTTCATTTGCCTCATAACAATACTCCATAAGAAGTGCCGAGCAGCTATTGTCAAAATCAAGCAGTTCACACATAAAGCTTGCATTCAAAGAACGATAGCAGGAGCATTCCTGCTCATATCTTCCAATAAACGGAGGAATAATTTTAAGCACACACTTGCCGTACTTAATGCTGTGTGCAATAAAAATAATACCAAAGTGAGAGGTTTTTATAACCTTATATTCATCAATCTGCCATTTTTTCAAGAGGCTGGGTATTTCGCTTCTTAAGGTATTTACCCATTCTCTCGCTTCCTTTGGATAATACTTAGCCAGATATTTCTTCAGCCTTACAACATTATTCAAAATGTTATCGACTTCAACATGATTTTCCCTGTCCTTAATAAGTGCCTCAAGGTATTTCAAATCAGCAGGATAGGTTAACTTAAAATTATTATTAAAATCAAAGCAAAGCTCAATTCTGCTGTCCTCAGGAAGCTGCTGTGTTACCTCTGTCAGTTCCGACTCCGAATCAAAGCTGTCATTCAGCAGCTTGAAATCAAAGCCTTCAGGTGACTGCATAAGATAATAACGCTCTCTGTTAACCTTCTGAAAATCATAACAGCCCAGTGAATCGGTAATTTTCTGTGCAGTTACAACAGCATCACAGCTATCCAGCAGTTCAAAATACTTATCCATAAGCTCGCCGGTTATCATTGGACGCACAGCATCACACACTATGAGCTTTTTACAGTCATACCTGCTGTCGATGTAATTAAGAACATTGCGCAGCGTGCGGTTACGGGTGCTTCCGCCCTCAATCAAATCAATGTTGTTCTGCTCACAGATATCCGCAAGATACACACTGTTTGCCTCAACATTTGTAGCCACAACAATTTTGTCAACTTTTTTTCCTTCCGGTATGGACTCAATAACATATTCAATTACCATTTTACCGTTGATTTTGTGAAACTGCTTCGGAACATTACTTCCAAAACGTGAACCAACACCATTAGCCAGAATTGCTACTATATTCATAATGACACCTCATACAAAACCTAAAAAATAACACAATGATGCTGAATAAAAACGCCATGTATCTACAGAATTTAACTATGAACCAATTTAAGCTTTATCAAAAGCTTATTTATGATATTTTGCAAAAAGATGATCGGCTTTGTGAAAACAGGCAAGCCTAAAACCAAAGTTAAAATAATTGATAAAGCAAACCAGATTATTACACCCAGTGCACCCAATCTATTAATAAGCATAATGCCAAATCCTAATGAACCAATTGGCTTTATAATCAAATAATGCCAGAAATAGATAGCTAATGTGCGTTTTCCTGCATCGGTTGCATACCCCAAGCTCTTTCTTGGTATAACTGAAGCTACGCCAAGCATTATTGCAAATGAACTGATGTATTGAAAAACTCTGATAAACAATCCGTATTTTTGTGAGAATGGAAATTCAGAATAATCATGCCATGCTGCATAAACAGGACGCATAGCATAAACATAATCTGTTAAAAATACACAGCACAACACAAATGCGAGCAATATAACAATTCCAATAATTCTAACAGCTTTTTTATTAAGAAAATTCAGAACATCCTTTGGGTTTAAACAAAAGCCTAAATAAAAGAATGGAAAAAATACAATAAATTTTGATATAGTAAGAAAATCATCAATAAAAGAAAAATATCCTGCTGCAAGCGAAATCGCAATGCTTATAAACATAACTAAATACGGATTTAATTTTCTTACACTATATGCCGTCAGAAGATAACCGCCAAGCACAAATAAATACCAAGGAGCTATGTTGGTGCTCAGCCAACTCCAATCAGGGTTGGTACCGGCAGCTAAAAGAATAAGATAAATTAATATTTTAAATATGTACCCCAGAATAAAATAAAACACAATTTTGTCTATTCTTAATTTGTGTTTATCGTCATACTTTGTAAAAAGTCCTGATACAAAAAGAAACATCGGCATATGGAAAGAATAAATAAAAATATATACTCCCTTATATGCTGTACCCATATTGGTTAACGAATCACAAAAATGCCCGATAACAACAAGTAAAATCAAGAAAAATTTTACGTTATCCCAATATAGGGTTCTTTTTTTATTTTTTATTGAATTAACAATATCCATAACTTTCCTTTAATCTGTAATAAAATCTGCAAATTTTATATCATTAGGCGTAGTAATTTTAATATTACTTACACTGCCAAGACTGATAGTTATATCAATACCCTTATTAACGAACAATTGAGAAGTACCCGTCATACTCATAAGCTCATCATATGTATATGAAGAGATAACTTCATTAAACAAATCCATTCTGCAGCCTGACGGAGTTTGTCCAATCCATAATTTCTTTCTGTCATAAGTAGAAATTAAATGCTCCTTATCTTCACTCTTATAAATTGTATCGGCAACAGGAATTGACGCCATTGTTACACCATGCTCTTTCGTTTTTTCAATACAATCCTTTAAAATATCATAAGAAACAAAAGGTCTGACTGCATCATGGGTCAGTACAATGTCATCATGGTTTGCACCATAGTTTTTAACGATATCATTAATAACATTCAACAACGACATCATCCTCTCTTCTCCGCCGGTGACAATTTTTATCTTTCCGTCAAGAGCATTTCCGTACTTATTAGATATTAACTTCTGCGTATATTCCAGCCACATATCGTTAACACAAATATAAATCAAATCAAAAAGATCTGACTCTAAAAATTTGTCAACTGTCATAAGAATAATAGGTTTCCCTTTTATTTCTAAAAACTGCTTTGGTACAGCGGCTCCAACTCTTGTACCTTTTCCGCCTGCTAAAATTGCTCCGATATTCATAATAAATATCCCCCTATTTATTTTGACTCATATATTTCACCAGTTTAACAATTGTTTCATCCAAACTAAACTTAGGCTTCCATCCAATAGATAACAGCTTATCAGAATTCAATACGTTACGCTGAACTTTATTATAGCCTAATTTTGCTGCATCCGCTTCAGATATATCAAAAACCAGCTTTGTTTTACTATTTGGGAAATTATCAATAAATTTCAATGCCAAATCCTTAATGGAAATTTCAGTATTCATATTGGCTACGTTATATGCTTCTCCCGGTGTACCGTTCAACAACATGACTAAAAATGCCATTGCGGCATCTTCAGCATCACAATAATTTCTTACTGTTTCACCTGTTGATTTCAAAACAATATTCTGATTTTCAATAATACTTCTGGCAAATTGAGCAAAAACACGTTTATCACTATATGAAACGCCATAACCAAAGGTTGAGGTTAATCTTGCAATGTAGGTAGGCACACCATATTGCTTGGTATATGACGCACACATACATTCACACATTCTCTTGCTTTCAGGATAACTGCTTCTTACATTTGTCGGGTCAATAAATCCACCTTTATTTTCGACCTTATCTTCCTTACTGAAACCGGTATCGCCGTAAACCTCAAGGGTAGATAAATACACCAATCCTTTAACATTTTTTTCAACTGCTAAATCCAACACGCTTTTGGTTCCTTCCAACGCAGTCAAAATAGTGGTCATCGGAAAATCAAGATGCTGCTTGCTGCCACCTGTTACACCGGCTGTATGGATAATATAATCAATCTCTTTGTCATACGAAATATCATTTATATCACACACCAATTTAACAATGTCAGCATCATTAAATAACCGATTTACTTTTGCTTCATTTCGACCGTGGGCAATAATTTTAATATTCAGATTTTCTTCTTCATTTAACTTTTTCAGCAGAGCAACAATATTTTGCCCAATCATTCCTGTTGCCCCTGTTATCAAAAATGTTGAATTCACCAATTCTTTCATATGCTTCACCTAAATTATTAACAAATCAGCATCGGCTTGATTTTATTTGAAATACTCACCAAAATCAACATCAATGTTGTTGTGATTTGATATCTGCTGTTCTTTAGGAGGTAATTTCATGTAGTCACCGTAAACCTGAGTCAGCGCCTTATCATAATTTTTCGGCACAATGTACCTCTTATTTTCAAAATCAACAAGAATGCCTTCTCCAAAATCATCTTTGGTTATATATAATTTATTATAGCCAAAATTATATCTGTAATATTTACAAGAAGTGTTGTTAAACATTTTCATTGTTTTTTCAATTTTATTATGTATTGATTTATAATAAAAGCTTTTTCTTAATATTTTAAAGCAAAGAGATTTGATTTTGTTTCTTTCCTTATATCCGTATATCAACTCTGATTTATTTTTTAGTTCTCTGATTTGCTTTATATATGAATCTAAATCTTCTTCAGCAGGTGCTTTATC
>ERZ808028.1060-NODE-1060-length-18149-cov-11.344677_pt1 | contig 18149 bp, 14 predicted proteins | sample MGYA00380184_ERZ808028 | MGnify/ENA primary metagenome ERZ808028 (study PRJEB31490, sample SAMN06133397) | mouse gut metagenome | isolation source: J8_1 | host: mice | place: China: Chengdu | collected 2015-05 ...
TTCGGCGACTTTTCCCGCCTCTCACTTATGGTATAATAACCTCACGAATCTCTAAGAAATCATAGATTTCAAGAGCTCCGGAGCGTATTATACCGTCAATTTGTATTCTCACCCTATGGTTTGACGTTCATTGCACTTTACGCCGTTGAAAAGTGGCAAAATGAAGTGGAATCAGTGTAGTGAATATCTAAGGAAATTTAAAAACTGTCGCTTCACTGAAATCGGGGAGATCGGAAAATGACAGGGACAGCAACACCGAATAAATCCGAGCTTTGCTTCTCTACGCCATCGCCAACCGCAAGGAAATTGTATTATTACCCGCTTCGCACGGGGCATTTTTTCTGTGAAAAAATTTACCGCACTGTGCGGAAAGAGTATCAGGGTCTGTTTGTTTCACACGTGCTTGTCGGTTCTTTCACGTATATAAACGACGGCAAAAGTATTACTGCACATGCAGGAGATACGGTCATTTGGGATTGCCGTAAACCGCATGAATATTACATCGACGGTGCGTTTGAATCTGTTTAGCTGTATTTCAGCGGTGCAAACTCGTTTGATTTATTTGAGGAAATCAAGAGAACGGACGGAAATTTGATTAAATGCCGTAATATTCAGCGCATCAGAATGCTGCTCTTTCGGATTCATAATGCCGTTCGCAATGAAGCACTGTCCTCAGAGCTGAATCTGTCAATGGATATTTATAAGCTGTTTGCAGAGCTTTTGAGCCCGAAAGTCATTGACGGTAAAGAAAAAAGCAATTATGCAGAAAACATAAAGGCAGTGAATTTATTTATTCTGGAACATCTGCACGAAAAACTTACGGTGCAGCAGTTGGCGGATACCGCGCATATGAGCGCCTCTCATTTTTCAAGGCTGTTTAAACAGAATACCGGATTTTCACCGTATGATTATGTTTTGATTACACGGCTGAACCGTGCAAAAGAACTGTTACAAAAAACAGAAATGTCGGTGGCGACCATTGCTTACGAAACGGGATTCAACAGTGAGTCCAATTTTATTTCCTTTTTCACGGAGAGCGAAGGCATTTCACCGGGAAAATTCAGAAAATTGAGGTTTTGATGCAGACGGAAAGAAAAAGACGTTACAGGGACATATTTTAAAACAAAAATCCCGCCCAAACGAAAAAACGTTTCGGGCGGGATTTTTATCGGTTATTTTACACTCTGCAAGGGTTTATATCGGTTTTATATTACCGATTGGCGATTTTTTGCATGCTTTCTTCAATCAGCGCCATTTTCTCCTCTAACTGTGCCTTTGCCTGACGCTGTTTTTCGACCACGGCGGCAGGGGCCTTGGAGACAAAATTCTCATTGCCGAGCTTGCCGTTGACCATATCCAATTCCTTTTGGACGGAAGCCTTTTCCTTTTCGAGTCTTTTCAGTTCTGCTTTAAAATCGACCAATTCATCCATCGGAATATAGATTCTGGCGCTTTCTGTGATAATGGAAACCGCGTCATCCATACCGTCAAAGTGTTCTGCTACCTGTACTTCACTTGCAGATGCCAAACGGTTAAAGAATACCGTACCCGCCGCAAACGTATCGCCGTATGCCGTTTCGATAAACACTTTCGCTTTCTTTGAGGGGGGAACATTCATTTCCGCACGGCGGTTGCGCACGGCTTTAATGGCAGTCATAATGCGCTCCATCTGTGCTTCTTCTGCGGCGTAGGTCAAAGCGCTGTCCGCTTTCGGCCAAGCGGAAACCATAATGCTTTCGCCCTCGTGCGGCAGGGTCTGCCAAATCTCTTCCGTGATGAACGGCATAAACGGGTGCAATAGCTTTAATGTGTTGGACATCACATACACAAGCACCGCTTTGACGGTTGCCTTTGCCGTTTCGTCCTCGCCGTTCAAGCGGATTTTGGCGATTTCAATATACCAGTCACAGAATACATCCCAAATAAAGTCGTAGAGCTTCTGCACCGCCATACCGAGTTCGAATTTCTCAAGCGAATCCGTCACACCGACAACCAACGCGTTGTAAAGGCTCAAAATCCATTTGTCCTCTAAAATGAGATTTTCGGGAATGTGCGGGGCAGGCTCGTTTTCGCCGAGATTCATCAGAATGAAACGCGCCGCATTCCAAATTTTATTGGCGAAATTGCGGCTTGCCTCTACACGCTCATCCGAAAAACGCATATCGTTCCCGGGGCTGTTGCCCGTGGCGAGCGTAAAGCGCAGGGCGTCTGCGCCGTATTTGTCGATAATTTCCAATGGGTCAATGCCGTTGCCGAGCGATTTCGACATTTTGCGCCCTTGTGCGTCGCGCACAAGTCCGTGGATGAGCACGGTGTCAAACGGTGCTTTGCCCGTCTGCTCAATGCCCGAGAACATCATACGCATTACCCAGAACGGAATAATATCGTAGCCCGTGACCAAGGTGTTGGTAGGATAGTAGTGCTTTAAATCCTCGGTTTCTTCGGGCCAGCCGAGTGTGGAGAACGGCCACAGCGCCGAGGAGAACCAAGTGTCTAAGGTGTCGGGGTCCTGTGTGATATTCTGACTGCCGCAGTGTGCGCACGCATCGGGCGCGGTGCGCGAAACGGTAATTTCGCCGCAGTCCGCACAGTACCAAGCGGGAATGCGGTGTCCCCACCAAAGCTGACGCGAAATGCACCAGTCGCGGATGTTTTCGAGCCAATGGAAATATACCTTTTCAAAACGCTGGGGGATGAATTTGGTTTCACCGTTTTTCACCGCGTCAATCGCAGGACCTGCAAGCGGCTTCATTTTCACAAACCACTGCTTGGAAACGCGCGGTTCTACGGTTGTACCGCAGCGGTAGCAGGTGCCGACATTGTGGCTGTAGTCCTCAATTTCCACAAGCGCGCCCTCTTTTTCAAGGTCTTTGACAATCGCCTTGCGCGCCTCGTAACGGTCCATACCTGCATAGGCAGGGTAATCCTCGGTGATTTTCGCATCGGGAGTCAGCACGTTGATAACTTCCAAATTGTGACGCAGTCCGACCTCGAAGTCGTTCGGGTCGTGCGCGGGCGTGATTTTTACCACGCCTGTGCCGAAATCCATTTCGACATATTCATCGGCAACCACGGGAATTTCGCGGTGCACCAGAGGCAGAATGAGTGTTTTGCCGACCATATCCTTGTACCGTTCATCGTTCGGGTTGACTGCGACCGCCGTGTCACCCAAAAGGGTTTCCGGACGTGTAGTCGCCAGCTCCAAATAGCCGCTGCCATCCTTGAACGGATAGCGCAAATGCCAGAAATGCCCTGCCTGGTCTTCATATTCCACCTCGGCATCGGAAATCGAGGTTAAGCAGTGCGGACACCAGTTGATAATGCGCTCACCGCGATAAATAAGCCCTTTTTCATACAGCTTGCAGAATACCTCGTTGACTGCTTTGTTACAGCCCTCGTCAAGGGTGAAGCGTTCTCTGTCCCAATCGCAGGAAGAACCCATTTTTTTGAGCTGTTCAATGATTCTGCCGCCGTATTGGGCTTTCCAGTCCCAAGCACGCTCCAAGAATTTTTCGCGCCCCAAATCCTCTTTGGTTAAGCCCTCTTTTTTCATCGCTTCGACAATTTTTGCCTCGGTTGCGATGGAGGCGTGATCTGTGCCGGGCAGCCACAGGGTATCGTACCCAGCCATACGGTGGTAGCGGATTAAAATATCCTGCAACGTATTGTCGAGCGCATGTCCCATGTGGAGCTGTCCCGTAATGTTGGGGGGGGGGATTACGATGGTGTAGGTCTCCTTATCTGTTTCGCGCTTGGCGTGGAAGTACTTTTGGTCAAGCCAGGTTTTGTAAAGTCTGTCCTCCACGTTTTTGGGGTTGTACTGTTTTTCAAGTTCTTTGGACATATATTTTCCTCCATTCTGAGAATCATTTAATTATATTTTGTGGTGGGTGATTAGCCATTTCATTGGATTTTCATCAATGTAGCGCCATTTCTCTGCATAATCCTCATCGTTTCGAATGATGTGCTCGTAATAATCCCGTTGCCAAAGAATCAAATGCGGCGAATGCCGAATTTCGCGGAATCGCTTTGTTGTAAAGGATTTCAGTCTGCCGATGACATCGCGTAGTGGCGGGTTTCCATGCCCGCCGCACGCATCCCCCAACGCAATAATTAAATGTATATGATTCGGCATAATACAATATTTTTCTACCGAAACGCCGTCATAGTTGTTGTGGATATATTGTATAGTTTCTTCAACTGCCTTGCCAACGGGTGTCAAAATACTTATCGGCTGTTCGACTCGACAAACAATCTCCGACAAAAACGGCTCTTTAAAATTGGTACAAATGGTGACAAAATAGAATCCATTTTGGCTGTAATCGAATCCGTTTAACCGTAGATTTTTCCTTATCATTTTAAGTTCCTCTTGCGGGCGTGGAAGCCCGCCACTACGCGAATGTGGAACCCACCACTGCGTGGGCACGGAAAACTGCCACTGCGCGGACACAAGATTGCGCTACACGGCAACACCACAAAAAATCGCCCCATACAAACTGTATGAGGCGAAGAAAATCCGCGGTACCACTCAAATTGCCCGCGTACTCTACGCGAACCGCTTAAATCCGATAACGGCGGGAACCGTTTTTTCTTACACGCGGGCAAAAATCAAGAAATTCGCCCGTTTCGGAAAAACCGCTCGAAAGCGACGCAGACCTCAGCACTTGCCGCCCTCACACCTTACGGCGGCTCTCTTGGAAGCGCGATACAGTCTTACTCTTTGTCAAAGCGTTTTTTCTATGCAATTATAAACTAAAGAATAACAGGATTTCAGAGGTTTGTCAAGCGGATTGCTTAGAAATTCTGCGTATTCTGCGAATCGGTGGGAACCTGTGTGGGTTGCGTGAACTGTTGGGGATTCTGCGGTTGCTCCTGTGGCGCATAGGGTGGGTGCTGTCCGTTTGCGGGATACTGCCCGTTCGGTGCGGCAGGGTAGGGGTAAGTCGCTTGCTGTTGCTGTGCGGCGGCTCTCTTCTTTTTCTTTTTGGAAGCCGACACAATCACGATAACGATAATCAGAACCACAATCACCGCAATACCCGCAAGTGCGAGAATCAGGGGATTGGTTTCAGGCTCAATCAGAATCTGCATATTATCAAGCATTGCGGCGCAGTCGCTTTCCGCCTTTTCTAAGCTGTCCATACTGGTATAGGAAAAATAGAAAGTGCAGTCGTTGATCGGCACAAGCACCAATACCTGATACATTGGCATCGTGACGCCGCGGTAGGTTACGTTGGCGGTCAGAGAGACCTTGTAATAAGAGAAATGCTCTGCGATTTCAAAGCTGTCGGTAGATTCACTGATGGTGTAAAACAGCCCCGAAGCGGCGCCCTCTTGCTTGAGAGAGTCCAAAATCTGCTGTTTCATCTCCTGCCGTACCGATTCTTTCTGCATTGTTTTGAGCGTCATACGGGTAATGTTGTTTTGCAGAATATAAAAGTTGAAGTTGTCACCGGTCTCTTCGCCGTCGGCATCTACTTCAGAGTAATTACCCTGGGTGAGCGCACCTGTCATATTCATTGTGTCCGCTTTGTAATTGTCGGGAATCTGCAGGGAAACGTATTCATCCTGAAAGGTTTCGCCTGCGCTTGCAGAAACCGCCATACAGCATATGAGCATGAAGATTGCCGTAAGCATGGAAAAAATTTGTTTTACTTTCATTTTTCATTCTCCTTGTGATGCTTGGTTTTGTAATTTTTACAGAATGATTTTATCAAACGCTTGTCGGAATGTCAATCGGACGGTCTCATTTTTCGGACGCTTTGTTTCTGTGCTTTGTTACCGCGAAAGTACAGGCGTATACCGCTTCGGCATCAGCGAGCATCAGCATTTTAGCACATTCGTGCAGGGTTGCTCCCGTGGTTTTGATGTCATCGACCAACAAAATCGTTTTGCCTGCAACGGCATTTGGGTCAGCTGTGTCAAACACGCCGAACACATTGCCTGTGCGTGCACTGCTTTCCAAAGTATGTTGCGTTTTGGTTTCATAAAGCTTCACAAGCAATGGTTCAAGCGGCAGGTTCAGCTGCTCTGCAAACGCTTTTGCCAGTGTTTCGCTTGGATTCCATTCGCGCAGACGCATTTGCCGTTTGGTAAACGGGACGAAAGTAACCGCATCAAACGCAATGTCCGCATATTCGCGGCGCACGCATGCTGCCATATCCGACGCGAACGGTACGGATAAAAAGTCCTTGTTTTCAAACTTCAAACGGTGAATCGCCTGCACAATTGCATCTTCATAATAGAACGGTGCACAAATCGCTTTGTATTTGTGCTTTTTCTGCTTGCAGATGCAGTCTGCCTTTGCGTGCCCGCACAAAGGGCAAATCGGCGCGGCGATACACGGCAGATTTGTTTCACACTCTGTACAAATCTGCCGTTCGGGCACAATGACTTTGCCGCAGTAGATACACCGCCGCGGAAATACCGCACATAATGCGCGGTCCAGAATTTTTTGCAGTTTTTCTGTACGCATTACATTCACTGAATCTCCTGTTCCAATGCGTCAAATTCAGGCGTGGAGAAGAATTCACTCAGTGTAATTTCCAGTCCGTCACAGAGCTTTTTGATAGTGCCGACCTGCGGGTCTTTGCATCTTTTGTATAGAATATTCTTTAAAGTGGACGGCGATACGCCGGAAATGTCTGCAAGATGATTTGCAGTGATATTTCTTTCACCGCATAATTCTAAAATCCGATTTCGAATAGTCGCATGTAAATCCATAACTACCTCACAAAAATTTGGATAATTATAGCATATCGAAACCTATGCAAATTAACAGGCTAAATAAGGCACTTTTAGTCTATATATAGCCTGTTTTCTATATAAAAAACGCGTCCCGCAGAAGAATAAATCTTTCTTAAGGACGTGTTTTTTGGATTTAGAGAATTGAGAATTAAACTTGAGTTCCTATTATGTATATTGGATTTTTCGTAATAACAAATGGCGAAGCACAATTTCGTAGGGGCGGGTTTCCATGCCCGCCCGTTGAAGTCTGATGAAAATTTGCGGCGGGGGCAAGTTACGGCTGCGCCATTACCCTTTTGTCGCTTCGCGACATTTTCCCTAATAGGGAAATCTTCCCCGCCCTACCGATTTCAATTCACTCTGTGCCATGTGAGATTCTTCGCTTCGCTCAGAATGACAAAATCCGCACCAACCGTAAGGGCGAACTGCGTTCACCCGCGCACATCACAAATACTTGGCCAAATCCGCAACCTTTTTTGCATCTGCCGCATCGTGTTTTCCGAACGGAAATTCGATTCCCATCGTCTCGTATTTTTCCGCGCACAGCTTTAAAAACGGCAAAAGCTCGATTTTTTCAATGCACGGATACAGTGCGCAAAAATCCCTGAGCGCCGCAATATCCTGCGGGGTATCGTTTACGGCGGGCGTTACGACCTGCCGTACAATTACGCGCTTATTCTGTGCCTGCAAATACTCCAAAAATTTCTGAACTGTCCGAAGCGGTATGCCAATATATTTTTGATAACGTTCCGTATCGGGAAATTTAATATCCAATAATACAATATCGGTGACTTTCAGCAGGTTTTTAACGGATTCATCCAACCGAATCCCCGACGTGTCCAGCGCGGTGGAGATGCCGTCCGACTTGCAAAGGGTGAATAACTCCGTAACGAATTCTGCCTGCAAAAGCGGTTCGCCGCCTGAAACGGTCACACCGCCGTTTTCGCCGAAATAGGGCTTGTACCGCTGTACGGTTTTAAAAATTTCCTGCGCCTCTGTTTCGGTGCCGCCGTTTCTGTCCCAAGTGTCGGGATTGTGACAATACGGACAGCGAAGCGCACAGCCCTGTAAAAATACGACACTGCGCACACCCGGACCGTCCACCGTCCCCATGCTTTGAAAGGAATGGATTCTGCCTATCATCGTTTCACCGCCTTATTTGAATAGTATAACGGACTTTTCGGCGCGTTGCAAGCGCATTCTTCTTTTCGGCGTCTGTATTGACATTTTCAGTCGATACCGATAGAATAGAGTTGAAAACAGCAAGAAAAGGGGAATGGACTATGATAGATACAAGATGCGGTTTAAAATGCGACGGCTGTCCGTTTGCAAAGGAATGTAACTGCGGCGGATGCATCGCAACGAACGGGCATCCGTTTCACGGGGAATGTCCTGTTGCCGTGTGCTGTCAGGAAAAAGGTTTTGTGCATTGCGGAGAATGTCCGAACATTCCCTGCGATTTATTAATGCAGTATTCCTGCGACCCTGAACACGGCGATACCCCGCACGGTGCCAGAATCGAACAATGCAAAAAGTGGGCGGCGCAGGCGGAGTGAAAAAGAATTAACCATAGCACATGCGTCCGAACACGATTTTCTTGACAGTATTTCTGCCTTTGCTTTGTTAAAATCCTCGTCAATCCGAAAGGATTGACTGCGGTTTTGCCGTGCAGAGACAAAAATTCTGCACCCCAAAATTCTGCGACCCAAAAGACGCGGAGTGCGGTGCAATTTTGGACGCAGAGCGCAAAGCAAGGCAAAATCTCGGCATACTACTACCGTATGCCGAGATTTTATGCCTTGCTTCAGCGGAATAGGACATTTTAAACCATATCGGGTTCGACGCCCCTCGGTTTAGAATATTTTTCTCTTTGCGCAAGCAGCTGCTTGTGAATATCCTCTTTGGTTTTGCCCGTCAGCTTATAGAAGAAGAACGGCACGCCCGCCAGGAACATCATCAGTCCATGGAACACGGTATAGAAGAACAGCATCCAAATTTTTGTTTTTAAGGACTGCATGGTGCCGTCCTCAATACCCTGCACATAGCCGCAAACGGAATTGTCACCGTACAAAATCAGGGGTGAGAGCGCACCTGCTATCGTGCCGCTGACCATCGTGAAAATACTGATGACAAACGGAAGCGAAGCATCCAGCCGTTTGCCTGTTTTCAGCTCAATATCCTCAAGCACATCTGCCTTGAACATTTCGGGCAACAGGTTGGATGCGCCGAATTGGAGTCCGATTAAGAACAGGAACACGATAAACAGAATCTGCAATGCCGTACCGCCGTTTTTAAAGTATGTGTAGCCCACCGCGAACGCGGCACAGTTTGCAAGGACCGAGTAAATTCCGCTGGCGATATACAGCTGTTTGGAATTGAATTTTTTCAGAAGGAAGTTGATGACGAGCATTCCCACCGCCGTGCCGATGCCCGTCGGCAAGCCGAACAGTAAAAATTTGCTGGTACTGCCCAAAAGTGCCGCCGCAAGAAACGCGCCCATATAGTTTGCAATGCCTCGGAAGCTTTTTAAAAATTCGGAAACAATAATCGCCCATGCGTATTTGTTTTTCAGAACATCGCCGAAGCCCGCAAGCGGATTCACGCGCCTGGTGTCATAAGAGATACGTTCTTTTGTTAGCTTCATACCGAACAGCATCGTCAAAATGCCGATGACGCCGCTTAGCGCCGCACAGACAATATACTGCACGCTGATACTGTCCCAAATCGCGGAAAGCACAAGGACAATCACCAAAGCCGCAGAGTTACCGACTGCCGAAACGATGCCTCGGAACGAAATGATGGTATCGCGCTCCTTTAAATTCGGTGTCATCACAACGGCAACATTGTTTACGGTATTGCCGACGGTGCAAAGACAGCCCCACAAAACGGCAACGGTGACAACATAAATCATCAACAGCGAGCCCGTAAGCCCTTTCGGCGCCCAAAAGCTTAAAAACAGCAAAACACCGAGCGGCACAGCGCCCAACATCAAAAGCGGGCGGAACTTTCCGCTTTTCCCGACAGCGCGTCCGTCAATATACATCACGATAAAGAAATTCAAAATAAACGGCACAACCAACGCGAGTGTGTTGAACAAAGACGCCTGCTTTTCATTCAGCAGCAGTACGTCCACCAAGTAGGCATTTCGGAATTGCCCGACCATTCCCGTCATATTGGTGTAAAAGAATACGGCAATCAAATACCATATAAATTCACCGTTTTTCACATGCTTTTTGTCCTGCGCTGTCAGCGGAGCCGCCGTTTTTACAGACATAACCCTTCTCCTTCTCTGCGTGTTGATTTATTTTCAGAACGGTGTCGTAATCTCTCTGTTTTTCGTCACCGATCATAGACAGTATAAATGTGTCGATATTAGAAAGAACGGGATTTTTCGCGCCCATTTTCTTTTCGAGAATGTGGGTCACCGGATGAAGTCTTTTCAGCAGTTTGGACATTGCTTCATAAATCGGTGTACCCTTTACATACGGCTCGTTGCCGATAAAAATATTTCTGACAAGTTCTATCCCGACGTCTTTGGCAAGTCGGTCTTCAACGCTTTTATCCACCTTGAACCACAGCAGTCTGCCGAGCTTTTTCAGCGTAAATTTATCCAGCAGCTTTTTCGCGGGCTTCGGCAGAATTTCATCCATTTTCCAGTCAATCATTCTGTTGAAACGCCACTCGAAATATTCTTTTGCGGTTTTTCCCTGCTTGTCGTACTCAAAATCCTGCACCGTGTAAGATTGGATTTCGGCGGTATGCTCCGTCAAGGTAACCTTTCGGTAAGCACACGGACAGCCGACAAAACAGCCTGTCTGCACATCGGTAATCGTATTGCCTTTTTCGGTTGTGTACTCCGTCACCGCCTGCGCGTGCATATGGCCTGTAAAAATCAAGTCAAGCCCTGCATCGGCAAGCGTCTGTGCCGTCTGTTCCCAGTCGGTCAAATGTGCATCGCCGATTAAATTCATAATCGGGGAAAACGGCAGCAGGGGATAATGCGTCATCGCAAATATGTACTGTCCTGCCTCGTGCGCTTCCTTTATCTGCTCCAACGCCCACGCCATTTGATTTGCCCAAATGCCCTTAAAATCCTTGCAGTCGCCGTCACAGTTGAGCGCGAGCAGCCGCACGCCGTCCGAAAGCTGTGCGACATAGCTCATACTCTCCCGATGCTCGCTGAACGCATCGGCAAAACCGAAATCCTTATAAAAATCCCGCAGAGCCGCGCGCGGCATCCCTTTTACGGGGAGCAGCTTATCGTCCTCAAATTCAACAGGCTCGCCGTCCTCGCAGTAATCGTGCCGTGCCGTAATCAGATAAATCTTTTTACCCTGCGCTTTTAACTTGTACAGCCGTTCCCGAAAACCGACGTGACTTTGATATTCTCCGCGGTAAACCAAATCTCCGGGAATCAGAATAATGTCTGTCTCCTTGTCCTTTGCAATCTGTGCAAACCCCGCATCGATAATTGCAGGCGTTTCCGCAACACATTTTTGGTCTGTAATACTCCGTTCCTCATATGCTTTGCCCGTACGCCGAAAGGCGCTGTCATAGTAATGCGGATCCGTCACCAAATAAAAGCTTATATTTTTCATAAAAAAGCACCTGACTCCTGTATCTTTCTATAGAATATCACAATTTCCCTGTGTTCTATTGCACAATATCACATACAATTTACAAAATATCACAATCATCCGTCTGTTATCGTCAGCCGTCTGTACTCCCGCGGCGTCAGACCCGTTGCCTTTTTAAAGCAATACGAAAAATACTGCTGGTCTGCATAGGAAAGGGCGTTGGATATCTCTGCAATGGTCATAGCCGAATGCGACAAATACTCCTTTGCCAATTCGATTTTGCATTCCCCGTAATACTTATACGGCGTTTGATTGAATTTGTTCGCAAATGTATTGATAATATGATTTTTCGAATAATTGAAATACCCGCACAATTCTTCAAGGCTGAATTCCCGTTCCAAATTATTGTCTATATAGCGCTTGATTTTGTCCGCCGTGTCTTCGCCGTCCTGAATGCGCCGATTGTATATCGCGTTAAAAATGCGGAACAGCTCGGCAGTCAGCTGCTCGGTTGCCTTCTCCATATCCTGCGTGTTAAACCCAATATCAAATATACGCCGAAAATTTTTTTCGAAATATACACCTTTATATAAATATACGTCCGCATCCAAGTAATTTTTGACCAGTGCATCGGCAACCGCACCGTAAAAGCTGATAAAATATTTATGCCAGCCGTTTTCTTTCTGCGAATAATACAGATGCTCGCTCCCCTCTGCCAAAAAGAACATATCTCCCTTTGCGGGATGATACACCTTGCCGTTAATTTCGAGCGTACCTGTCCCGTCCACGATATATTCAAATGCGGCAAGGTCGCTTTTATTGCGCTTTATCACGAATTTATCATCGCATACCGTTTCCCCGACAAAGCGAATTCCAAACGGGATGCCGCGATGATAAGGGAACAGCTTTATATTTTCATACACAGTGATAATTCCAACCTTTCGAGTGATATTTCTATTGAAATCCATTATAGACTATGATATATTTAAAATCAATAAGAATGATCAGGAAAATAGGAGATATGGACTATGATTCGGTATCTTGAAAAAAGCGGCATCTTTATTCTGGAAACCAAAAATACCCACTATGTTTTCGGAATTGACAAAGCAGGATATAACCGCCATCTGCACTGGGGCGACAAATGTAACGCTGCGGATTATGAATTCACAGAAATCAGCGGAGAAAACTCCAACAACTCTATGCTGGATGAATATAAACAGGAAATTACACCGTTCGGTTCCACGATGTACCGCGAGTGTGACATCAAAGCAAGATTTTCGGACAACTGCCGTGAAATCAGTATGCACTTTGAAAACTACGATATAGACGGCAACACCCTCAAAGTGCATTTTGAAGATGACTATTATCCGCTTCAAATTACGCTGAATTATACGGTGTACGAAGCGTATGACATCATAAAAAGATCTGTGACGCTGAAAAACACAGGTACAGAGCCGATTGTCTTTGACAGAATTTTCAGTGCAGAATTTGCCCTGCCGTCTGAAAAGCCCTATACTTTTATCAATACAAACGGTGCATGGGGCGGCGAATTTATTCAAACAGATACGGTTTTGGACGGTGGGAATTTGGTTTTTGAAAGCCATCGGGGTGCATCGAACCATAACGCCGCGCCGTATTTTATCGCCCATCAGAATGCGGATGAAAACAGCGGAGACGTCTATTTTGCTTCCCTCGCTTACAGCGGCAATTTCAAGGTCAGTGCAAACCGTGATGCGTATTCCATTACACGAATTTCCATCGGGATGAACGATTTTGATTTTTCCCACACCGTACTGCCGGGGGAAAGCTTCTGTGCACCGCCCGTTTACTGCGGAAAAGCAGAGGGATTCGGCGAAATGTCCAGAAATATGAATCGCTTTTGCGTAGAACAGCTTCTGCCGAAGCAGTTCAATGACAAGCCACTTCCGATTCTTTACAATTCTTGGGAAGCAACGGGCTTTGACGTCAATGCAAAGCATCAGACCGAGCTTGCAAAAATTGCCGCAGATATGGGCGTGGAGCTGTTCGTTATGGACGACGGCTGGTTCGGCAAGCGGAACAATGACCAAGCGGGACTCGGCGACTGGTTTGTAAATCCCGAAAAATTCCCGAACGGTCTCGATGAACTGATTGAAAATGTCAATCGGCTCGGCATGGATTTCGGCATTTGGATGGAGCCCGAAATGGTGAATCCCGACAGTGATTTGTACCGCAGTCATCCTGATTGGGCGTATCATTATGCGCACAGAAACGCGGATGAGTTGCGCAACCAGTTGGTTTTGAATATGACCCGCACGGATGTACAGGAATACATTTTTAACTGCCTTGACGAACTGCTCGGAAAGCATAATATCAAATACATAAAATGGGATATGAACCGCCCGTTTTCGCAGACAGGGGCAGAAAATCTTGAGAATCCGCAAATGTATTCCTATCTGCACACCATGGCGGTCTACAACATTGTGGACAGATTAAAAGCGCGGTATCCGCACGTGCAGTTTGAAAGCTGTGCTTCCGGCGGCGGCAGATGCGACCTCGGCGCCATCAGCCACTATGACCAGGTGTGGACGAGCGACAACACAGACGGCATTGACAGAATGACCATTCAGAAGGGCTATTCTCTTTTGCATCCGATTAAAACGATGCGTGCCTGGGTCACAGATATTGCGGGAATCAACAAGCCTTGCTCGCTGGATTTCAGATTCAACATTGCCATGCAGGGGTCTCTCGGCATCGGCGGGAATCTCACGAAATATTCCGAAGAAGATTTGGAAATCTGCAAAAAAAATATTGCATTCTATAAAGCCATCCGCAATACCGTTCAGTTCGGAGATTTGTACAGAATTCTCGACATTGAAAAGGATGAGGTGCTGTGCAACGAATATGTCAGCACGGACAAAACCGAAAGCGTCCTGTTTCTTGCGGCAAACGGCACCAGATTTTACAAAAAGAAATGCAATCTGCGTTTTGCGGGGCTCGACGAAGCAAAGACCTACCGCTTCACCCTCGACGGTACAGCATATCAAAAAGGCGGCGCATACCTGATGCACATCGGCATCCCGATTTATGTCAGGGGTGTGGATTACAACCGCGCTATCGTCCTGAAGTCCGTATAACCGCACGCCTGAGGGGCGTCGAACACAATTAAAAACCATCTCGGCGCTTTATGCCGAGATGGTTTTTAATTGTGATTTTGTTGTATTTTGCTTTACAGATTCGCCGCGACGATGTCGCCCATTTCCGAGGTGGAGACCTTTTTAAAGCCGTCTTCGTAAATATCGGGGGTGCGGGCGGTTTTCAGTGCTTTGTTGACTGCCGCTTCAATCGCGTCCGCCGCTTCGGGCTCATCTAAAGAATAACGAAGCATCATTGCCGCCGAAAGGATCGTTGCCAACGGATTGGCGATACCCTGTCCTGCAATGTCCGGGGCAGAGCCGTGAATCGGCTCATAGAGACCGAACTTGCCTTCAGCAAGCGAAGCAGATGCAAGCATACCGATAGAGCCTGAAATCATCGAAGCCTCGTCGGAAAGAATGTCGCCGAAAATGTTTGAGGTTACAATGACGTCAAACTGCTTTGGATTGCGTACCAGCTGCATGGCGCAGTTATCCACATACATATGTGAAAGCTCGACCTCGGGGTATTCTTTAGACATTTCAATTACGGTCTTTCTCCACAGTCTGGAGGAGTCGAGTACATTCGCCTTATCGACACTTGTCAGCTTTTTGTTGCGTTTCATTGCCATTTCAAATGCTGTGCGCGCAATCCTTTGGATTTCGGGGACGGAATATTTTTCGGTGTCATAGGCGACTTCTACACCGTTTTCCGTCGAAGTGCCGCGCTCGCCGAAGTAAATACCGCCCGTCAGCTCGCGCACCACCATAATATCCAGGCTGTCGCCGATAATGCTGTCTTTGATGGGCGATGCACTCTTGAGCGGTTCAAAAATGGTGGCGGGACGCAGGTTTGCATACAGCCCCAGCGCGCCGCGAATGCCCAGAAGTCCTGCTTCGGGACGGTTAGAACCCGGCTGTGTATCCCATTTCGGACCGCCGACCGCGCCCAAAAATACGCAGTCCGCCGCTTTGCAGGCAGTTACGGTTTCTTCGGGCAACGGAACGCCTACTGCGTCAATCGCCGCGCCGCCCATCAAACGCTCGTCATACTGCATCTGAAAGCCGAACTTTTCGCCTGCCGCATCCAATACCTTCAACGCCTCGTCCACGATTTCCGGACCGATGCCGTCACCTTTTAAAACCACAATTTTATGTTCTTTCATAGGGAAGACTCCTTTGTGTAAAATGTATAGCACACGAATTGTAGGAGGCGGGCTTCCACGCCCGCCTGCGGGCGCACAAAGTGCGCCCCTACAGCACGGTACAGTTTTATTTTGTAAAAATCGGGGGTTGTTCTGCGCGTTCGCAGTCAGGCTGACAGCGGTTGATTGCACACAAAATGCCTTTTAAAGATGCGTAGTTGATGTTGTGCGAAATGCCGATGCCGAATACATCCTTGCCCTCGGGGTTCTTAATGTGAATGTAGCTGACCGCCTTGGAATCACTGCCCGCCGCAATGGCGTGCTCGCTGTAATCGATAAACGGATAATCCTGCAAACCGATTTTGTTCATTGCCTGGCAGAATGCGCCGATAGGCCCGTTGCCCGTGCCCTCAATGCGGACGGGGGCGTTGTCCTTGTATTTGATTTCGCCCGAAAAATGTACCTTTGTAAGTTCTTCGTTTTCTTCTTTTTCCTCGCTGAATTTGTGATTCAACAGCTTGTAAGGGCCGCACACGTTGCGGTATTCCTCGATAAAGAGGTCGAATACCTCTTGGCTCTTGAGTTCCTTGCCCTTCTTTTCGCAAGCCGCCTGCACCACTGCACCGAATTCGGGATGCATGGCCTTGGGCATTTTAAAGCCGAATTCCTGCATCACGAATGCCGCGCCGCCTTTGCCCGACTGGCTGTTGATGCGGATAATCGGCTCGTATTCGCGCCCGACGTCGGCGGGGTCGATAGGCAGATACGGCACTTCCCAACGGTCGGAATGCGTTTCTTCCATATAGGCTTTGCCCTTGTTGATTGCATCCTGATGCGAGCCCGAAAATGCGGTAAAGACCAATTCGCCCGCATACGGGTGGCGCGGACCGACCTTCATTTTTGTGGTGCGCTCGTAAACATCTTTAATTTTGTTGATGTTTGAGAAGTCTAACTCGCTGTCGATATTTTGTGTGTACATATTCAGTGCGAGTGTGACAATGTCCACATTGCCCGTGCGCTCGCCGTTGCCGAAGAGCGTGCCCTCAATTCTGTCCGCACCCGCAAGCAGTCCCAGCTCCGCCGCCGCAACCGCCGTGCCGCGGTCATTGTGGGGGTGCAGGCTGATGATTGCGCTGTCGCGTCCTTTTAAGTGACGGCAGAAATATTCGATTTGGTCGGCATAGCCGTTCGGCGTACTGCCCTCTACGGTAGACGGCAGATTCAGAATGACGGGATTTTCGGGCGTCGCGCCGAGCTCTTCCAAAACGCGCTGGCAGATTTCCACCGCAAAATCAGGCTCCGTACCTGTGTAGCTTTCGGGGGAATATTCATAGCGGATGTTGATGTCAGAGGTTTCCATCAGCTCGTCAGACAGCTTTTTGATGAGTCTCGCACCTGTGACGGCAATATCCGTAATGCCGTCCATATCTTTTTTGAACACGACCTTGCGCTGTAAGGTTGAGGTGGAATTGTAAAAGTGAATAATCACATTCTTTGCACCCCTGACCGCTTCAAAGGTCTTTTTAATCAGATGCTCACGGCTCTGCACCAAGACCTGCACGGTTACGTCATCAGGAATATAGCCGCCCTCAATCAGGGTGCGCAGAATTTCATATTCCGTTTCGGAAGCAGACGGAAAGCCGACTTCAATTTCTTTTACGCCGATGTCTACAAGCGTTTTGAACATCTCAAGCTTTTCTTCGAGATTCATCGGGTCGATAAGCGCCTGATTGCCGTCGCGCAAATCGACGGAACACCATACGGGCGCTTTTTCAATCGTTTTCGACGGCCACGTGCGGTCGGGAATGTTCACGGGCGTAAACGGAAAGTACTTGTTTGTTTTCATCGTCATTTTCTCCTTGTCTTAAGCTGAGGACAGTCGAACCCGATATGGTTTAAAATGCCCTATTTCCGCTGAAACTGCGTTAAAAATCTCGGCATACGGCTGCCACCGATTTCGCGTCTTGTTTCATCAAAAATATGTCTATTTTAAACTGCAAAGCACCGAAAACGCAGGAATTGCGGATGGATTTTTGCTTTTGAGATGGCAGTCGGGCTGACGCCCGACAACGGTGAAAAAGTGAAAAGCCGCCGCAAGAACAAGTTTTCGGCATATTGTGTTCGACTTTCCTCAGCTTTGAAATTTTACAATAAAAAATCGCCCGAATTTTGCCGTTTCAGCAAAATAGGGGCGAGGAAAAATCCACGCGGTACCACCCTAATTCAGCGGACATTCAGAAACAGGAACGCCGCCCTCTTGCGACCTCTAACAAGGTCTGACCGCATAACGGGGTCAACCGTCCCGACCTATGATTTCAATCGGGCAACTCCGGAATGAGTTATACACAAGCATTTTGTACTGTCTTGCACCTGCCGACAGCTCTCTGAAAGCAGCCTGCCTGTCTTATTTCCTTCACAGTCTTTTGTAGGCGATATTTATTTGTTTAGTATTATATGCGTTTTTTTTCGGTTTGTCAAGCGGATTTCTTGTGTTTTCTGCAAGGTGTATGGTACAATAACCGTAAACGGTTATGTACCGAATGATGTCCCTTTGCCTGACGGCAAAG
>ERZ808028.1061-NODE-1061-length-18138-cov-3.073861_pt1 | contig 18138 bp, 12 predicted proteins | sample MGYA00380184_ERZ808028 | MGnify/ENA primary metagenome ERZ808028 (study PRJEB31490, sample SAMN06133397) | mouse gut metagenome | isolation source: J8_1 | host: mice | place: China: Chengdu | collected 2015-05 ...
CTTCACCATCAAAGGCCACTGCCTTAATCAATTTATCTGTCATTTATTTCACTCCATTATTAGGTGCTAGACACCCATTATTCGCTTGTCGCTCTTCAACTACCATTCTAACCTAATTTGGCGAACAGTGAAAATATAATAGTTAGCAAAGTGTAAAGCAACCCGGTAAATAATGACCCTTGGAACAAAAACTGCACAATATCTGAAAGATATTGAAAGATTTTGTGAAACGCAGTCATTATTGGTTTAATGAACCCGTTTATTGCTGCTAGGAAAGCTGCTTCTTTAATTGCATTGAAAAACCTCCGATAAAATGTCATCGGAGGTTTTTTTATTGATTCAAGAAAAGTCGGCCCTTACACCCTAGTCGGGTTCGTAAGGGCAGCTCAAGTCTACTTCAAACTAGTTTGCACCACACTGCGTGTGGCACGGCTCTAGTCTTCCAGTGTTGTTGAGCTTAGCGGGCTCGCTCGCACCCTTACTTAGTCTTGATCTATATGTGCGTTTCGCCCTTGTGGACCTTGATGATCGTCACTGTCGTCATCAGAGTCATTAACATCATCAGCCGCTTCGGTTTGGTCTTCTGAAGTCGTTTCTTCAGACCACTCACCATTACGGTATTGACGGTGCTCAGCGCCACGTTGTAAGTCTTTTTTCACTTCTTCAAAAGATTTAGCTTCTGATTCACGTTGTTGTTCGCCATCTAATGGTTCTGGCATTTCACCTGTTTCAAATAATGTGCGAATTGTACGTTCATCTAACGTTTCAAGTTCTAGTAATTTCTCAGCAATCACATCTAATTGATCACGGTGAGAAGCTAAGATACTTTCTGCTTCTTCCAAGCACTCATCCATAAACTTGCGTACTTCATCATCAATTTGACCAGCAGTACGTTCAGAATAAGATTTATTTTGTGCATAACCAGTAGCGGCTCCACGCATTGAGTGGTTACCTTCGTATGAAATTGGTCCAAGTAATTCACTCATACCGTATTCAGTAATCATGGCACGAACAATACCTGTCGCTTGTTCAAAGTCATTAGAAGCTCCAGAAGTTTGGGTATTGAAGATTAATTGTTCAGCGGCACGTCCACCTAGTAAACCAATAACTTGTTCACGCAAGTCTTTGGTTGTGTAAAGGTTTTGGTCTTCACGAGGAAGCATAATCGCATAACCACCAGCTTTACCACGCGGTACAATTGTCACCTTGTGGACTACACGGGCGTCGCTTAGGACTAAACCAGCAATGGTATGACCAGCCTCGTGGTAAGCAACCATACGACGTTCAACCTTAGAAATCACGCGATCTTTCTTAGCCGGACCAGCAATCACGCGGTCTTGCGCTTCATCAATATCAATCATATCAATTTGTTTCTTATCTACACGAGCTGCCACTAAAGCCGCCTCATTTAATAAGTTTTCAAGTTCAGCACCAGTAAATCCAGGCGTTTGTTGTGCTAATACCTTCAAGTCCACACCTGGGCCGAACGGCTTGTTACGGGCATGTACTTTCAGGATTGCTTCACGTCCTTTAACATCTGGACGACCAACTAATACCTGTCTATCAAAACGGCCTGGACGTAGTAAAGCTGGGTCCAATACGTCAGAACGGTTAGTTGCTGCAATCACGATAACATTATCTTTTTCAGAGAAACCATCCATCTCAACCAACAATTGGTTTAATGTTTGCTCACGTTCATCATGACCTGATCCTGGACCAGCACCACGACGACGACCAACAGCATCAATCTCATCAATAAAGATGATAGATGGGGCACTCTTCTTAGCATTTTCGAATAAGTCACGTACACGAGAAGCACCGACACCAACGAACATTTCCACAAACTCAGAACCTGAGATTGAGTAGAATGGCACGCCAGCTTCACCGGCAACTGCTTTAGCAAGTAATGTCTTACCAGTACCTGGAGGACCCTCTAAAAGCACACCTTTTGGAATACGGGCTCCTAAAGCTTGGAATTTACGTGGATCTTTCAAGAAGTCCACCACTTCAACCAACTCTTGTTTCTCTTCATCCGCACCAGCGACATCAGAGAACCGTACTTTTACTTCTTTCTTCGATTGATCAACAGCCTTCGATTTACCCATAGACATTGGGTTGTTTCGACCGCCACCTTGGCTTTGACTGAACATCATATACATAATCACAACGAAGAAAATAATCGGTACAGCAGTGAATAATAAGCTCAACCACATACCAGACTGGTCTTCTTCTAAGGCCGTCATTTCAGTACCGGTCGCATTCGCTGTGTCCGTAATCGTTGCAATCGTGTTGTCATTGGGTAATACGTTTACCACAAACTCAGAAGCTGAGCTTTGTTGTAAATCTTGGAAAATTGGAATCCCATCACTAGTTGACGATGACGATTCACTTGATTCCTCACCCGAACCCTTGTAAGCACCGCGGATTTGGTAAGCCCCGGCGTTGGATTGGATAGAGAAACTCTCTACATCTCCATCAGAAAGTGTTTGAATGAATTCTGATTGTGTTAACTCTTCAGTGGTACCACCAGTAGAATCACTCGTTAATGATCTAACTAATGCCATCAAAGCAAAGAACATAATCAGCCACAGCAAACCACTTCTGATGAAGGTGTTTCTATTTGGTCTGTTAGGTCTCTTTTGTTGCATTCATTTTCCCCATTCTAATTGTTGTTCTTAAAGTAGCCATCGAATAGTTATAAATATAAAAAACTCACTAATTATGGAATAAATGTGCGTAAACACTAGGCTTCAAAATACCGATATAAGGTAGCTGGCGATATTCTTCGTCAAAATCCATACCATAACCAATTACAAACTTATCAGGGATTTCAAAACCAATATAATCCACTGAAACATCTGCAGTACGGCGTTCAGGTTTATTAAGTAAAGTTACCACCTTCACACTTGCTGCATTACGGTGTTGGAACAAATCATGAATTTTCGCTAGCGTATTACCAGTATCCACGATATCCTCAACAATAATCACGTGACGACCAGATACGTCTGCATCTAAGTCCTTCAAAATTTTCACCTGACCTGATGACTCAACCCCACCGCCGTAACTTGAAATATCCATAAAGTCAATTTGTAATTTAATATCCATTGCACGAATCAAGTCAGACATGAATGGGACAGAACCCTTCAAAATACCAACTACAATCGGCTTCTTATCTTGATAATTCGCCGATAATTCCTCACCTAACACCTGAATACGTTCCGCAATTTCCTCAGTAGAAAATAAAATTTCCTCTACATCTTTATGCATGCCTATAATCCTCCACATTTCATTTCAAATAATTCTAGGTTATTTTAGCAAACAACCCAATTTAATAGCAATTAATTAAGACTACTCATCCAAATCTAGCCCCTTTAGCGCAGAAAAACCACCCTAAAAAACTTTCAATAAGCGAAAAGTATTATATCAATCTTACCATTAAACGCCAACAAATACGTCAAAAACCCCTAAAATTTTACCAATACTTTAGCCCCCGCACCACTACGGTTTACATATAAGACCTCTCCATTGAAAAAGAGGCCCCGCACCTCTTGCTGGCTATCCGCTAACACAAAAATATCATCTCGGATACCAGATGGGACTTTTTCGTTGATTAAAAAGCGATTTAGCTTTTGTCGATGACCGTTTGAGAGGTGGATAAAATCTCCGGGACGGCGATTGCGCACAGTCAAGCTAACGTCAGCACCCACCTCAGCCAACAAAACAGACCCCTGGTGCAAATAAACATCCGCTTGGTCCTCGTCAAACCAACCAAATTTGACCCGGCCGCTTACTGCCACCCAGTCCTGCCAGCTTAAAACTTGCTCAGTCATTTTACCGGTGGCACCAGCACTTGCTAAGAAATCAGACCGGCCACCGGGCAGAATATAGGCCGTATCATACACCTTGACCAGGCGGTAGCCTCCAGGCAACCGCCACTCAGCTTGCCCATTCTCGCTTTGTAAGAAAGCCACCATCCGCTTAAAGCCGTCTTGCGTAAAGGCAGCCAAGGCGGCAACCCTCGTTCGGTCGAACAATCGCTGCCACAACAAGACCTGTTCAGGCAAGTCATAGTCCGCTATGGCAACCAAATCGACTTGCCAAGTGTCATCTTTCTTCGTCAAGACATCTCTTAAAACTTGGTCCATATAAGCCTCCGCAAACCGGCTAGTCGCTTGAGCAGCCAAGGCGAAGTCGCCCAGATGGTCAATAAGAGCGCCATCTTCCGACTCCAATTCCGGCAAATACTGCTGTCTAAACCTGTTTCTGGTATAAGACATGTCAAGATTAGACGCGTCCTCACTAAAAGGGACCTGCCACGCCGTTGCATAGTCATATAAATCAGCCTTATCCACACTTAACAAGGGGCGGAGCACATAGCCCGTCTGCAAGCCCTGGTCCAAGTGAATTGGCCGGTAGGGATGAATGCCGGCAATACTCTTCAAGCGGCCGCCATGAACCAACCGCATCAAGACTGTTTCCGCCTGGTCATTTTGATGGTGGGCAGTCACTAGGAAAGGTGACTTGGTCAAGACCATCATCCGCTCAAAGACCGCATATCGGAATTCGCGTGCCGCCAATTCCGACCGATTTGGATTCTGCGGGTCATCGTGGTCCCAAGCCACTACTTGGATAGGAATGTCTCGGTCCTCACAAAACTTGATGACCATATCTTGCTCAGCCGTTGATTCAGGACGGAGCTGGTGGTTAATATGGATTACTGAAAAAGTCACTAATGATTTTTGACTTAAGCGGTGAAACAAATCCAACAAAACCATAGAATCGACGCCACCAGATACAGCCAATAGAAAGGGGATCTGCCCATCAATTGGCCTATAGTTAGCCGGTAGTTGCGACTTCAACCGGTCTTTCGTAGCTAGTAGCCAGTCTTCCACTATCTTTAGTACATTTTCACCCATCACATACCGCTCCTTTCCTAAGTTTTTTACTTTCCCGAATATTCTCTAGGTATCCCTATCTATCTTAGACACGGTTAAACATCAAAGAGGTCTGCGACAAATTGCCACAGACCCCTCTCAATAAGTGTCTACACTTAGTTTTGGGCCTGTAACCTTAGTTACAACCCACTATATCTTATTAAGAACGACGGCCGCCTCGACCACCGCGTTTACCTTCTGTATTACGTTTTAAAGAAGTTAAACGGTCATCAGAATCTTTTAAGAATGATGACATCAAGCTATCGAAATCATTTGTACCCGCTTTATTACCAGCGTTAGACTTGAATGAATTCCCGCCACCAAAGTTTGAACGACCACCTGAATGGTTGTTTGATTTTGGTTTACCTTGATAGCCACCACCACGGTTGTCGCGGTTGTCATCTTTACGGAAGTTTTGGTTGCCACGGTCGCGACCGCCACCATCGTTGTTTCCGCGATTAGAAGACGCTGGTTTGCTTGCGCCATCTGCGTTTAAACGACGGATTGACAATGCAATCTTACCGTCATCAGCTACATTGGTCACTAAAACAGTTACTTCATCTCCAACCGATAAGACATCGTTGATATCTTTCACGTAGCCTTCAGCTACTTCAGAGATGTGGACTAAACCATTTTTGCCTTCTCCTAAATCAACAAATGCACCAAATTTTGTAATCCCTGTAACTTTTCCAGTAACTTTATTTCCTACTTCAATTGCCATGTATCCCAAATATCCTCCTTGAAATTCTTGCATCCGGTAAATGGATTTTTATCCAGACGAGTAAAGCTATTTCTAGTTTACCTTGTTATCGCAATTTATTCATCATTATTTTCTTGATTTTGTAAATAAGCCTTATTTAAGATTTCAGCTTGTTTAGAAGCGTTATCTTCAGGTACACTGAAGATAACTTCCCCATCTTTACTTAAGTAATAACGTGACCGCGCTAATTTAGCCACGTATTCATCATCTTTGAGTAAGGATGCTTGTTGACTTAAGGTGTCAATCGCCTTTTGTTCACCGGCAATTTCATCCTCAGTTAAAGCAATTTGTTCTTCAACGCCTTGTTGGTCCTTGTGCGCTGCATAAGCAGTCGACACACAACCCAAGGTCACAACAGCGAAGATACCAACGATAAGCCTTGTAATCCAATCAGCTGTGGTCCTTGGTTTTCGTGACCACTTCTTGGTTTTTGCTTTACGGTGTTCTGCTAATGATGTCACTTTTTTGCTTTCACGGTCGGGACGATCTTCTGGCCGCATAGCAAAAACCCCTTTCTGTGGTTGCTTTGAATCCGTCAATCATATACTTAAATAGTATAACAATAATTCAAAGTTAGCGCCATCATAAATCAAGACTAAAGACTACCTTTTTCCTGATCCTCGTGGTAACTTTCGCCAACTATGGTAAACATATTTTCCGCTTCATCTTTTCGTGTTGTTTCTTTCAAGTTTTCAACGCGAACAGTCAGGTCTTTATTCCCAAATGTAATCACCAGTTCGTCACCGATTTTAACATCTGTACCTGACTTAGCTGGACGACCATTAATGGTAATCCGACCCTTGTCCGCAACTTCTTTAGCAACACTTCGTCTTTTAATAATTCTGGATACTTTTAAAAATTTATCTAATCGCAAAAATCTTGCTCCTTTATTATATACGTATTTTTTGAAAATTCGGCTAGTTTCTTTTAATCTTCTCTAAATTAATCCACAAAAACCATTTCCATACTTATCTTAAATCTAGTATACCACGGTTTGCGCCTAGTCCTTAACCAATAAGCTAGGAATTTGCTAGCTTTTCCGGGGGTTTATCCACTTACAAGCTTTAATGATTCCCTAGGCAAAATGACTATACCCCTATTGGAAACAACATTTCCGTATAGGGGACGCCTTTTCCATTTGGGAACGTGCACTAATTCACTACGCTTTATCCCTGCAATAGCCGCCATATCAACTCGCCTTTTGGCAAGGTTTCCCAATCGACTTGGCTTAATATCGGGTCTTTCCGTAAGTAAACCATCGTCAACATAACGCCTACAAAGATTTGAATCCCCATCAACAAGGTATCCATCAACCGTTCCGGCGCTATCCCTAAAACTTGGTGCCATAAGTAAGCTAAAGTAAAGTTCACCGCAACCATTAAAACAGCTAGTAATCCTGATTTAAAGGCTACTCGCCCCCATTTAACCAGACGTACTTCCTTAGGCAAGGTCCAATTTAGGTAAATGATCATAGCTGCTAAACCTAAATTGGTCGCCCAGGCGGCGCCTGCCGTATCTAGAAAATCAACTAAACTCGCTGTAAATATCCCTTTAACCAGCATGCCGACCATAAAGGCAATACCTGCTTTATACCACTGCCCTTGGGCTTGGAGAATATTATTTTGCCCTAATACGAGACTGGCGAAGATAACCATCATCACATAAACCATTAAGACCTCAGAGCCAGCAGAACTAGCAAATAGGAAATGGTTTAATTGAGGCATGATCGATATCAATCCGCCCGTAATGATAGTGGCGAGAAAGAGGGTCACCCGCAGGTATTGTCTGCTGACAATTTCAAATTCGCCAGCTTGCTTTCGGTCACCCTTTTTCATTAAAACAAGGGCGGGTAAGAATGAAGTGGCAAGTGATGTGGCCACAACCATGCCTAGTTGGACGATGGGCTGGCCGCGGTCGTAAATCCCCTTCATATCCTTGGCTACCGCCGTCGCAATTCCATTATCTACCAATTGGTCGTAAACGGTAAAGGCGTCAATCAGCTGATAAAAGACCAATAGTGCTGAGAAGAAACAAATAACAAAGCCTTCTGTGACAAAGTTTTTGGTTAATTTAGTCCAAGATAATCCTGTAGCATCATCAGTCTCACTCGCTTGACCTAACCCGTAATGGCCGGCTAAAAAGTCTTGATACATAGCCTTGTCGCGGTAATTTAACAGGTAATAAGCCATGACAATTGAAGCGGCTGTGGCAGCAACCCAAGCTGACTGCATGGTCCAAAATCCCATCTGGTAGACATCTGGATTCGCGCCATTCAGCTGCATCCTGCTAAAGATGAAGGCGACAGTTAAAATGACTGCCACCCGAACGAATTGCTCGGCAACTTGCGAAATAGCGGTTGGGGTCATAAGATTACGCCCCTGCATAAAACCTCTGGACAGGAGTAGACCTGGCATCAAGAGGAACATAAAAGACACGCTTTTGATAACAGGCGCCAGTAAACCATCACCCATCATAGCCGCAATCCAATCAGCCCCAAAATAAACCAGGGCAAAACAAGCGAGTGCAAAAACCGACACAATGACTGCGTATCTCTTCAACAAAGATTTACTTTGCTTGTGGTTATTTTGTAGGGCGACCTGTTTACCAATAAAAGATGGCAAACCATTTAAAGCGAAGGTCATCCCTATACCGTAAATTGGGTAGACCTGTTGGTAGACATAGAAACCTTCGTTACCGACCATATTCTGTAAAGGAACCCGGTAGATAGCAGACAATACTTTAGCCACTAAGGCTGCGAGCGTTAGAACGGCAGCCCCTTGCATGGCCACTTGGCCCGTTGACCTTGCCTTTGAATCGTCATTTTTCACCATCTAGTCACCTGCTTGATCATTTTCTGCATCTAAACCAGTTTGATTAGCTTCATTTTCAGCAGCCTTCACTTGTGCGTCTACAGCAGCTTTACTCGCCACCTCTTCTTGTTCAGCTTTTAAGGCTTGTGCTTTCTCGTAGTCAGCTTTTTCCTTAGCCAATTGGTCCGCCTTCATTTGGACTACATTTTCGTCATCAGCTAACTTGGTTGTAAATTGCAGTAAGTAGTCCAACCATTCTTCAGTAGACAACTTGTTTAAACCTAGGCTGATCATTAAGGCAGCCCCAACTTGCTTAATCGCCAAGCGTAAAGGATTGTCCTCTAATGCCTTGAAGATAGCTGGTGTCATGATTTTTTGTTCAAGATTTTCGTGGAAAAGGACTTCTATGGTGTTGCTAGCAGTAATGCGTTTAATGCTTGTCACACCGATCTTATCGGCCGCCGCTTTAATAGCACCCACTTGCAGTAACAGTTGCGTTTCAATTGGTGGTTCACCGTATCGATCCATCAACTCATCATCCAAGTCCCACATTTCATCTACGCTGGTCATGGCCTGCACCCGTTTATAAATCTCCACTTTTTGTCGCTCATCCCGGATATAGCTCTGCGGAATATAAGCATCAATAGATAGTGATATTTCCACTGGCTCAGTTTTCTTAGCCGGTAAAATGCCCCGTTTACGTTGGACTGCTTCACGTAACATTTGTGAATAGAGGTCGAAACCGACTGAGTTAACAAAGCCGTGTTGCTGTTTCCCGAGCAAGTTACCTGCCCCACGAATGGACAAGTCACGCATGGCAATCTTAAAACCAGACCCTAGTTCCGTGAAATCACGTAAGGCCATCAAGCGTTTTTCAGATACCTCAGACAACATCTTGTCCGGACGGTACATGAAATAGGCATAGGCAATTCGAGTTGACCGTCCAACCCGGCCCCGTAATTGGTAGAGGGTAGATAGCCCCATCCGGTCGGCTCCTTCAACCAGTAAGGTGTTGGCATTAGGAATGTCGACCCCTGTCTCAATAATGGTTGTCGTCACTAAAACATCAAACTCACCAAGAACAAAGTCCATCATGACATTTTCCAGTTGGGCAACAGTCATTTGACCATGGGCAATGGCCACCCTCGCTTCAGGGACCAACTCATTGATAAAGGCCGCCTTCTCTTCGATTTGGGCCACATTATTAAAGAGATAGAAAACTTGACCATCTCGAGCAATTTCTCGTTCAATGGCATCTTTGACTGCCCCGTAATTTTGCTCCATTACAAAAGTCTGGACGGGATACCGGTTGGCTGGCGGTGTTTCAATAACGGATAAGTCCCGAACCCCTAGCATAGACATGTTTAAGGTACGAGGAATCGGTGTCGCCGTCAGGGTCAACACATCTACATTCGCTTTTAAGGCCTTCAATTTTTCCTTGGCCTTCACCCCAAACCGTTGTTCCTCATCAACCACTAATAGCCCTAAATCAAGGAATTCAACATCTTTAGATAGGACGCGGTGAGTACCAATCACAATATCCACTTGCCCTTTTTTCAAGCCCGCAATGGTTTCATTTTGTTGGGACTTGCTTCTAAATCTAGATAATAAGCCAATTTCAAAAGGCCAGTCTGCAAACCGTTCAGTGAAGGTTTCGTAATGTTGTTGGGCTAAAACAGTCGTGGGCACTAAGAAAGCTACTTGTTTACCCTCCATTAAAGCTTTAAAGACAGCTCGCATAGCGACTTCCGTTTTTCCAAAACCGACATCTCCAACGAGTAATCGATCCATCGGTTTCTCTACTTCCATATCCTTCTTAATTTCAGCGATTGACCGGACTTGGTCATCGGTTTCTGAATACGGGAAGGCATTTTCAAATTCGGCCTGTTCAGCAGTATCTGGACTAAAAGCGAAACCTTTCTGTGCTTCACGAGAGGCGTATAATTCAATCAGTTCATCCGCAATATCTTCAATCTTGCTGGACACCTTCTGTTTGGTTTTCGCCCATTCGCTACCGCCCATTTTATTTAATTTAGGCTCACGCCCCTCAGCAGACACATATTTTTGAACCAAATCGATTTGGTCAATCGGCACATGAATAGCTGCTTGGTCGGCGAAGACAATGGTCAAGTAGTCTTGGTGGGTGCCGGCAAACTCGATAGTTTCAATACCAGTATACCGCCCAATCCCGTGGTTAACATGAACCACATAGTCCCCAACTTCTAATTGTTGGTAGTTTTTGATCCGTTCCGCATTTGAAATCAGCGGTTTCTTAGCCTTGCGTCGTTTCTTCTGGGTATGGAAGATATCCGCTTCAGCCAGTAAGACTAAACGTTCTTGGACGAATTCAATCGATCCTGATAAGCCGCCCGCAATTAGGTTAACCTTGTTGGCGAAGATATTCCCTTCGTCCGTCGCTTCAGCCGCTACATCTATTTCTCGCAAAATGGCTTGGACTTCTTTCACCCTGTCCTTGTCTTTTAACATGATAACCACTGTTCGACCTGTACGAATCCAAGCATCTAGTTCAATTTTCAGGGCATCCATTTGGTCATAAAACTGTGTAATCATTCGCGTTTGATACTGGTACAGCCCATCGAATTTCAGTGACCCTAGCCCTTGCTGCCATACTGAAAAGTAAAATTTACGACCTTTAAAAGCTTGAATACCTTCCTTAAAGTCAGCATAAACTTGGACTTGAGCCGGTAATTGCCCCATTTCAACCATGGTTTGTAAGTACATTTCGGTATTGCTGGTCCAAGTAGCCTCTTCTTGGATTAGACGCGCATAGTCGTCCAAAATCAAGAAAGCTTGGTCGCCAATATAGTCAAGGATGGTCGTGGTTTCTGGGTACATATACCGGTGGAAATATTTAGAGTTTTCCGTGGTTTCACCGTTTTTCCATGCAAGGACTTCATCGTTAACAACGGCAGTCGCTAAATCTTTAACCACGTCGTCCTTTATCTTAGCCAACGACTTGGCCATCAGTTTTTGGAAGGCATCAGCTTGGGCTTGTAATTGTTGCGGCAAGACAATGAATTCTTGCGACGGTTGAATGTTGATACTTGGTTGGTCTTGCAGGGATTTTTGGGTGTTGGGATCAAAAGTTGAAATCCGTTCTACCTCGTCAAAGCCCACAGATACTCGGACTGGATATTCGGCATTTATAGGATAAAAGTCTACGATGTCCCCGCGTTGACTCATTTCACCTGGGGTCATGACAATTTCAGCCCGTTGGTAACCTTGATTTAACAGACGTTGAACTAGGGTAGCTGGTTCTAATTCGTCCCCTAATTTGACTAGCAAACGAGTGTTGTCCCAAATTTCAGTTGGGGTTAATAGGCGTTTCAAACCAAACATAGGCGTGATTAGGACACCAGTCGCTTTAGGGTCACGCGCCCAATTTAAAACATTCAACCGGTCGGCTAAGGCTTCTGGACTGGCAATCGCCCAGTCAGCAGCCACAGATTCTGGCACATTAAAGAGATGCAATTGTTCATCAGAAAAGTCACTTTGTAGGTCATTATAAAAGTGGTCGGCTTGCAGTAGATTGTTGGTTACAATGACTACTTTTTGCTCGCTGGCCAAATTCAGTAGGGTTTTAGCCATATAAGCCCGACTGGCCCCTTGAAGGCCTAGATATAGGACTGATTGACCTGATTTGGCTTGTTGTTTAAATGATTCATTTTGAGATTCTTGCAAGAAAAACGTTTGTAAATCCAAGCGGTCTCCCTCCTTTTCTTGGCTAGTTGTTGTAGTTGGTCATGGTTTCCTCAAAAGAATGACCCGCTAACCAGTAGTCAATGGCTTCAACAGCTGCACGCGTAGCCGCAAGCATTGGGGTATGGTCTTCTTTTGGAAATCTTGATAGGACGTGGTTGACAACGGTCCCTTCTTTACCCGGATGGCCGATTCCTAGTTTAATGCGGCGAATTTTGTCGGTACCAAGGTGGGCAATCAGTGATTTCACCCCGTTATGTCCACCAGCAGACCCCTTTTGACGTAAACGAATCCGGCCTGGATCCATATCTAAATCATCATAAACCACTAAAATATCTTCTACTGGAATTGAATAATAGTTGGCCATAGCGCCAACCGCTTCTCCTGAATTGTTCATAAAGGTAGTTGGTTTTAGGAAAATCACTTTCTCCCCGTTAACAAAAGTTTCAAAGTATTCCCCTTTAAAGCCTGTTTTGTTGAAAGTCTCATTATGTTGGTAGGCCCATTCATCTAAAGCGATAAAGCCAATGTTGTGTCGTGTACCCTCATATTTTTTACCTGGATTACCCAATCCGACGATTAATTTCATTCTTGATAGCTCCTTGTTTTCGCTTCTAATATTCGTTTAAATACTTGTTGTCATGTTGTATAGGTATTTTCTAGTTATCGATAAGTCAAACTCAAATTCATCTATAATAGTGAATTGCCCTTTATTTGCCAATCGTCATCTCGATAATAGACTCTAAATTCGTAGCACAAATCCTTGTTAACACACAAAAACCTGCACAGGCATTCACTCGCCCCTAGCGAGTTAGCCCATACAGCACCTATATATTCGATAGGTTTATTATACCACAAAGAGCTCCTCGGCTTGAAAGATAAAAGCCTGGTCCTTGTGCACATTGAACGCTAGTTCATTTTGTTCACGTGTTATAGTGGCCAATTTTTGCGACTTTAGGAGGTCTTACTTGGAAAACGGATACATTTTTGCCATAATAGGGGTGGAGGCCCATTTAAAAGTGGTCACCCACCATCATCACCGTCCCCTTTTTACAAGAAATTGACTAAAGTTCGAAACAATATTGTTTCATTTACGAACACTTTACGCAACTTTTCACAAAGTTATCGCAAAGTTTCTCGTTTTTATTAGTACAGATTCAAACTACATATGTAACAGTTTTTTATATTTTTTAAAAACACTTGATACCAAGCTTTTGTATCCGTTTACAAGCGGTCTAAAGTTCCAATTATACTAAAATACTTGAAAAATAATGATAAAAACCTATTGATTTTTTTAAACAGGATGGTATGATTATGTTAAATATTTCACTAACTAATCAACAAGCTAAGTTTTAAACCGATTGTTCACTAGCTTTGCACGGGTTAATGGAACATTTACCATATGGTTTGCTTTGTATACTATAAGAGACAAAAAGTTAAGGAGAATCTATTATGTCAAAAAATGGTCAAAAAGTTATTTTAATTGGTGATGGTGCTGTAGGGTCTGCATTTGCGTATGCTTCCGTTATTCAAGGTGTTGGTAGAGAATTAGGAATTATCGATTTAGCTGAAGACCGCGTTGAAGGTGATGTATTAGACCTTATCGACGCCCTAGCTTATACATCTCCTAAGAAAATCTATAAGGCGACTTACGATGATTGTTCTGACGCTGATGTTGTTGTGATTACTGCAGGCGCTGCACAAAAGCCTGGTGAAACACGTTTAGATTTAGTAGATAAAAACTTACGTATCTTCAAGAGCATGGTTGATCAAATTATGGCTTCAGGATTTGATGGTATCTTCTTAGTAGCTACTAACCCTGTAGACATCTTAACTTACGCAACCTGGAAATTCTCTGGCTTACCTGTTAACCGTGTCATCGGTTCTGGTACGTCATTAGACTCAGCACGTTTTCGTCAAGAATTAGCCACTACATTAGATGTTGACGCACGAAACGTCCACGCCTACATCATGGGTGAACACGGTGACACCGAGTTCCCCGTATGGTCACACGCAAACATTGGTGGCCAATCAATTTACGACTGGGTGTCTCAAACTTCAGCAATCGACGAAGAAGCTTTAGTGAACTTGTTCTACCACGTACGTGACAAGGCTTATAAGATTATCGAGAAAAAAGGCGCAACTTACTACGGTATCGGTGTATCTTTAGTCCGTATCTTAAAAGCTATCTTAAATGACGAAAATGCTATCTTACCTGTATCTGTTTACCTAGATGGCGAATACAACCAAAATGATGTTTATATTGGTGCTCCAGCTATCATCAACCGTGAAGGTATTCGTGGTATCATCGAAGCTGACTTAAACGACCACGAGCAACAACAAATGGAATTGTCAGCAACTAAATTACGCGACACCTTAGAAACAGCTTGGGCAAAATTAGACTTCTAATTGCCCAACTCATCCTACTACAAGACGCTCATTAATACATAAAACCCCCTAAGTTCCGCGACTTAGGGGGTTTTTACTTACTGTTTTATTAGAATAAACCAAATGTTTTCATCAAGGTAATCAAGAATACCAAGGTAATCATAGAAAAGATGGTCGTAAACACTACTGTTTGGTTGGCTAAGTCCCCGTCTCCGTCCGCTGCAATGGCTTGAGCATAAGACGACACAGCCGTTGGCCCAGCGAATGCAATCAGGATAGAAACGATTGCATCCCCTCTAAAACCTAGAATAGCACCGAGGGTGATTCCGATTAAAGGAATAATAATCAATTTATTGGCTACCGTAAAGATTAAGGGAAAATCGACATCTTTCAATTTAAAAGAGAAAGTCCCACCCATGACCATCAAGGCAAGCGGCGATACCATTCGGTTAATGTTGGTTAAAGAAGTATTGATGGCTTCTGGAAATTGTAGACCCAGTAAGACAACAATCAAACCAATGAACGTGGCAATCACCATTGGGTTCGTGATAATACTTCTACCCATCTGTTTAAAAGATACCTTATCTTCTGAATATAAAGAAAAACCGACGACCGACATGATATTCCAGAACGGCACGATGATGGCTAAGGTAATAGTCACCATCCCCATATTTTCTTCACCTAATAGAGATGTCCCCAAGGGTAAACCAAATAGGATGGCGTTAGCTCTAACTGAGCCCTGTAGCATCACCCCGTAACGGGTCCGGTCATCGGATACCTTTGGAATAATAAAGGCTAGCATAAAGTATAGGGTCAAAGCGATGACAAGGATATAGGTCAAGGCATAGCCGTTGAATGATTGCTTGAAATCAGACTTATAAATATTGGTGAATAAGTTCATTGGTAGCAAAATTTTAAATACGGCGTTGTTAAAATCTTGAAAGGATTCTTGTTTAATCATCCCCGCTTGAGCAAAAAATTGTCCAAAAAGCATATAGATTAACATCGGCATAACTGCATTAAACCCGATCATAAAGTTACCAAACATAAATTTCCTCGAATATAAAATGTTTTTGACAAACGCTCGGCGCGCTTACCAAGGGACTGCCACTTTTCCCGCACCTGAATAATTTACAATAAACCCATTGTAGCATACCGCTCCAAGATTTTTACACGTTGGAATTGCTAAGACAATAAAAGAGCAGTCCCGCCAGCAATGGTAGGACCGCCCTTTTCAATTTATCTATCACTCACTCATCAACAAGCTTATTCAATTACGTGGTGCATACCTTCGAATTTTTCATTAAATAACGGTGATACTGAACGGTTTTCGTGGATACGTACAATAGCTTCCGCGATTAATTCAGATACAGTTACTTGTTTAATTTTATCGATACGTTTTTCATCTGCTAGGAAGATTGAGTCAGAAACGACCACTTCGTCTAAGTCTGAGTCTTCTAAACGTTGGATTGCTGGGCCAGATAATACTGGGTGTGTGCAGCAAGCCACAACAGATAATGCGCCCGCGTCTTTGATTGCTGATGCAGCTAGGGTAATGGTACCCGCTGTGTCAATCATGTCATCGATGATGATGGCGTGACGGTTGGCAACGTCCCCAACAATATTCATAACTTCTGCCACGTTTGCTTTTGGACGACGTTTATCGATAATGGCAATCGGTGCTTTTAAGAATTCAGCGAGTTTACGTGCACGTGTTACCCCACCATGGTCAGGTGAAACAACAACGATGTCTGAATCGGTATAACGGTCATTGGTTAAGAAGTATTCTGCTAGTAATGGCGCACCGTATAGGTGGTCTACTGGCACTTCGAAGAAACCTTGGATTTGCGCAGCATGTAAGTCTAACGCAAGAATACGGGTTGCACCAGCATTTTCCATCATACGCGCCACTAATTTCGCTGTGATTGGTTCCCGCGGTTGTGCCTTACGGTCTTGGCGTGCGTAGCCAAAGTAAGGAATCACAACATTAATCGTTTCGGCACTTGCACGACGACAAGCATCAATCATGATTAATAATTCCATCAAGTTATCATTTACTGGGTCAGATGTTGATTGGATGATATAAACATTGTCCCCACGAATAGATTCCTCAATCGCAATTTTAATTTCACCGTCACTGAAATGTGACACTGAAATATGACCTAACTCTACGCCCATTGAAGTTGCAATTTTTTCAGCAAGTTCTTTGTTTGAACTCAATGAAAAGATTTTTAGTCCATGATCGACTATAGATTCTGACATTTTTTTCCCTCCACAATACTGAATGCTCAGACACTCTTATCGTACCTATTCTACCATAGAAAAACGACGATTGTTAGCTAAATAGCGAATCGAAAAATGTGAATTTAGTTAAAATATTTGCAGTCTTAGTCTTTTTTACCAATTGGTAATCTATCCCAAAAACCATCTTTATTTTCTTGACGTGATCGGGCAATCCCCAAAGCCTTGCTTGGGACATCTTTGGTAATAGTTGAACCAGCTGCTAAGAAGGCATTAGCTTCAACATTTACAGGTGAAATGATAGTCACGTCAGACCCGATAAATGAGTTGTCACCGATTGTTGAATGGTGTTTGTTCACACCGTCGTAGTTTGCAAAAATCACACCGCAAGAAACATTGATATTTTTGCCTAAAGTTGCATCACCAATATAAGTTAAATGACCAACCTTAGTGCCCGCACCAATATGCGCTTTTTTAATTTCCACAAAGTTTCCGATATGGGCATTTTCATCAATAACAGATGCCGGGCGTAAGTGGGCATTTGGTCCAATATCCACGCCATCGTTCACTTGACTTTCTTCAATTTCAGAAGCACGGACTTTCACACGGTCACCAATCTTAGAATCGCGGATTGTTGTCCCTGCGTGAATATGGCAGTCTTCACCAATCACAGTATCCCCTTTAAGATATACATTTGGTTCAATCACCGTGTCCGCACCAATTTCAACGCCAGCTTCAATGTAAACCGCATCCGGGTCGACAATCGTTACCCCATTACGCATATGGAACTCATTGATTCGTTTAAACATGGTTTGGTTAGCTTGCGCTAAAGCCACACGGTCATTTACCCCAAGTGACTCATCTAGGTTATCCATTTGGAAGGCCCCAACAGCCTCGCCAGCTTCCTTCAAGATTTCAATCACATCTGGCAAGTAGTACTCACCTTGCGCATTGTCATTACCGACTTTATTTAAAGCGTCGAATAACAAAGCATTATCAAAGACATAAGTCCCTGTGTTAATTTCAGCAATTAATTTTTCAGCATCATTAGCATCCTTTTGCTCAACAATTTTCACCACTTGGCCCTCTTTATCACGGACAATACGACCGTAACCAGTCGGATCATCAGCAGGCGCAGTTAAAATCGTCGCTTTAAAGCCAGCCTCTTCATGCACATCTAACAAACGCGCAATCGTATCCGCTGTAAATAAAGGCGTGTCACCACAAATAACTAAAGTAGTACCTTCTTTGTCAGCCAATTCACTCGCCGCTTGTTGCACCGCAT
>ERZ808028.1062-NODE-1062-length-18128-cov-5.202925_pt1 | contig 18128 bp, 16 predicted proteins | sample MGYA00380184_ERZ808028 | MGnify/ENA primary metagenome ERZ808028 (study PRJEB31490, sample SAMN06133397) | mouse gut metagenome | isolation source: J8_1 | host: mice | place: China: Chengdu | collected 2015-05 ...
TTTTCATCATGTTCCGCTCTGATAAAGAAACCCCGGAAGAGACACCGAAAGCGCCTGAAACAGAAACGGAGGACGGCACACAGACCCCCATCTACCAGCCCGGCGCCTACAGAAGCGCCCTCTATCTGGAAGATGAGACCGTGGAGATCAACCTCACCGTGGACGAAACACAGATCGTCTCACTGACCATGACGCCCCCGAGCAACAAGATCACCACCCTGTATCCCCTGTTAGAGCCCTCTTTCAACACGCTTTCCGAGCAGATCTGTGAAAATCAGTCTCTGGAAAACGTCACTTACGCCGAGGAGGCCACCTACACTTCCGAACTGCTGCTGGAAGTCATAGGTGACACTCTCGCCAAAATACAGGCGCCATAACAAAATATCCCGCGCGTCAAACCTTGGCCACACCACCCTATGGTTTCAGCGCCTCCACCTCTTTCATCCATGCCCCTGCCGATGCATCCGACGGCATCCGCAGATCCCCTCTGGGCGAGACTGCGACGCTGCCGACCTTCGGGCCGTCCGGCAGGCAGGAGCGCTTGAACTGCTGGGAAAAGAATCTCTTGTAGAATGTTTTCAGCCACTTCAATATTTCTTCGTAAGCATACACGCCGCCGAAGGCCTCCCGCGCAAGCCTGTAGGCCTTTGACGGGGAAAAATGCAGGCGGAGCACATAATATAAGAAGAAATCGTGCAGTTCATAAGGCCCCACAAGATTCTCCGTCTTCTGGGAAATCACACCGTCCACCGGCGGCAAAAGCTCCGGCGACACCGGCGTGTCCAGCACATCCCGCAGAACATCCGCCAGCTCCTGATCGTTGCAGGTGTCTGCATAATACTGCACCAGATAGCGCACCAGCGTCTTGGGCACGCCGGCATTGACGCCATACATCGACATATGGTCGCCGTTGTAAGTAGCCCACCCCAGCGCCAATTCCGACATATCCCCCGTACCGATCACAAGGCCGCCGTTTTGGTTGGCAATATCCATCAGCACCTGCGTCCGCTCCCTCGCCTGCCCGTTCTCATAAGTCACATCATGGTTATCGATGTCCTGTCCGATATCCTCAAAATGCTGCGTCACTGAGCGCTTGATATCCACTTCCCTCAGCACCGCCCCCAGCGTCTTCGCCAGTTTGCAGGCGTTCTGATAGGTTCTGTCCGTAGTGCCGAAGCAGGGCATGGTCACCGCGATCATACCGCTCCGCTCCCTCCCAAGAAGGTCAAAACATCTCGCCGTCACAAGCAGCGCCAGCGTGGAATCGAGCCCGCCGGATACGCCGATCACCGCCGTCTTTGCACCGGTATGCTCAAACCGCTTTTTCAGCCCGAAACTCTGCAGTTTCAATATATCGTCGCAGCGCTTGTTCCTTGTCGCTGCCTCCGAGGGCACAAAGGGCGCCCTGTCAAATTTTCTGGTCAGCTTTGTCTCTTCCTGTTTCAGGGAAAAGGGTATGACCGTATAGCCGCCGTCATCCCTTGTCAGAAACGTATTTAACCGCCGTCTCTCCTCCGTGAGCCTCTCAATATCCAGCTCGCTGTACACGCTCTCGCAGGAAAAACGTTCCGCCTCCGCCAAAATGCTGCCGTTCTCCGCGATCATATTATGCCCGGAAAATACAAGATCCTGCGTGGATTCCCCCTCCCCTGCGCTGGCATAGACATAGCCGCAGACCAGCCTTGCACTGCCGGAGCGAATCAGCATTTCACGGTACTCATCCTTTGTCACCGTCTCGTTGGAGGCAGAGAGGTTGACTAACACCGTCGCCCCCGCCAGCACATGGGAAGTCCCCGGCGTCGTTGCCGCCCACATATCCTCACAGATCTCACAGCCCACCAGCAGAGAGGGCATCTCCTCACAGGCAAAGAGCAGCTTTGTCCCAAAAGGTATCTTCTCCCCGTCGATCAGGATATCCACCGCTTCCCCGTTTCCCGGCGTAAAATGCCTTGCCTCATAAAATTCCCCGTAATTCGGGATATAAGTCTTCGGGACCATCCCCAGTATCTTCCCGTCCCTCAGCGCCGCAGCAGCATTGTACAGTTTCTGGTGCCGCACAACGGGCAGTCCCACAAAGACAAGGGCATCTTCCCCCTTCGTAGCCTCCGTTATCCTTTTTAAAGCGCGCAGTGCCTCCTGTAATAAAAGTTCCTCCAAAAACAGATCCTGACAGGTATAGCCCGTGATACAAAGTTCCGGAAAGACAATGATCTTTGCTCTCTGCTCATAAGCCTCTTTCAGTTTTTCGCAGATCTGTCCGGCATTATAGGCCGGGTCTGCCACCTTGATCTTCGGCGTTACCGCCGCCGCTTTTATAAATCCGTGCCGCATGAAAATTTCCCCCTGATTTATCGTTCTATGGTATCTGCCGCTTACTCCGCCTGCTTCAGCAGTTCCTCCATATCTTCCACCGTAAATTCATAGGCGTGGTTGCAGAAATGGCACTTCACCTCTATGGGTTTCCCGTCCGCGATGATATCCGTCAGTTCTTTTTTCCCGATACTGACAAGCGCCTTTTCCACCCGCTCCTTGCTGCAGTTGCAGTAAAACTGTACCGGCAGCGTATCCGTCCACTCGATATCCAGACCCTCCAGCACTGTTTCCAGGATCTCCTCCGGCGTCATTCCTTCCTCCAGCATGGCGGTCACAGATTTGATGCGCTGCAGATTCTGCTCCAGCTTTTCGATCACCGCATCCTCCGCATAGGGCATCAGCTGGACAATAAAACCGCCCGCCTGCTTCACCGTGTTGTTTTTCTCCATCAGCACGCCCAGCCCTACGGAGGACGGCGTCTGCTCCGAAACCGCAAAGTAATAGGTCAGATCCTCCGCGATCTCCCCCGTCTGTAATGCAGTCTGCCCCACATAAGGTTCTTTCATACCCAGATCCTTGATCACACTGAGCATGCCGCCCACAGGCGCCGCCTGCTCCGTTTCTTCGTCCGATACTTTCTTATTTTCCTCGGCAGTTTCCCCGATACCCCTATAGTTCTCTCTGCCCATCAGCGCGCCGCCCACATCCAGCTTACCTTTCTCATTCGCGGGCAGGATCACCTGCGGCACCAGCGCGTACCCTTTGACGTTTCCTCTGGAATCCGCGGTCACGGTCAGCCCCTTGCCCGGGCCTTCCCCCCTGATCTGCAGGGTCAGGATATCCTCCTCCCCTTTCATCATACTGCCCATCATGGCGCCCGCCGTCAGAAACCGCCCTAACGCCGCCGTCATCACCGGGCTGGTATCATGTGCCGCTCTCGCTGTCTCCGCCGTATTTCTTGTTGTCGCCGCAAATATTCTGAGCTGGGCATTCGCCGCAGTTCCTCTTACCATGTAATCTTTCATAACAGTTCTCTCTCTGCCCGTAATTTGTCAAACTCCTTTCAGACGATTTTCTATATCTGAAGCAGTGTATAACACATCTGTTACTATCACCCTGTTTTCCTTTACAACATAAAATACAGAATAATTATCTACTAACATCCTACGGATTCCTCTTGAATGTTCCGGCTCAGAATCCATAATACGAAAACGCTCTGGAAAGGTATCAAGCTTTAATATTTCATCAGCTATCCGATTATACTGCCCCATTGCATTCTCTGGAGCACATAATTCATATAAAATATAATTATAAAGCTGCTCCATATCTGCCAATGCTTCATCTGTGATTTCAACCGTGTACCGCTTCATAACTTAATGGCTCTCCCGAAATTTCATAAATGCACTTTCTGCATTCTGAACATTTCCCGCTCCTATATCATCATAACCCTTTTGCAATTTTGCATGAAGTTCTGCTGTTGTCATTAAATCAGCATTAATCGTATCTGGCGCTTTTGGCAAAGTCACTGCAAAAGGAATTCCTCCCGTAAGAAAAATCTGATTCAAATACATATCAATAGCAGTAGACATGGGAATGCCTAATTTCGATAATACTTCTTCCGCACGTTCCTTTACCGTGGGATTCACTCTTAAATTTAATGTTGCCGTTTTTTCCATAGTATAAAACCTCCTATTGCAAATATTGTAACGCAACCACCGTTACATTGCAACCAGATTAGCCTAACTCCTTCAGCCCGCCGCCATGTGAAATTGTAAAATCGATATCAAACTGTGTATTTTCACCCGCAACGATCTTAATCCTGTTATTTCCTTTTCTGATATCCAACGTTTCCTGAACAGGCTCCTCCATCTTCGAATCGCACTCCACGATGACCGAAACTTCTTTTTCCGGATCGATCAGCACAAGCTTTGCCTTGCCGGAAGAAACATTCAGTTGGTATGTGATGTCAACCGCCGTATCCTCCCCCGCATCAAAAACCCATACGGTATCCATCCCCTCCATCTTCTCGACGCTTGCCGTAAAATGCAGATCGGAATGCACCTGCTCAACATTTTTCAGGCTGTATGTGTTTGATTCACTCGCTATTTTTGTATCATTGTCATAAATTGCAAGCATCGGATTTGTACCGCAGCCCGCCAAAATACATGCTGCTGTACATACTGCTGCCAATACCAATGCAAACCATTTTCCCACTTTCATATTTTCCTCCCGGCATCATTACATTTCTGATTCTTTCTGCTGTTCCTGTTCCGTCTGAAATACTCTTCCGCCAAGCCAGCAGACATATTCCACTTCTCCCACTGCATCCATGCTCAGACTTATGCACTATGACACTTAGCTTATCCGGCTTGCACGCCGATTCCCACAACCCTTTTATGTCTCCGCCTGCTTTCCCCGCTCCCGCGCGATCACATAGATCCGCTCGCTCTCTACTCTGACTTCCCCGCGGGTATCCGCATCAAACGCCTTCACAAACAAAAGCCCTGCCGCCTCCAGAAAACCCTTCATCTGCTCCAGCGTGTAGCCCTTCTGATAATGCGTCTCCGTAAACTTCCGAAAATATTCCGTGTCCGGTTTTCTCACAAAGATCGTCAGATCATACTCGTTGATCCGGCTCTCCTCATCATAATAATTTTCCCAGATAAAACTGCAGTCATCCCGGTTTTCCGCGATCGTATCATCCCCGATGACCTGCTCATACTTATATACCGTATTAAAATCAAATACAAAAATTCCGCCGGGATAAAGATAATTATTCACCAGCGAAAAAACCTTCACCATATCTTCCTCTTCCAAAATATAATTCAGGGAATCACAGACACTGCAGGCCGCCCCCACAGTCCCGTACAGTTCAAACTCCCTCATATCCTGCAGGAGATACAAAATATCACTGCCGTTTTTCTCCCGTTTTTGAAGCGCGATCTCCAGCATCTCCTCAGAATTGTCAATGCCGATCATATCAAAACCGGCGCGGCAGAGAAGTTCCGTCAACGTCCCTGTCCCGCACCCCAGATCCAGTACCGTATTACGCTCGGCCGCAAGATTTTCCGCAAGTTCTGCGCTGCTGTTTTCGGATACCCCAGTGTGCTCAGCCTCACCTTTTACATTATCCCGCACTTGCCCTGTATCCGCATTCTCTGTTTCATCCTGCAGTGTTTCTCCGCCTGTACCCTCCGCACCTTTCCGCTGCAAGCTGCTCTCCAACACAGTATCCCCGGCATCCTGCGGCAATACAGCCGCATCCTTCGCGCCGTGCTGCCGCCCCGAACGCCCGGCTCCCACGCCATACTCCCGCAGTACAGACACCAGAAATTCCGCCCACTCTTCATAGGGCACATTATCCATCAGTTCGTCATAAACCTCGGCAAAACCGGTATAACTCTCATCCACCCTGTTTTCTCCCATCTGATGCTGTTCTTCACAACTACTATTACCATAACAGAAATTTCCAATTTTTTATTCTCGCGAACAATGAGCCCAACACCATGCTTGCATGGGTATCCAGTGAATACCGTAAGGGTCAGTACCCCATCCTTACTGAATATATTCAGCGGTATCCTATGAGAACACCGCCCCCAGCGCGCCGAACACGCCCATGCTCGCCACGCCCATAATGATGCCCGCAAGCAGCACGCCCAGCATCACTGCCATAACGCTGGACTTAAAATCCATATCCAGAATGCTCGCCGCCAGTGTCCCTGTCCATGCACCCGTTCCGGGCAGAGGGATTCCCACAAACAGCAGCAGTGCGATAAACAGCCCTTTTCCCGCCTTCTCCTGCAGCTTCTGCCCGCCCTTTTGTCCTTTCTCCAGACACCAGCTGAAAAATCCGCCGATAATGGGCTTATCCGCTCCCCATTCCAGTACCTTTCTCGCAAACAGATAGATGAACGGCACCGGCACCATATTCCCGATCACCGCCACGATATAGGACGGCAGGATCGGCAACCCCATTCCCTGGGATACCGGAATAGCGCCCCTCAGCTCGATCAGCGGCACCATTGAAATAATAAAAACCCACGCATACTTTTTAAACATATAATCTTACCCTTTCACATCCTGTTTTTTATATATTTGACAGGCAGATCATTTCAATTCGCCTGCCCCTTTATACTTTATGCCATACATTCCCTGCATATCATTATTTCATTCCTGCCGGACTACATTTCATTCTGCCTCGCTTCCCCGCAAAAATACATCCCCGGCTCCGTCAATTTCTGCCCGCCAGATATTCCCGCAGCACCGAAAGCAATCTGTCCATCTCCTCATCCGTCCCGATCGTGATCCGCAGATAGTTATCGATCCTCGGTTTTGCAAAATAACGGACATATATCTTCTTTTCCTTCAGCATTTCAAATATCTCCTTTGCAGGTACCTTCTCATGAGCAGCAAACACAAAATTGGTCCTGCTGTCCGCAAAGGAAAATCCAAGTTCCCGGAATTCCTCCTTTACCCGTTCCCTTGTCTTTATGATCCTGCCGCAGATCTCTTTAAAATATGCCTCATCGGCAAGCGCCGCCGCCCCTGCCGCAAGCGCCGGGCGGTTCATCGTATAAGAATTAAACGAAAACCGACAGTCCGACAGATAACCGATCAGCTTTTCATTCCCGAAAGCATAGCCGATCCGCATTCCCGCCATTGCCCTGGACTTTGAAATAGTCTGCACTACCAGAAGATTATCATACTTTTTAAGCAGCGGCAACGCGCTCTCCGCGCCGAAGTCCACATAGGCCTCATCCACGATGACTACCACATCCCTGTTCGCCGCAATGATCTTTTCAATCTCCGCAAGCGGCAAAAATGCCCCGGTCGGCGCATTGGGGTTTGCGATCACAATGCCGCCGCACTCTCTCCCGATATAGTCCTCCGTCCGAATCTGAAACGCATCATCCAGCGGGATCTGTTCATACGGCATCCTAAACAGGTCCGCCCACACATCGTAAAAGGAATAGGTGATATCCGGAAACAGGATCGGTCTTCCTGTATTAAAAAAGGTCAGAAATGCCATCGCCAGTACATCGTCGGAACCGACGCCCACAAAAACCTGCTTCTCCGAGACCCCGTAATACGCCGCCAGAGCTTTCACCAAAATCCCCGACTCCGGATCCGGATAAAGCCGGAATTCTCCATGATCCATCCGATCAAGCGCTTTTTTGACTCCCGGCGCAGGCGGATAAGGGTTCTCGTTCGTATTTAATTTTATGATGCCCGCCTGTTTGGGCTGCTCACCCGGCACATAGGGCACCACTTTCCTCACGCCATCTTCCCAGCTCATCTATATTCTCCTCTCAGTATTGCCGTTACCCCAACTCACAAACGCTTCGCTTTTTGTTCGTATCCCTCGCTTTCAGCTCGGTCTATTCCAGTTCCGCATCTAACCTCTCCCAGTACCGGTTGCGGCAGAGAATTTCCAGCCGCCCTGCGTCTGTAAATCCTCTGGGCACTGTCCGGGTTAGATGCTGTTTTTCAGTTCCGCATCTAACCTCGGCAAGCCTCCAGTCCCTGCTCCGCCAGCTCCCCGCCGCACTTTTTATTTAAGATACACTCCGTCTCATGCAGCGCATTATAAAACCACATAGCCGCCTCCGCCTTATCCCCCTGATCCCTGTAAAAACATCCCAGTTCATAGCAGATCTCTGCCGGGATCTCCTCGTCGGAAGCCGCCGCCCGCATCGCATATTTATAAAACTCCGCCGTATCTCCCGAAAGCCTGCAGGCACGCACCACCACGCAGAAAGCCTCCGTCTGCTCCTGCGGCGTCCTGCCCTCCTCCTCGATCAAGGCTTTAAAATATTCCCTTGCCCTGCAGACTTCCTCATCGGAACCGGAAACAAAAAGTTCCCTCGCATAAAGCCCGCAGAGCTTTTTATCCAGATGTGCCCCATCTTTCACCATCTTTTCAAAGGCAGCGATATCCCGCCCTGTATGCAACGTCTCCGGCAGATGGGTAATTACGACATCACTGTCATAAACAATAGGGGTAAGGCGCACCGCCTCATGGATCGGGTACTCCCACACGAACTCCCGCAGCCGCCTATAAAGTTTCGGGCGATACTCCTCATCAAAATTATAGATCGTGGAAAATTGAAGCTGATTGCCATACTTCATCTGCACGATCTCTATTTCCGGCAAAAGCGTCTGCTTTAAATCAAAAAAACGCTGCCTGTTCTCCGCGTCGATCACCTCATCCGCATCCGCCGTGTAGATATACTCTTTGGTGCATTTTGAGAACGCAAAATTACGGGCAGCCGAAAAGTCCCCCGTCCAAACAAAGTCATATAAATTTTCCGTGTATTCTGCAGCAATCTGTTTTGTCCTGTCCGTGGATCCGGTGTCCACTATCACAATTTCATCCACCAGATCCGCCACTGTATCAAGACATCTCTTCAGGATCCGCTCCTCGTTCTTCACGATCATGCAGAGGCTGACAGTTATCATTTAGTCTTCCTCGTCATCGTCCGCGACCGCCGCTGCTGTTCCCGTCACGGAAGCAACCACGGAAACCACCACCGCAATGATCACAATTAACAGCCCGCCTGCCAACAGTAAAAAAGCTCCACTCATTTTTCTCACCTTTCTCCGCTGATATCTTTTAATCAACAGCCTTACATGGGCTTCCTTCCGTCCATGTCTCTTTCCATTATTATATCACTCTCAAACCTTACAACATTCTATACATATCTGCAAGGTTTACTGCCACAATTCCCGTTGTCTGCTACAGCACCCATACACTGTTCTTTTACTGCCAGATCCCGTCCATCACGCCGTCCTCGATCAGATCGGACAAAAAATCCGCCCGATGCGCCCAGATATGGGCGCTTTTCGCCATCTCATACCCTTTATCGACCATCCGCTGCATCTTCTCTTCGTCAGCCAAAAGCGCCTTCACCCGCTCCGGCATCTGCTCTATATTCTCCAGATCAAACAGAATACAGTTTTCTCCGTCTCTCAGGATCTCCCGCAGATAGATACTGTCATCGCTGAGCAGCAGCGCGCCGTTCAGCAATGTATTAAACACCCTGTCATGAGCCCCGTCCTTAAACCAGGGCATCACGTTCAGCGAAATCTTTGCCCCCGAGATCTTCTGCAGGCAGATTTCCGAATTTACGCCCTGTCCGTCTATGATATTCTCCGGGTGGGCACATTCCAGCTCATCCCAGCCGTCCCCGTAAACCTCCACCTTCAGCCCCGCGTCCACCAGCACCTGCACGGCTTTTCCCCGGACATAGGAACGGACATACAGATCCAGAAAGATCAGATTCCCCATCGTCTCCTTCAGTTCCTCCTCGGTCACCTCCGGAATTTCCCGGCGGATATGCTTCTCTGCCACATCCTCCAGCGTCTGGTCCGGATGGGCTATCAGCTCCTCCAGGATCCCCCGGTAAAAGGCCTCGTATTCATCCCCCAGCCGCTTGATATATTTATCGAATTTATGCGGCGAAGAATAATTCCCGGTAAATACAATATCCGTCTTCCTCTCCGATATCGGCAGATACCCTTCCGGATGATACTCCGTCCCCGCCAACGGCAAAAACGGAATCCTCAGCTTTTCCGGAAAATATCTCTGCATATAGGCGTCATGCTTTCTGTCGATGCTGATATGCACATACCGCTTCGGCGCCATATCCAGAAAACGGTGGTAGTAAAACGGATGATCCACCACAATGTTATAGCAGGTGCATCCAATTCCATCCCAGAACCAGGAACCATCCTGTTCATCCAGAAAAATATCCCCCGGCGTGATGCCGTGAAAATTAAAACAGACAAGCGCCGTATTGCCGCTCTCCACAAACCGCATCAGCCCTGTCAGGCTCTCACTGGTCTTCGACAGATTAAAGGTATATACCTCATGTCCCAGCCTCTGAAATTCTTCCCGCATCTGATAAGTAAAATACTGCTGGGTCTCGATCTCCCCGTCAAACATGACGATCTTTTTCATAAAGTGCCTCGCGCTCTCAGCTTTCTGTAAACATCTTCCTGTTCATCTTCCCTATTATACCAAACCGCCTTATCTGAAACAAGAGCAAAATCTTCTTGAGTTTATCCCTTCTATATGCTATAGTAAAAATGTACATAGGGAAAACAACCGCCCCACAAGGTGGGTTGACCAAATAATAAAAGGTAGAAAGACCACCCTCTTCTGGTCAAAGTTTAAGGGTGGTTTTTCTATGTACAGCTACTTACAAAAGGTAAAAATAAATGTAAGCAATGCCAGAAGGAATATGCCGAAAGTCAGCAAATCCTTGAAATCAAAATTATTTTGATCACCCATAGCATCACCTCCATTCCATATGAGAATAGAGGTCAACACCACCCTGCAACACGGTTGTTCCCTGTCTGTTATCTTAGCATATCAGATAAATAAGTTCAAGGGAAAAGGTGTAAAATCTTTACTCTACAGTAGATTTTACACCTTCCTCATATTTCCGTTATTCGATAATCTTATCAAGCTCTGTCAGATCAATATCCGAAACCGTCAAAATAACTTTTAATTCTATATATCTTTCTTTCATTTCGGCATATGCCTCAGAATTTTTATCAGATAATTTAATATAAAATATAGCAGATTGTCCAAAATGTGTAAAGTCCATTCACTTCGGAAAATGCAGCACCACCTTGAACAGGTCGCCGTCCACCACGATCTCCAGTTTCCCGCTCATCAGCTCCATCAGGCTTCCCGCAATGGAAAGGCCAAGCCCGCTTCCCTCGGTATGGCGGGAGGCATCCCCTCTGACAAACCGCTCCATCAGCTCATCACCGGAGATATTCAGCTCATAGCGCGAGATATTTTTAAAGGAGATCACCGCCTCTTTCTCCCTGTCGTCCAGATCGATATACACCCTCGTATCCGGCTGCGCGTACTTGCAGATATTCTGCACCAGATTTTCCACCACACGCCACAGGTGCCTTCCGTCTGCATTCACGAAAACTTCTGTCTCCGGCTTATGCATCACCACATGAAGCCCTGCCGCCGTAAGCTTCTCCTCGAACTCTCCCACTGTCTGGGTCAGAAAAACTCCCAACTCAATCTGCTCCATCTGCACCGGCATACTGCCCGTGGACGCTTTGGAAGCCTCGATCAGATCCTCCGTCAGCTTTTTAAGCCTGCTGCTCTGGCGGCTCAACACTTCCAGATATTCCTTCACTTTCTCATTGTCGATCTCCTCCTTCTGCAGCAGATCCACATAATTGATGATGGACGTGAGAGGCGTCTTGATGTCATGGGAGACATTGGTGATCAGTTCCGTCCGGAAATGCTCGCTCTGCATACGCTTCTCAACGGCAAGGGAAATACCGTCATGTATGGAATTCAGATTTTCGCCGTGCTTCTTAAACTCCCAGAACATCTTCTCCGTACTGATCTTCTCCTGCAGGTCTCCGTCAGCCAGCTTCTTTGCCCCTTCTTTCAGTTTATTTGCCTGCACGATCCCGACCAGGATCAGCACCACTGTAGCAAACCGATACAATAACCATATGCTAAATTCTGCCTCCGGGGCATATCCGGTCACCAGAATTCCGAAAACCTCAAGCAGGCAGATTCCGCCCAGTATAAGGATCGCTTTCCACAAAAGAGAGAAATTTTCATGGAAAAACCGGATCAGCTTTCTCATAAAGCCGCTCACTTTCCGGCATACCCATGCAAGGCACTTATATACCAGCATGCTGCGCCACCATTTGCCCAGCTTCACACGGACTGCAAAATCAACCAGCCAGATAAAGCTTATGAGATAACAGCCGGCGCCGCATACAGCAGTCAATATTATATTCCATGGGGCCAACCCATAATAAGTGCATTCTACGATGACCGCCATCAATACACAGCCGAACAGTGCAATGAGAACCGTCTCCACATCAAGCGGTATCTTCTGCCAGAATCCCGGTTTTACCGCATCCACCCAATACTGCCTTGTCTCCGTCAGATCTTCCTTCCCGTCCGTATCTTCCTGTGCAAAAGCCTCCGTCGGCATAACACTGCCCGCCGTACCTGCAGCATCGTCCTCCGCATACTGATAGCTTCCCTTATGTCCCGCCATGATCAGCACAAATACGGTAGATGCCACCCAAAGGATCACGGAGACGATCAGAATGACGATCGCCGGATACCGCCATGTATAAGCACAATTCAGCACAAACGTGATCTGCTCAAATAAATCCCCTTCCAACATGCCATCCTGAATACCGGTTTCCACAAGCGGTTCCCGCACCATGGAGATCACCCAGTAACGCTCCGTTTTGCTGCTCTCTGCCTCAGCGTTCTCCACCACCTCTTCCGTTCTGACCTGCAGTACTTCGCTTCCGTCATCGTAGGAATAGAACCGATCCGCAATGGGCTTTCCGAGAAGCTCCCCATATTCCGTGTTCACATCCTCAATAAAGCGGATATCGGTGTGAGAAAGCTCCACATCGTCCAACGTGATCGTATTCCAGGTTTCCCATGATTTCCCCGCGAAATTGTCAAATTCCCTGAAGGTGAGATAATAATCCTTCACCACACATTCTTCCCTGTTCAGGTTATAGTAAGCGCCCTGTCCGGAATCGTATTTAAATTCCATTTTCATGTCGCTGTTTCCGACAAAAAGTTTTACATCATCCACCCGGTAGAACTCGTCTTTTGTCTCATAGTAGAAAATACCGTCAAGTACGTTATAATAATAGCCGGTGATCGGCACTTCTTCCGTCACCGCATAATTGTTGTAATTAACTTCGTCGTAAACCTCATTATACACATTGGCATACCCGAACAGACGGCAGTCCCAGCTATAGGCAGTCCCTTCTCCGATCTCGAATTCTTCGACTCTGACTTCCTCGTTCTCTATCGCATCTGCCGCAGGCATTTCCTCAAAGTTATAGTATTCATAGCTTGCCGGATCGGAAATCTTTTTGATCTCTGTAAGATCCGTGATCCCTTCCGTCCCCAGATCCTCATCTTTTATAATGCCATACCGGAAATTTGTCTTATTCAGCTCCTCCTGCATCAGCGGCGATTCCCTGTTCGCCATCGCCATCACCGCATATATCCTGCTGTAATGATCATAACACTCCTTCAGGCACTCTTCTTTTGTTTCCCCGTATGCATCCAGACTGGCGATCAGAATGACCGCCACCGCACTGAAAAACACTGTCACTGCCATCAGGAAGGACGTGATCGTCAGTGCGATCTTCAAACCCCTGCTGCTCTTCCATCTATTTTTATTCATGTTTCCTCCTCACCGCCGCTCCCGCGGCGCCTCCAACTTATAGCCATGCCCCCATACAACCTTCAGATATCGCGGTTCGGCCGGATTGATCTCCAGTTTTTCCCGCAGGTGACGGATATGTACCGCCACCGTATTTTCTGTGCCGTAGGGATTATCCTTCCACACTTCACTGTAGATCTTCGCCGGTGAAAAGACCTCCCCCGGATGCTGCATAAACAGCTTTAAAATATCGAACTCCGTCGGGGTCAGCGGCACTTTCTCGCCGTCCAGCATAACCTCCTTCGCCTTGTCATCCAGCTCGATGCCGCCGATCGAGAGATTCTCCTGCTTCGGCAGGCTGCCGCCCAGCATCATATATCTGCGGAGCTGGGACTTCACTCTGGCGAGCAGTTCCACCGGCTGGAAGGGTTTCGTCACATAGTCGTCCGCCCCCACGGTGAGCCCTAAAACCTTATCCGCATCCTCGCTCTTCGCCGTCAGCATAATGATCGGCACATTGGATATCTCCCTGATCTTTGCCATCGCCGTGATGCCGTCCATCCCGGGCATCATGATATCCAGAAGGACAAGATGCACCTCCTCCTTCTCCACGACTTCCACCGCTTCCTTCCCGTTTCCTGCCGTCAGGACAGTGTATCCCTCGCCGCCCAGATAGATCTGCAGCGCAGAGACAATATCCTTCTCATCGTCACATACCAGTATGTTCGCCATATCGAGTCCCCTCATCTTTTCTGTCATGTTCCATTTCTGCAGTCCGGACAAAGCTGCCGCCTCTCCCGGACAGTCAGCAGCATCCGCCTTTCCGCCGTCCCGGAAGTCCGCACATCTGCGGGCTTCTGCATGCATAACACATGTTATGTATGTCTCCTGCCGGATCAGCGTAACAAAAAAGCCCCGCTGCCTGCATATATCAATTATCGGTACCATTCATTGTATATACACATTGTAGCGGAACTTTTATGAATAATAAACTGGGTAAATTATTAAGTTTTCTTTAAGATGCTGTTTCTTCTTAAATTTTCCATCGACGGCCGCACGGACAGCCCTTCCCCTGTATAAATTTTATACAACTGCCTCCACGATCCTTTTATCCCCCAAACGCACTTCTTTCACACCTACTTCTTTCTTCTTATTAAAATTGAAGCTAAGCATATAGCCCTCACTGATATGATAGTAATTCAGATAATCCAACAACTGCTCTTCCCCGCGTTCATTGTATTCGTTGCCATGCCATATCTTAAGTTCTACAATGAACTGTTCCCCTCTGTAATCCACGATCACATCTGTTCGCCTTGCATCTCTTGTCTGCGCCTCAAGATAATAGTTTCCTATGCCATTTATAATAGGTTTCAAATAAAGCAGGAAGAATTTTCTGCCATATGCCTCAATGAATTTCTCATCATTTTCACCGTAAATATCTGTAAAATGCCTTACAAATTTCTCAAGAACCAGCCTCATATCCAGACACCCGTTTTTTATAAACTGATTCTTATCACGCTGTCCGTATCGAAACGTTTCGCTTCTGATGGATTCCTCCGAAATGAACAAGTTCAACAGATACATCTCAAAAATACGATTTGCTATCGCTACATGCCCGTTTTCTTCTTTTAAAAATCCGAACATCAGACCCAGATTTATAGATTTTTCAGCGGGGCTGAAAGATATCTGCTGTCCCTGATACATAATCTGCTCCAAAGTTTCCCTCAGCTCACTGAAATTGTCAAGCTGTTTGACCATACTGTCGAACAGCGGAACAGATGTCTCCGATAAAATACTTTTAACGGCTTGCACCACTCCTTCTTTTGTCCACGGTCTTACTCCCGTATATTTATCGTCCTCCTCCAAATCTTCATCCTGAAACTTACAGAGTGCGGATACCAGATACGGATATCCTGAAGTATATTCATATATATACTCTGCAATCTCCCGCACATTCATTCCTGTATGGTTATCTTCCTCATATTCCTGAATCATAGAAGAAATCTCCGCAACAGAGAAACTCATTGCAAGATTATACTTTGCCGCAATATTCCACGGACTGTTATATTTATGCTCGCTGTCCGGCCGGAGCTTTAATTTCAGGTTTTTAATATCATACACACCCGCAAGAATAACCGAATGAAAAATCGGTGTATTCTCCCTGTCAAGATAATATCTGCGAAGCAGCGACAGAAAATCCAAAAACACCGGATAATTGCTTGCGCTGTCCACTTCATCGATCATCAATATGATCTGTTTTGATGCGCTCCCACAGATCTTACTCAACTGTTCAAACATTTCCCGCAGTGTAAAATTCCCATTCTCTTTTAAAAAACAGATGAGCGGCTTCAGCAACTCTTCCGCATCTCCCGTTTTCCCCCCATTCCGGCAGGCTTTCACAAGCACTTCCGCAAACGCTTTGGAAAAAACAGCTTCATCCTGAAATTCTGCCGTTCCGATTTCCTGAAAATCTATTGACCAAACGAAATAGTCCGGCTGCAAATATTCCGCCAGTGCCTGCAATGTCGTTGTTTTTCCATACTGCCGGCCCCTGTTTATTATAAAATAGCTGCCTCTTTCTATATAGCGTCTTCGAATCTTTTTCAACCGCTCGTCCAACCGCACCATATAATGTATCCGTGGCCTGCACACGCCTTCCGTATTGAAATACCGCCTCATTTCCCCTCCATGCCGCCATATATGCATTAAATCAGAATTCCTGTTTCAGATAGCTTCATTCTAACATTGTATTTGAGGCATGTAAAGAAAAGATCCGGATTATTTTATCCTTCGATCTCCCCCTCAAAATACTTCCCGATCCGTGCGATAAACGCCAGCACGTCCCGCTTCATCACCTCCGGAAAGGCTGTCAATACCGGCGCCGTCTCAAAATTCAGCACCTTGTCATAGTGTATATTCTTCAGTCCCCTGATAAAACCGTCCCAGTCTGTCGAGACTTTGTTTTCCCAGGTTTTCGTGAACGTGAACGGGATCTGATGCAGATCCATGATCCCGTCGTTGTCATGGATGTGCAGCACCTTCAGCCTGTGCCCCAATTTTATAATGAACTTCTCCATATCCAGCCCCACCAGATTCGCATGCCCCGTGTCAAAACAAAATCCCAGCACCTCCGCATGATATTTATCATTGATCCGGTCAATGTGCTCCGCGGCCTTCCCCGCGTCGCAGCAGGGGCCTTCCAGCAGATGCCCGCCCACGCCTTCATAAAGATTCTCAATACAGATCGTTATGCCGGCCTCCTTCGCACAGGGCGCAATGGAATCGATAAACCGCTCCGTCTGTTCCCACTCTTTTTCTTCCGAACCTAAAAAACGCGCCAGCTTAAACCCGTGTATCACGATATACGGGCACTCCAGATACGCGCACACCGCCATGCTCTTCGGACCCACTTCCCGCCACAGATACTCGTTCAGCTCCCTGCTGCCCGTGGGAACATAAACCGGGTACGGCATATGCATCTGCTGTATCCGGATGCCCGCCGCCTGCGCTCCCGTTTTGTGCGGCGCAAAGAAGGCTTCCAATTCCTGCACGGAACGATCAAAAAATGTGTTCAGCTCCGACTGATAAATATCCTTATTTTTCAGATAATCATTCAACGAAAAATCGGCACAGGAAAACCCGGCCTGTGACAGCATCGCAAACCCCTCTTCCGGATGATCATCGTTTACTACATTTTTAGTCTGGACTCCTAATTGAAACATTTCTGCAATCCCCTTATTTCGGTTTTATAATTGCTGCAGCATTTATACTACAAAATCAATATCTCTTTATATCAGCAGATTATCCCACCCGTCTTCTGCCCATCCTGCAGCTCTGTTTTCCCGGACTCGATCAGTCTCATCTTTCCAGCCTGTCAAAATAGAACGACGGCATATACTCGTCATTAAAAAATTCTATCGGATTATCGATCCCCATACTCTTAAGCTGCTCCTCGATCTCCCGATAATAAATATTACAGATAAAGATCGCGCAATCCGGCGCCAGTTCCTTCAGGCTCTCCGGATTTTTCACCGAAAGCCCGCAAAACTCACTCCCCCAGAGCGCACTGTTATTATCACAGGTGAACAGCGGCGGATATTTCTCCCCGTAACACTTCATATAATTCCGGCACATATTGCCCGCCCCGAACAACACCCTTGCCGGATATTTCCGCAGAAGATTTTCTATCTCGATCTGCCATTTAAAATAGTCCGCCACCGATCTTGCCATCCTGACCAGCTCCGGGCGCAGAATCGGTGAAAACGACGCCGCCGTATCCTGAAGATCAACGATCAGTTCTCCGTCAAACCCGATCTCACGGAGTCCCCGGATCAGATTCAGCCAGTCCGTCTGGGACTGCCCCTGTTTCACACAGGTAAACGGAAGCATCGAACTCTCATTTGTGCCGTCACAGTCCCGCAGTATCACCGCCTTTATCCTTCTGTCCAGAACCTGTACAAAATCATACATATTCTGCCCGCAGAGGTTGCAGGCCCCCACATTCACACAGAATCCGAACCGCTCTTCGCCCGCCGCTTCATTCAACGAATCCACCCATCCGGCCGCCTCCCGGCCGTCCGAACAGATGCCGCGCACCAGATGTCCGTTGATATCACT
>ERZ808028.1063-NODE-1063-length-18127-cov-4.536620_pt1 | contig 18127 bp, 11 predicted proteins | sample MGYA00380184_ERZ808028 | MGnify/ENA primary metagenome ERZ808028 (study PRJEB31490, sample SAMN06133397) | mouse gut metagenome | isolation source: J8_1 | host: mice | place: China: Chengdu | collected 2015-05 ...
ATGGAGGCGATCTTCAACGCGGAAGGCAGTACATACCTTTGGCGCTATCCCGGTCAGATCATCGACCAGCGCATGAAGGAAGTCCATCTGTACCTCCCGCCTGAAGGAACACCGCCTATCAAAGGACAGGGAAAGGCCACGATCAAGCCCTGCTATCTGGATGTCAGAAGTGGGTTCCTCTACCTGCGAGACGATGCTCAGGCGGGGAAGCCCGGTATCCGCAAGCTGTATTATTCCGATTTTAGAACTGCCGGGCGGCCCAAGATCTACACATGGTATAAGTGTCCCCATTGTGACCACCAGCTTTCCAGCACACAACTGACCTCCTTCAGCACCAGGGGGAATCAGTCATTCTTCAACTTGATTAAAACGCAGTTCCAAGAGCAGCCTCCGGTCCCTGGAAAGGATCAGGATCCGGTGCATCTGCCGAACCAGGGACGCAAGGTCCTGCTTTTCTCGGATAGCCGTCAGAGAGCTGCCAGATTGGCGCGGGATATGTCTGAGGCATCCGATGATACGGCAATCCGCCAACTGTTCGCCCTGGCCATCAGCGAGATGGAGCGTATCGGAAACGGAGCATCCATGGATCAGTTCTACGGATACTTCGTTCTGGCTGCTGCACGTCAGGACTTGAGGATCTTCCATGAGCCTGACCGCTCTAAATTTGCGGATGATTGCGAGAAAGTAAAAAAAGACTGCGAGCGCAAGGCGCGGCGTGGAAGAACATATACACCGGAACTTACGCTGAACAATGCACCAGTTCAGATGCAGGAGGCTCTGTTGCGCATGTTCTGCGGCGGATACAACACACTCAATGATTCTGCCATCAGCTGGTTAGAGCCCACAGAGGACGCACTAGATAATGCCCTGGAGGATCTAAAGGAACAGGGTATTGCCGTTTCAGAGGAGGAATTTCTGGAACTGTTCAATGCCTGGATCATTTCCGTTTGTGACAAGACGACGGCTCTGGGCCACACGATCAATGACGCCGTACGTAAAGAGGTTCGTCCGCTTTACGGCGGATACGGGCTTGACAAGGACTGGGATTTTTCTGAAAATATCCGAAAGACTATGAGGTGGGAGAAAAAGGATTCAGTGGCGGATGTTTGGAAACGTATTTTCAGAAAACGCTTTCTAGAGTGTGCGCAGCCCGATAACGGGAAGCTCTATGTAGACATGACACAGATTCGCCCGCGTTTTGATCAGGAGCATATTTGGTATCGGTGTGAGAAATGTGCGGAGATTACACCCTATCTGCTCAGGAGACATTGCCCTTGCTGCGCTGAAGGAAAAATTCACCCCGTGACAGGACAAGAGTATAGCGCACTGCATTTCTGGCGCAAGCCTGTAGAGGATGCTCTGACAGGGAAACGGATTCGTGTCATTGACACAGAGGAGCATACAGCTCAGCTTTCCCATAAAGATCAGCGGGATGAATACTGGTCCCGAACAGAGCAGTATGAGCTTCGCTTTCAAGACCTGATCCAGATCCGGGACAATAGCAACGGGCAGGGGGACGAACTGGCTGGCAGAGTGGATGAGACCCCGATTGATATTCTGAGCAGCACAACAACGATGGAAGTAGGCATTGATATTGGTTCCCTGGTGGCGGTAGGGCTGCGGAATGTTCCGCCCATGCGGGAAAACTATCAGCAGCGCGCCGGCCGCGCAGGGCGAAGAGGATCCAGCCTCTCTACCATTATAACCTTCTGTGAAGACGGTCCGCACAATACGCTGTACTTCCGGGATCCAACGCCGATGTTTCGAGGAGAACCACGCAGACCCTGGATTGATATCCGAAGCGAAAAACTGCTTCAGCGGCATTTGAGTATGGTCATGCTCCAGGAGTTCTTAGAAAAGCAGAAGCGGTCTGATAGCCCCGTGAGTCTGGATGCCCTGCCGGCTACCCGGTTTTTAGATGAATATTTGGAGGACTTCCGGATTTTTGTCCATGGATACCGGGTTACGGCGAACAGTATCCTAATACCCCATGGCGCAAAGCTCGATCTTTCCAGCCTCTGCGATGGGTTGTTACAGGCATTTTTACAGATGAAAGAGAACTGTAAGTACCATCCGGAGTTGTTTGGCATAAGGGAAGACGGCGTTGAGACAAATGCGAAATCCCTGCTGGACGCACTCTATGAGGACGGGGTTATTCCCACATACTCCTTCCCCAAGAATGTAGTCAGCACCTACATCTTTGACCCGGAAAATTCCTACAAGCGATTGGCATATCAAGTAGACCGCGGCTTGGATATGGCAATCAGTGAGTATGCACCGGGGCGCTCTATTGTGGTGGACAAGCAGACCTATCAAATCGGCGGATTGTACTATCCCGGAAGCGAGCGACGAAAAGGCCGGGCATTGAGTCCGGCGCGCGCCTTCATGGAAGATGGGAACTATCTGAAGAATGTATTAGTATGCCGGGACTGCAAATGGTTCGGCTTGGAAGAGAGCCCGGTGCAGGTCTGTCCTTTCTGCGGTAGTAAAAATCTGGAGCGTGACCGGCAGATGCTGCGTCCCTGGGGATTCGCGCCGCGCAACGCCATGTCGATTCAAAACGCGCAGCTGGCGGAAGAATACTCTTATGCACAGCCGCCCTTTTATTCCACCCTGCCGGATGGGGATGAAATGCAGCCGGTCAGCCGCTGTACCAATATCCGTATCGCATCTCGCGCAAACCAGCGGATTATCATGATGAACCGTGGACCCTCTGACGAAGGCTTTGCGATCTGCCCGGATTGCGGCGCAGCCATGCCGGGAAAGGATAGAAGCGTCTTCCGAATCAAAGGGAAGGAGGTGGGACGCCCTTACCGCTCCCAATATGCTCAAACACCCTGCAGCCATGCCAACACTGTTAATGTCAATTTGGGCTATGATTTTGTAACGGATATGCTTGTTTTGGAATTTGCGCTGGATTCGAACAGGATCGACACTCGGAGGGAGAACAATCCATGGCTGTACCGGGCCGCACAGTCTTTGGCGGAGGCTTTGCGTTTAGCGGCCAGCAAGGAGTTGGATGTTGAGTTCACGGAACTGGTCACAGGATATCGGCTGCGAGAAAACTCATCTGGTTTTTTTGCGGATATTTACCTGTATGACAACCTTTCCAGCGGCGCGGGGTATGCAGTCAGGGTGGCAAAGGAGATTGGAAAACTGCTGGAAAAAACAAGATTTCTGTTAGAGGATTGCAACTGCCACTCTGCCTGTCACAACTGCTTGAAGCATTATAGAAACCAATTCGCTCATGGTGTGCTGGATCGTTTTGCGGCGTTGGACTTGTTGAGGTGGGGAACAAACGGCAGTCTTGCGGAGGACCTTTCCCAGAAGGTGCAGAAGAGCTATATATCCCCTCTGACACACATTTTGGAAAACTCCGGATGCAGCATGCGGCAGAATGCTGCAGGAATTTTCCTGTCTTATGAACGCTGGGAGAAAGAACTGGTCGTTTATCCTGCTATGTGGTCGGAGCCAATTGCCCCGGATAAAATCTATATCAGTGATGGCTGTCTGAAATATGCAAAACCCTATGCTGTACAGAAGATCCTAAATTCCTTTTGGAAAACGGGCAAATCGTTATAAAGATTTACTTGATCATAAATTGACTTGTGTTCCGTATTGGATTGGCATATATGACTTGCCGCAGACGAGCACCCAGTCATCTGCATATTCCAGCCGGACATCCAGCCAGCCACCGGCGTAATAACGAAAGCAGTCACCGCAGTGGAGCCCGCCGTACAGCGTACCGTTTTCCAATGCAATATCGGGACGTTCACCGTTAAAAATCAAAATTCCAAACATAGTTTGCTCCTATAGGGGGATTATCATGAAATTGTTTGACGCGGTTCCCAATGAGCTTTTTTCTGTCCTGGCTTCTCCCAACCGGAGTTTGTATGCAGACGCGCTGGATGTCCTCTATGAGTCGTATCAAGAAAATCTGAAGATTCCGGAAGATACGTTATACTCCATGTTGCGGGGCAAGCTGGAGCAGCAACTGGCGGAAGCAACTTTCGAGGGGGAGGATATCGACGAGGAAGAGCTGCGGGACATCTCTGGTCGGGCCAGGTTCCTGATCCGAAAGCTGGGCAGCAAAGGCTGGTTTGAGAAAGAGCGTGGGGAGGATTTCAATGAGTATATCACCGTCCCCGGATACAGCAGCCGGCTTTTGGAGCTGTTCCACCAGCTGCGGGATGACAGTCCTATGAGGGGCTACTCCTACGTGTTTGGTACCTATTCCACGCTGAAGGTGGCCGATGAGGGCGACAGCGTCTATGACAAAATGGCGGCGGTCTACAGCGCCTATGATAACACACAGGCCTTGATTAAATTGTTGCAAATGGTCTACCACAACGTAAAACACTTTTTTCAGATGCAGATCAATATGCGGGAGGTCAACCAGGTTTTGGCATCCCACTTCGATGATTTTGGACAGAAAGTGGTGGAGGCATACATCCGGCCCTTGAAAATCAAAGATTCCGTTCCCAAATACCGGGTGCCCATTCAGACGATCCTGAATGGGTGGCTGGGGGACGATGCCCAGCTTACGGCCATGGCAAACGCTGCCCTTCAGGACAGGAGGGAAGCTACACTTGAAAATTGCCGGAGCGACCTGCTGCGGAAAATGTTTTGGATCAAGGAGCGGTATGACAGCATCCCGTCCGACTATCTGGACGAGATCGACCGGCAGGTCCGGCGGTACACCAGGGCCACCACGCAGAAAATCGAAAACCTGACCAATCAAGATCACAATGTGAAGGGGAACCTGAATTATCTGCTGACAGCGATGTCAAGAAACCGCCGGGCGGGTGAGCTGGTCGAACAGATCCAACCTGTTTTCCATCTGTACGAACAGTCCTATCTTACCGAGAAGAGTCTTTGGTATCGAAAACGTCCCGGAAAACGGGCCAAGGCGGCGCCTGTTCTGATCGAGGAGACAGTGCCCGGCCCGGAAGCGGTGCTGCAGGCGCAGCTGCTTCTGAACTCGGAATATGGCCGCAGCGCCGTGGCCGCTTATATCAAGCAATGGCTGAAAGGAGCCGAAGAGGCGTATTCGTCGGACCTGGACCTGAGCGATGACAAGGCGTACATCATGAGCCTGCTGGCAGTGCTGACCAGCGGTGATGCCGGAGCAAAACACATGGTGACGGAATTAGAGGGGAGCTACTCCGAGCATGGTTACTCCATTCCGCAGTTCCGAATTGCACGCAAGGGGGGAAAGCGGTGAACATCGACTGGATCAGTGGGGCAACACAGAAAGAGTTGGACCAGTTCAAAGCGATCTGCAATCAGCTGCTTAGCCGGACTTACGTGGTAAAAACGTTGTGCCGGGCGGACAAAGTCCGGGTCAATAATCCCGACTATATCTTTCTGTCCATCCACTATGCAGAGGTTCGGGAATATCTGGCGCTGCTGGACTGGGACCTGCGTAAGGACGATTTCAACGGTTATTTCTATGTTGTCAACACCGACGAGGCCAACCGCTGCCAACTGGATAAAAAGCAGACCGCCATCCTCCTGGCCCTGCGCATGATCTACGATGAGAATCAGGAGCGGCTGGGGCTGGAACATGACGCCATCTGTACCGTCCGCGACCTGTTGGAAAAGGTGGTAACGGACTACGCCATCCTTTCGTCCAAGCCCAACATGGACGAGGTGAAGCGGGCCCTGACCTTGTTCGACAACCACTGCGTGATCCAGCGGCTGGAGGGGAAGTACAGCCAGGGGAGCTGTAAATTTGCCATCCTACCCACAGTGCTGACAGTCGTGTCCAGTGAGAAGCTGGATGCGGTGGTGTCCGTGTTGAGAAAGGAGGAGGACAGTGAAGAAGCTGAAGAAGATCCTGCTGATTAACTGGCTTTACTTTTCCAAACAGATCATTGAGGTGGGGGATGTCAATTTCCTGACCGGGAAAAACGGCGCAGGGAAATCCACTGTTATTGACGCGCTGCAGATCGTCCTTCTGGGGGAGACCAACGCCCGCAATTTCAACCAGGCGGCCAACGAAAAGTCTCAGCGCACCTTGGACGGCTACCTGCGGGCCGATATGGATGATAGCTCCCCATATTCCAGACGGGGCAGAGACTTTTCCAGCTATATTGCCTGTGAATTCTGGGACGAGACAGAGGGGACGCGATTTGTCACAGGGGTAGTCTTTGACTGCCGCAGCGACGGAGTCAACCAGGAACATTTTTTCATCTACGACGGCACCATCCCGGAGGACTGTTTCATCATAGGGCAGGAGGCTATGGATACCCCCAGCCTGCGCTCATTTCTCAAACAGCGGTACGGTATCCACGCCAAGCTGTACGACACCCAGAAGCAGTATCGTACAGATATGCTGGCAAAATGGAACGTTCACAGCGAGCAGGTCAGCAGGATGCTCAAAAAGGCGGTTTCTTTCCGGCCCATCGTGGATATCCAGAAGTTCATCACAGAAAACATCTGCGACATCCCAGATAAGCCGGACATTGAGGCCATGCAGCAAAACATCCGGGACTATAAGCTGCATGAGCAGCTGGCCCAGCGGCAGGAAGAAAAGCTGGAAAAACTCAAAGAGATCGCCCGACTCTACCGAGAGATGCAGGCCGCGCTGAACCGCTGGGAGCAGCAGAACTTCCTGGTCTTATGGGCGGAGAAAGAGGACCTGGGTGGCCGGATCGCCCGGAAGGAAAATGAAAAAAAGGACTGCCAGGCCGGGGTAGAGAAGGAAGAGGAGCTATTCCGGCAGGTCAGCAGACAGATCGACGACAAGCGGCGCAGGCAGGAGGAACTGGCCGCCGCCTGTGCCCAGAGCGATGTACTCCACGAGGAAAACCGGCTGGACGCAGAGAAAAAGGGCCTGCTGAAGGAGCAGAAGGGGCTGCTTGCTCAGGTACAGTCCACGGCACTGGAGATCAGTCGGGAAGCTGTCCTGTTGTGCGGCTTGGGGGAAAGGATCTCCGGCTGGCAGGAGGACCCGCTTTTAGCACCGGCCATTGCCGCCGCAGGCGAGATTCGCCGGGTGTATGCCGGGTTTCTTAACAGTGATGAGCGGATATTCACAAAGCCTCTGGATATATTCGAGCGGGCACAGGAGACCGCTGCAAGGTTTATGGACGCCGTCCGGGAGGCGGCTTATAAGGTAGAAGAGACGCTCTCCGGATTGAAGGCGGAGCAGGACCGGCAGCAGGCGGCCCTGGCCAGTCTTCGCAAAAATATCAAGGACTATCCCAGGGGCCTCCAGCAGTTAAAGGACAGGCTCTCCGCCGAGCTGAAGCGCCAGGCGGGCCGGGAGGTCCGGGTGGATATTCTGGCCGATGTGCTGGAGATCGCGGAGGGGGAAGAGAACTGGCGCAGGGCTGTGGAGGGCTATCTTCACACACAGAAATTCTACCTGCTGATCGAACCGGAGCACTACCAGAAAGCGTTGGCGTACTACGATGGGATCAAAGGCGAATACAATGGCCGATCCTTCGGCATCGTGGACATCGGAAAGCTCCGGGAGCGGGAGCACATCGCGCCCTGGAGCGACAGCCTGGCCGGAAAAATCGAAACGGACAATGACCTGGCCCGTACCTACATTGATTACCTGTTGGGCAGGGTGGTGTGCTGTGCCCACGTGAACCAGCTGCGCCGGCACAAGACTGCAGTGACCGCAGACGGTATGCTGTATCAGGGCTATGTAGCCCGCCCCATGCGGAAAGAGCACATGGAGGATGCTTTTATCGGACGAAAGGCCGTGGCGCTGCGGATCGCGCGGCTGGAAGAGGAACTGCGCGCGACAGAGGCAGAAATCGTCTCCTGGGACCCGATCCGGTCCCTGTTGGACAAACACAAGGGCCGGGATGCCCTCTTTACCCGATTCTTTGTTCACAGTGCAGTGGAGCAACGCCGGGCGGACTTTGAACGCGGGACGCAGATCGCGGCAGAGGTGGCCCGAATCGACGAGGAGCTGTCCCATCTGGACCTGTTCTGGCTCCAGGAGCAGCGGCGGCAGATTGAACGGCTAAAGCAAGAGATCAATGTGCTGGAAGAGGAAAAAGACAAACACATTGCAGAAAAAGCGCGTCTGAAAGAGCAGATCCGCAGATTGGAGTACGAGGAGCTGCCGGAGCTGTACCGGCAGCAGGTGGAAAAGGAGGACGCCCTCGGCGAGCAGTTTGACCAGGACTTTATAGAGCAGATAGGCGTTCCCCGCTACCGGCAGGAGCTGTCCCGGCTGAAACGGGCCTCCGCCGTGGCAAAGAACTTCCGGGACCAGCTGGTCCGAACCCAGAATGAGCGCAGCGGGACCCAGAGTAGGCTGTTCAAGGCGAGACAGGATTACATCAGCGCGTTTCAGCCCTGCTCCTTCCGCGTTGACGCCATGGTAAACGATGAATTTGCCCAGGAGCAGCAGCGACTGGAGGAGAGCGAGCTGCCAAAGTACCGGGAAAAAATCAAGGCGGCCCGGGAGAGCGCCATGGAGCAGTTCCAGAATGACTTCCTGGCCAAACTGAAATCCAGCATCGACCAGGTCCAGGATCAGGTGAAAAGCCTGAACAGGACGCTGAAACAGCCCAAATTTGGAACGGACCGGTACCAGTTCCGGGTGGACAGGCACCCGGACTTCGCGGAGTATTACGATATGATCATGGCCCCCGAGCTGATGGAGGGGGAGGGCGGGCTGTTTGCCCTTCCGTTCCAGCAAAAATACGGGAAGCTGATTGAGGACTTGTTTGGCCGTCTGGCTATGTCCGATGACACACAGCTCAACGCCCGGAAGCAGAGCGAACTGCAGCAAAACATCGAGCGGTACATAGACTTTCGTACCTACCTGAAATTTGATTTGGAAACCACGGACCAGAACGGTTCCAGGCAGCTCTTGTCCCAGACGCTGAACACCAAATCCGGTGGAGAGACACAGACGCCGTTCTATATCGCCGTGCTGGCCTCCTTTGCACAGATCTACCAGGTGAACAACATGTCCAAGCTGGCCAGCAATACGGTGCGGCTGGTGGTCTTTGACGAGGCGTTCAATAAAATGGACAGTGACCGCATTGTGGAAAGTGTCCGGCTGCTGCGGGAAATGGGCTTGCAGGCCATCATCAGTACCCCGCCGGACAAGGTCCCCGATATTGCGCCCCTGGCGGACAAAACGCTTTTGGTCTTGAAGGATAGGTATCAAATGCATATCCTTCCCTGGGAGAAGGATATAGTCCAATGACAGAACAGGAAATCATTCTCAACCGCTTGTTGGAGAAATATGAGAAAAGCAAGCATCTGCTGGAGCCGGGGAGCTCCAACAGACGGGTCATGCTGCGGATCGAGAAAAAAGAACTGCCGGAATACAACTATGAGGCCGCCGCTGTCCGGGACGCGTTCAATCAGGCTGCTCAAAAATTGGAGCGGGAGCAGCTGGTTTCGGCGCAATGGCTGAAGGGCCGTCCGGTCCTTTCGGCGGTCGTCCTCAATCTGGAAAAGGTGGACCGCTGCTATCAGGTCACAGGTAGGATACACCCCAGGCGGCAGGCGGAAATTGTGACACAGATAGTACAAGGTGAACTGACCGGGGTAACGACCGCTTGGATCGCCGCCTGGCGGGACGATATCTGTGCAAATGCAGGGGAGACTTGTACGATTCCGGGCTACTGCCGGAGAGACACCTCATTTCTGTCGCAATTATTGACGGCATTGGCCCAGTATGACTCTCTGCATGGAGAGTCTGTCACCATGCGGGCATTCAGCAGCAGATGCTACCACAACAGCAAAACCTTTGAGCGGGAGATTCGTGATACGTTTCTTCGTATCGCCGAAAAATTTCACCCGAGGCTGGCAGAAGCCTGTGAACACACGGATATGGGGATCCGGGATAAGCTGGCTTATCTCGGGATTTATGCCCGCCCGGAGCTTTATGAGCTTTCCGGCAACTGTGCCTTTACGACACCGGCAGGAACGGTAAATGTCGGTGCGGCATATCCCTACGGGATTGCCCTGCCCAGCACGGCGGTAGATTCGATTGCAGAAATCGATTTGAGCCATATCCAAAAAATTGTGTTTGTCGAGAACAAGACAAATTATGACGAGTATCTGCTCTCCGAGCTGGAGCCGGACACGTTGGCTGTCTATCACGGCGGCTTCCTGAGTCCACAGAAGAGAAAACTGCTTTCAAAAATACGGGATGCAAAACTCTTAGAAACACAAATCTATTTTTGGGCGGATATTGACCTGGGCGGTTTTCAGATGTTTGCCCGCTTGCAGGAGGTCTTCCCGGATGTCCAACCCATGCGTATGTCCGGAGAAGATGTTGCGACGTACTGCCACGATGGGTTAAGGCGGCCGGAAAAGTATTTGAAGCAGTTGGAACAGGCACTGGCAGAGCGGACATTTCCTGTATTTGAGGACGCGATTCGTGAGATTTTGAAGCATGGCGTTACCATTGAGCAGGAGATTTTTTTGGCCTGATTAAATAATGGAAGTGATTTATTTCGATATGAAATCCAGAGCTTATTATAAACTTGTCCGTGACCGTATTCCTGAAATTATTGAGGCAGGGGGTAAGACTTGCGAAACAGAAATTTTGTCTGGCGAGCGATATCTGGAGATGCTGGACATGAAGATGAATGAGGAACTGGCGGAGTATCAGGAAAGCAAATCGCTGGAGGAATTAGCTGATTTGCTGGAGGTCATGCGGGCCGTAGTCAATGCCAGGGGCTGGACACTGGAAAAACTGGAACAAGTTCGGGCGGACAAAGCTGCCAAGCGGGGCGGTTTGGAGAAGAAAATTCTACTGAAAGAAGTTATAGAGAACTGAGGTGACCGGGATGCAGGCGTACCATTCCGCCTCCGGCAGCGCGGCAGAGGATCTATTTATTGACTTGTTCAGCGAGACCTTCGGGGCCGAAAAAGCGGGATACCTCTATTCCCAATATCACTTCTACGATATCTATCAAAACAGCCGCTATGCCGACTTTGTGCTGGAGAACGGACTGCGCCGAGTGGCTATTGAGATTGACGACGAAGCGTCTCACAATAAACAGCTGGTGTCCTCCGGGAAGTTCTACGACGATCTGCTGAAACAGAACAGCATGGTTTATCTGGGATGGGACGTGTACCGCTGGGCGGTGCGGCAGATGCAGATTCAGCCGGAGAGCGTCAAAGACGAGCTGCGCATTTTTCTAGGCAGCCACCCACAGTTCAAGGAAATTGAGGACTACCTGCCCACACAGAGAGGTAAGGCGCTGGATGGGGCTAACCTGGAGCTGAAGGAGCACCAGATCGCGGCGTTGAAGTCGTTAGAAGAGATGCGCTCCAACAGCGAGACCATTGCCCTGCTGTACCATGCCACCGGAACCGGCAAGACAGTGACCGCCGTCATGGACGCCAAGCGGTGTGGAGGTCGAGTACTGTTCTTGGCCCACACGCAGGAACTGGTCAACCAGGCCACAGCAGCTTTCCGCAAGCTCTGGCCCAGCGTCACTGTGGGCCGCTTTATGGAGAGCATGAAACAGCCCAACGCCCATGTGGTCTGCGGTAGCGTGCAAAGCGTAGCGCTCCACCTGGAAAACTTCCGGGATGACGCTTTTGACTACCTTATTGTGGACGAGGCCCACCACGCGGCGGCGGATACATACCAAAAGGTACTGTCTTATTTCAAGCCTGCCTTCACTTTGGGCCTGACCGCCACCCCGGAGCGTACGGACGACAACAAGGGGATCCTGGACATTTTCAAAAATACCGCCCATAAGCTGGATATCCAGACCGCTGTAGAGATCGGTGAACTGGTGCCCATCCGCTGCATCCGTATCCACACTAATATCGATTTGACCAAGGTGCGGTTCAACAGTGTGCAGTACAACATTCGGGATTTGGAGAGCAAGATCTATGTGCCGGAGCGCAACCGACTCATTGTGGATACCTGGCTTCAGTATGTCCGGGACAAGCGTACCGTGGTATTCTGCGCCTCGGTGAAGCACGCCGATCAGATTGCTGAGCTGTTTCGGGAGGTCGGCATACGGGCGGCCTCTGTCTCCGGAGGGATGAAGCAGTCGGAGCGGAAGGAGTTTCAGGACAAGTTTGTCAACCGGGAAATTCAGGTGCTGTGCGCCTGCGACCTGCTCAACGAGGGCTGGGACTGCCCGGAAATCGAGGTGCTCTTCATGGCCCGGCCCACCATGTCCAAGGTGCTCTACACCCAGCAGCTTGGCCGGGGGATGCGTCTCTACGAGGGCAAGGAGAGCCTGATGGTCTTTGACTTCGTGGACAACGCCAGCCAATACAATATGCCCCAGTCCCTCCACCGGCTGTTCAAGCTGAAGGAGTACCGGCCCGGTCAGCTGGCTGTGGCCCCCGGCGGACAAAAGGCGGCAGAGGCAGAGCTGTACGCTAAAGGGGAGAAGCCGGAGGCACTGATCGACTGGCCGGTGGATGCCACGGACTATGAGCTGGTGGATATTTTTAACTGGCAGGAAGAGGCCGAGGGCATGATCTCCCAAATGGAATTTGTCCGCCGGGTGGACGTTCAGACCGAGACCATCGAGCGGTATGTCCGGGAGGGAAAGCTGATTCCTGACTTGGTGGTACCAATGAGTGAGCACCGTACCTTTAAGTATTTCAAAGAGGAGACACTGGAAAAGTACGCTCAACAGTACGGCTGGACGCTGATCGACGATTCCAACCGGAAGGACATGTTCATGGATATGATCCGCCAGATGGACATGAGCTACTCCTACAAGCCGGTGCTCATCAAGGCCATCCTGCTGTACGCTGACGAACGGGGGCGGATCAAGCTGGAGGACATCGTTAGCTACTTCAAAACCTACTATGAGGGCCGCCGCTCTGCAGGACTGACAGTGGAGAAGAAAAACAGTATCTTTGCCAAAGGCGGTTACACTGATAAGGAGGCGGAGAGGAATATTCTGGCCAACCCTTTCAAGCGGTTCGAGGATATGCAGATGCTCCGGCACACCAAGACATTGGGCATCATCCAGGTGGATGAGTCGGTGTGGAAACGGCTGAGCAAAGAGGAAAAAATAGAGATTGAAAAGATTTGCAATGAAAAATTAGAGTTATATTATGAAATAAAGTGTCCCCTTAATCAAGGACAAAATATTTTACGTAAGATTTGAGATTGATGTTGGATGATATTTTTTAGCCCCAGAACAAACTGACCTTGCCTGGGCCTGAGCCAACAATTTAAGTGTTGCAGCAGGCAGCCGCCTGCGAAGCAGGTTGCCTTGAAAAGCTGCTGTCAGACTGTTATACTGTTGCGAACGAGGATACCAATAGACACTTGATTTGACCCCGTCAGTGCCCTCGCCGCAATTTTTTCAACAGTCTGGCGGCAGTTTGTCAAGGCCGGTGGGGTAAAATGGAATTGTGCCTACTTCAGATTTCGCCAGAGGGATTCAACTGTAAGGGATATTGTCCAGTCATAATATATTCGTAATACTCGTTTGGAGACAGTTTTGCGAGCTGCCATTGGTAACGATCATTGTTATAATAGTTGATCCAGTCATCAATGACCGCTTTAACCTCAGAAAAACAGCTGCATTTTGAAAGGTCGATCTCATCTTTCATATGTCCGAAAAAACTCTCTTGGGGTGCGTTATCCCAGCAGTTTCCTCTTCGAGACATTGACTGGCGAAGTTGGGCATCCTTTACGATCTGGATAAAGCGGCAGCTTGTATAATGGCAGCCCTGATCGCTGTGGATCAGCGTCTCTGTGCTGAGGGAAATCCTGTGCTGCTTAAGAAGTCTGTTAACCGTTTTAAGGACAAAATCTACCTCAAGGGAATCACTGAGTACATATGCCAACACCTGTCTGGTAAAGGCGTCGAGGATTGTGGACAGGTAGAAGAATACTCCATTGCAGGGGATATATGTAATATCTGTCAGGAGGACTTTCCTGGCCCCGAGTCCTGTGAAGTCCCGGTTCAGAAGATTCTCTGCGATATGGCTTGTCCGCATTGCCTTTAGCATCCTTCGGTATGGATTTGTTTTTCGAATCGGGCAAGCCAGGCCGAATTTGTCCATGAGGCGCCGGATCTTCTTGATATTCATTCTAACCGGCGGATCTTGATGGAGCAGGCGCATATAAATGCTGCGTGCTCCTTTTTGGTAGCCACGGAAGTGGTATGCAGCCAGGATAAGCTCAAAATCGTTTTTATCCTGCTCATTACGCTTTCGTCTTGTTCCCTCCGATTTGAGCCAATTATAGTAGCCAGAGCGTGATACTCCAGCTATCTCACACAGACTGGACACGCTTAATCTGTTGTCACTTTTTGACAGAGTATTTTGAATGATCTCGAATTTGGATGACGAAGTTCCCATCACTGCTCACCTTTCTTTGGCGGCTTGTCTGCATTTATAATTTTTTTTAGAAATTCCACCTCCTGTCTGAGATACAAAAGCTCATGCTGCATAAGCTGCATCGCTCTCTTCGGTGTCACAGCGTCATAGTCTGTTGAACCTGGATGAATCTTTTTGCTCCGTACAGAACCCTCATGCAGCCCCGCAGGAGATGCCTGCTGTTTTTGAAGATTACGATAAAGGGAATTGACACACCGTTTTCCAAGCATTTCTGCGTCATATCCCATGCCCTCTACGATTTTTGTTGGAGACATACCGGCCTCATATTGACGCATGAAGCTTTCCTTAAACTCAATGGTAAAGCGAATACTATTCTTAAAGACCCGATAGGTATATGGATTTTGCTTTAAGATAGCTCGTTCTTCTTCCGTAAATTCCCTTCGGCCTGTACCCACATGGGTCCCTCCCAACCTATTGAATTGATTATACATCAATCTCATTTAGGATGACATCACATACAGCTTGCCTACAACTATACGCATAAGAATTTGTCCATTTTCAAGGATTCCTTTTTATCTACGTATAATAAATGTCCACACTTTGGGTTTCTTTTTAATCTCCGCAAAGTATGTGTCCATTTTTGTGGATTCCTGTGTAATTACAATCTTTGGCAGCGTATTGTTCCTGTCCATTTTAAGGGATTTCTGGCTGTGACGTAATGCCTTTCTGTCCATTTCCTGGGGTACAGTTTAATATTATACGTATAAGAACCGCATAAAACACGTATTAAGGTCGGCCTTGATCCGGTAAGGCGGAAATAATACGGCAGTAATACGTACAAGTATCGAAAGATGTCCGCTTACACGTATTATTGCCGTATTATATACGTATAAGTACATTTTGTGGTTTTGCTCCGAAAATTCTCAGTCAAACACAACATATGGAAAATTTGGATTGACAGATAGAATATCTTGTGGTATTATCCTATCTGTAATTGATTGTTTGTGCGTCACGGTGAAAGTCCGTGGTCAGACCATTGGCCTGTCGGCAGACGTAAGAGCTGCATTGCATACGTTGTTAAGGTTGTACGCTTCAGTCGATTTAGGGAGCGCTCTAAAGGGCGTATTATGCCCATCGGCTGAATTTCTGATTTCAAATTTACCAGCATTCGCTGGAGAACGACTTGGGCCTGCGGGCTAAAATGGAAGATTGCTTGTGCTCCGATGAGAGTACGAAAGGTTTTGATGACTTTTCGTGCTCTCCTTTTGCGTTTTTAGGCACTTTTACTGTACTCAAAGTGGCCAACGGTCTTGCCAGCCGTTGGCGGAGAAATCAGGATGCCGTACAAGTCAGATTTGTCATACCCTCCCCGGTTTGAGGTTTGCGGGGGAGTAGGGTGGATAACCTCGGAGGCCGTCGGCAGCGGCCTCACCTCTCACGGTCTCCGACGCCGCGTCGGTCCGGCAGCGTGAGAGAGGCACATCCCACGATCCTAGTCGGAGGGATCACAGGACACATGCGATGGGAATCGCAGCCGAGTTGAGCGGTCGTGTCCACAGCAGCCCAATGTGGGCAGGGTGCAGTCACTCTACGCTGTATCGTACTCACCATCGTACAATTCCAAACAGAGACAGACTTTCTCCACACATTGTTCAATGCCCTCAAAGTCCTGCAATTTCAAGGCTTGCAGCGGCAAAGAACAATGAGAGAAACGGTCTGTTTATCGGAAGCCGGGCAGAAACAGCTGCCTGTGCCACTGGGCAGACTATGCCCATTTGAACATCATCTGTAAAATAAGGAGCAATGCTATGACAATAAAAACGCAAAATTTTGGTATTTACCAAACCCTCATCGCTCAACTGAACAAGACTGCCCGGCACAATCGACAGGGCAGCTTCCGCACCAAGGAGCGGTACTACGAGGCCATGCAGCGGTTCTGCAAATTTCTCTCGGAGGAGTACCGGCTGCAAAAACTGGCGAACATCAGTGGCAAGCACCTGACCGCATACGTGCTTTATATGCAGGAACGGGGGAAATCCGCCTCCACCATCAAGACTGACCTGGCGGGCATTCGTTTCTTTCACGACAAAATGGAGCGGACAAAATACCGCCTGCCCTCTAATGACGAACTGGCGGTGGAGCTGGAGCGCCGGCGGTTCGGTGGGGTAGACCGCACCTGGAGTGTCCCAGAGTTTAACCGATTTCTGGCACACTGTATGGCGGACAATCACGAGGACTACGCTGCCATCGCCTGCCTGACCTGGTACGCCGGACTGCGCATCCACGAGTGCTTCCGCATTGATACAGCCACGGCGGAACAGGCCCTCCGGGAAAACGCAATCACGATCAAAGGAAAGGGTGGCAAGGTCCGCACCGTCCCCATCAACGAAAGTATTTCCTTTGAGCTGAAAAAGCTGCTGGTTGTCACCGAACGGGGGCACAAGCTGTTTGTTCCGGACGGCGTGCCTACCGACATCGCCATTGCCCGGCTCCAGCAGTGCATCTATCAGGTGCGGCCTCAGATTCAGGACGAGGATTCCACTCGCCCCATGACCCACCATGGCCTGCGCCATAGTTTCGCCGCCCGGACCTGCCAGGAACTGGTCGACAGCGGAATGAGTCCGCTCAGCGCCAGTCTGCGTGTCTCTCAGCTTCTGGGCCATGAGCGGCCCGACGTCACCCGGGGCTACCTGGCCTCCATTCCAAAGGACGGTGCTGATGGGAAATAGTGGGATAAACAACCCTGTTCCGGCGCAGAATAACCCCGGAGGCGATACAATGGAACAGCAGACTATCACCATGGGTCAGGTCACCTATGAGCTGCGGCGGGTCTTTCAGGGCACGCGGCCCCTCTCTGAACTAATAGCGGAGCGGCTTGCCCAAAGTATTCCAGGCACCCAGCCCGTTGACGGAGACGGCGGCCATGGGGTATAATCAAGACAGTGGGCCGGTTCACCGGAGGAGGCGAGCATGAAAACCGGCAGATTCACACTGGGCTTTGCCTACCTGCGGCTGTCCAACGAGGAGGCCCAGGGCGGGGAATCGTCCAGTATCACCAATCAGCGCATGATCGTGCAGAACTACTGCAAACAGAACGGCATCACCCTCGTCCGGGAATTTGTGGACGACGGCTACTCCGGCGGCAACTTCAACCGCCCCGGCTTTAAGGAGATGCTGAAGCAGCTGGAGCAGGGCAAGGCCAACCTGGTCATCACCAAGGACTTGTCCCGGCTGGGCCGCGACATGCGGGAGGCCAGCTACTACGCCGAGCAGTTCTTCCCGGAGCACGGCATCCAGTATATTGCCATCGCGGACAACTTCGACACGGAGCACGACAACATCATGGCCCCATTCCTGTTCGCCATGAACGAGGTATACCTCCGGGACGGCTCCCGCAAGGTCAAGGACGTTCTGCGGAACAAGCGGGAGAGCGGCCAGTACTGCGCCTGCCCGCCCTACGGCTACCGCAAGGACCGGGAAAACCGGCACCGCCTGACTCCCGACGAGGCCACCGCCCCGGTGGTGGAGCGCATCTTCCGGCGGGCGGCGGCGGGGGACTCCTCCCGGAAGATCGCCTTGGACTTGAACGCCGACGGGGTCATCCCGCCGCTGAAGTACCGGGTGCTGTACCGGGACGAGTTCAGCGAGGAGGGGGCGTCCCATGCCTCGGACACCTGGAACTATACCACGGTGAAGCGTATCCTGAAAAACCCGGTGTACCTGGGCCATACCCTGCTGGGCAGGAGCAAAAAGGTCAGCGTCAAGTCCAAGAAAAAGGTAGCCGTCCCCCGGGATGGCTGGGCAGTGACGGAGAACACCCACCCGCCATTAGTGGACGAGGCTCTGTTCCGGCGGGCCC
>ERZ808028.1066-NODE-1066-length-18094-cov-15.976189_pt1 | contig 18094 bp, 14 predicted proteins | sample MGYA00380184_ERZ808028 | MGnify/ENA primary metagenome ERZ808028 (study PRJEB31490, sample SAMN06133397) | mouse gut metagenome | isolation source: J8_1 | host: mice | place: China: Chengdu | collected 2015-05 ...
TGCTTGCTCTTGGCGCCCCAGTAGCCCTTGGCCAGCTTGAGGATCTTATTCCTTCTCTTGCGCGTCATCATCGCGCCTTTAACACGTGCCATTGTTGTTCAGCCTCCTATATATGAGTAAAAGTAAGGTCCTTTTTGGCTCCCCGCAGGGTTATTTATAGGGGATCATGCGCTTGACGGTGGCCTGATTGGTCACGTCGGCGTAAGCGCCCTTGCGCAGGCCTCTCTTGAGCTTGCGGGTTTTGCCGTGGCCGTTGAGCAGATGGCTTTTGTTGGCGTGGGCGCGCTTGACCTTTCCGTTCTTGGTCAAATTGAAACGCTTCTTGGCGCCGCTGTGGGTTTTCACTTTAGGCATGGCGGTTGTCTCCTTTTCGTAGTTGATGATGTCACGCTTCGCACGCGGCTGACGCTCGGCTGCTTTCGCTCCGGCTTGGCCCGGCCTGCGGGACGCTGCGCGTCCCTGCCCTCGGCCCCGCTCCGCTCCAAGCTCCCTCGCAGCCGCCTGCTCCGCGCTTCTTACTTGTTGGGCTTATTGCTCTTTGAGGACAAAAAGATGCTCATGTGCCGGCCCTCCAGCTTGGGCTCCTTGTCCATCACGGCCAGCTCCGCGCACTGGGCGGCAAAGTCCAGCAGCAGCTTGCGGCCAATGTCGGTGTGGGCCATCTCCCGGCCCCGGAAGCGGACGGTGACCTTCACCCGGTTGCCCTCCGCCAGAAACTTCTGGGCGCTGCGCAGCTTGGTGTTGAAGTCGCCGATGTCGATGCCGGGGGACATCCGCACCTCCTTGACCTCCACCACGTGCTGGTTCTTTTTGGCCTCCTTCTCCCGCTTGGCCTGCTCAAAACGGAACTTGCCGTAGTCCATGAGCTTGCACACCGGGGGAGTGGCGGTGGGGGAGATCTTCACCAGGTCCAGACCGGCCTCGTCGGCGCGGGCCTGAGCCTCCCGGGCGGACATCACACCCAGCTGGCCGCCGTCGGCGCCGATGAGCCGTACCTCCCGGTCGCGGATTTCCTCATTGATTTGATGAGCCGTATTAGCTATGGTCACGCACCTCCAAAAAATAAAACGTGAATGCGGCAAGGCACCCACGTCCACAATCAAGCCCGCAGGGACAGACCCTGCCTGCTTCACCATGTTAACCCCCTCGCCTGCGGCGGGAGGTGAGGACGGCGGCGCCATTCCTGCTTCCTTTTGCCTGAGTATCATACCAGATGAGGAGGCGTTTGTCAACTGTTTTTTTCAGCGCCGCCCCGGGCCCGCCCCCCCCTCCGCGGCGGGCTTGCCCTCTCCCCCAGGCTGTGGTATCATGGTGAAAAACCGCGAAGGGAGGCTTCGCCATGCTGACGCTGCTGTACGCCCGGGCGGGGCAGGACATCCGGGGGGAGCTGCTGGAGCGGATGGGCGGCTCCGCCGCCCGCCGCCGGGTGCTGCTGGCGCCCGAGCAGTATTCCCACGAGAGTGAGCGGGCCATGTGCGCCGCCCTGGGGGGCGGGGCGTCCATGGCCTGCGAGGTGCTGTCCTTCACCCGGCTGGCCGGACGGCTCACCGACGCCGCCGGGGGCGGGGCCGCCCCCATGCTGGACGCCGGGGGGCGGATGCTGCTGATGTACGCCGCTTTGCGAAAGGTGTCCGACGCGCTGACCACCTACCGGGCCCCATCCCGAAAGCCCGCCTTTCTCACGGGCCTCTTGGCCACGGTGGACGAGTGCCGCTCCTACCGGGTGGAGCCGGAGTCGCTCATTTCCGCCGGGGAGGAGCTGGGGGGCCGCCAGGGGGACAAGCTGCGTGACCTAGGGCTGATCTACGCCGCCTACCGCACCCTGGAGTCGGAAGGAGCCGCCGACCCCCGGGGCCGCCTGGACCGGCTGGCCCGCCAGCTGGAGGGCACCCGCTGGGGGGCGGGGATGGCCTTCTTTGTGTACGGCTTCACCGACTTCACCCCCCAGGAGGAACAGGTGTTGTCTGCCCTCATGGCCCAGGGGGAGCTGACGGCGGCGCTGGTGCGCGGCGGGGGAGACGACCCGTCGGGCATCTTCCAGCCCGCCCTGCGCTGCGCCCGGCGGCTGGTCCGGCTGGCGAAGGACAACAGCCTCCCCGTCCGGGAGGAGACCTTGGACCGCCCCCTTGCCCGCCACCCCTCCCTGGCCTTTTTGGAGGAAAACCTCTTTGGCGGCGGGCCGGAAAGGCCCTGGGACGGGGCGTGTGCCATCACCCGTGTGGCCGCCGCCACCCCAAGGCAGGAGGCGGAGTGGTGCGCCGCCGAGATCCTGCGCCTTTTGCGGGAGGAGGGCTACCGCTGCCGGGATATCGCGGTGTGCGCCCGGAGGATAGACGGCTATGGGGAGCTCATCGACAGTGTATTTGAGCGCTACGGGGTGCCGGTGTTCCGCTCCGCCATGGAGGACATTCTGGAAAAGCCGGTGCTGGCCCTGGTGACCTCCGCCCTGGCCGCCGCGGCGGAGGACTACCCCTATGAGGAGCTGTTCCGCTACCTGAAGACCGGGCTGACCGGCGTCACCGACGAGGAGCGGGACTTTTTGGAGAACTATGTCCTCACCTGGGATCTGAAGGGGTCCGCCTGGACGAGGAAAAAGCCCTGGGACATGCACCCGGAGGGCTACGGCCGGGAGCTTTCCGACGAGGACAGGGCCCTTGTGGAGTGGCTGGACGGCCTGCGCCGAAGGGTTATCGCCCCCCTGGAGGCCCTGCGGAAAAATCCGGACAAGACCGGCCGGGGCCGGGCCCTGGCCCTGTATCAGCTGCTGGAGGACATCGACCTGCCCACCCGGCTGGGCCAGCGGGCGGACAGCCTGGACCGCCGGGGGGACCGCACCGCCGCCGCCCAGTACCGCCAGCTGTGGGACATTCTGGCGGGGGGGCTGGAGCAGTGCGCCCTGCTGCTGGGGGACACCGAGCTGGAGCTGGAGGAGTTCTCCCGGCTGTTCTCCCTGGTGCTCAGCCAATACGACGTGGGGGCCATCCCCGTGTCCCTGGACGCGGTGACGGTGGGCGACGCCCCCCGGATGGCCCACAAGGAGGTCAAGGCGCTGTTCCTGCTGGGGGCGGACAGCAACGCCGTCCCCGACTGCACCCCCTCGCCGGGGCTGTTCTCCGACCAGGACCGGGACGCTCTGTCCGCTATGGAGGTGGAGCTGGCCCCCCGGCAGGAGGACAAGCTGCGCCGGGAGATGACCATCGCTTACGAGACCTGCTGCCGCCCCTCCCAGCGGCTGTACCTGAGCTTTGCCGCCGGGTCGGGGGACAACCAGAAAACCCCCTGCTTTTTGTGGGAGCGGCTGGGGGCGCTGTTCCCGGACGCCCCGGTCGTGGACGGCGGGGACCCCCTGGCCCGGCTGTCCGCCCCGGACGCGGCGCTGGAGCTTGTGGGGCGGGACGGCAACCTGGCCGACGCCCTAAAACAGGTCCCCGGCCTGTCGGGCCGGGTGGAGCGGGTGCAGGGCGCGGGGCGTTGGCGGCGGGGGCGGCTGTCCCGCCCGGCGGTGGACGCGCTGTTCGGCAGCGTGGTGCCCATGTCCGCCACCAAGCTGGACCTGGTGAACTCCTGCCACTTCAGCTACTTCCTGCGCTTCGGGCTGGACGCCAGGCCCCGGCGGCGGGCGGCCTTCCGGGCCGCCGACTACGGCACCTTCGTCCACGCTGTGCTGGAGAACACCCTGCGTGGGGCAAAAGGCGCCGGGGTGCCCCTGGACGACGCGGACGGGGTGCGCCGCCTGTCCCAGGAGGCCGCCGGCCGCTATGAGCGGGAGGCGCTGTCCAATCTGGAGGAGGAGCCCGCCCGCTTCCAATACCTCTTCCGGCGGATGAAGGAGGCGGCTCTGGCGGTGACGCAGAGCGTGGCGGCGGAGCTTGCCGCATCCGACTTCACCCCCGCCGCCTTCGAGCTGGGCTTCGGCCAGGGCCGCGACCTGCCCCCGGTGGAGGTGGAGCAGGGGGTGCGCCTGCGGCTTTCCGGCTATGTGGACCGGGTGGACCAGTGGCTCCACGACGGGAAGCGCTATCTCCGGGTGGTGGACTACAAGACGGGCAAAAAAAGCTTCGACTTCGCCGACGTGGAGGACGGGCGGGGGCTGCAGATGCTGCTCTACCTCTTCGCCCTCACCCGGGGGGGAGAGCGGGTGCTGGGCCCCGGGGAGAGCGTCCCCGCCGGGGTGCTCTACATCCCCGCCCGCACCACCCTGGTGGACGGTGAGCGGGGGATGACCGACGAGGAGGTCCAACAGGCCCGGGACCGGCTGCTGCGCCGCCAGGGGCTGGTGCTGGACGACCCCGAGGTGCTCTCCGCCATGGAGCGGGCCCAGGGGGCCTACCGCTTTTTGCCCGTCGGCGGGGGAAGGGGCGGCTCGGACTATCTGGTGACCCCAAAACAGATGGACGCCCTGGACCGGTATATCACCCAGGCCCTGCGCGCCGCCGCCGGGGAGCTGGCGGCGGGCAACATCGACGCCGACCCCTATTGGCAGGGGGCGGACAAAAACCCCTGCCGCTGGTGCGATTACCGGTCGGCCTGCCACTTTGAGGAGGGCTTCGGGGACCGGCGGCGGTATCGCAAGAGCCTGCGGGCGGCGGAGTTCTGGAGCTGGATGGAAAAACGGGAGGAGGGATCGGACGATGGCCGTTGAGCTGACCCGCGAGCAGCGCCGCGCGGTGGAGGACCGGGGGGGCGACCTGCTGGTGTCCGCCGCCGCCGGGTCGGGCAAGACCCGGGTGCTGGTGGAACGGCTGATGGGCTATGTGGAGCGGGGGGAGGACATCGACCGGTTTCTGGTCATCACCTTCACCAACGCCGCCGCCGCCCAGCTGCGCCAGCGCGTCGCCGGGGCCATCCACGCCGCCCTGGCCCAAAGGCCGGGGGACCGGCACCTGCGGCGCAACGCCACCCTGGTGTACAAGGCCCCCATCTGCACCATCGACGCCTTTTGCCTGGACCTTCTGCGCCAGTGGGGCCACCTGGCGGATCTGGACCCGGACTTCCGGGTGGGCGACGAGGCCGAGCTGGACGAGCTGCGCCGCCGGGCCCTGGAGGAGGTGCTGGAGGAGCGCTACGCCAACATCCAAAACGACGCCCCCTTCGCCGCCCTGGTGGACGCCCTGGCGGGGGAGCGGGACGACCAGACCCTGGAGGAGGTCATTCTGGACGTCCACCGCCGGGTCCAGGCCCAGGCGGACCCGGTGGGCTGGCTCATGGACCGCAGGCGGGACTTCGTCCTGCCCCAGGGCATGGGCCCGGAGGACACCCCCTGGGGCCGGGCCTTGATGGACGACGCCCTGGAGCTGACACAGTACTGGCTGGAGGCCATGAAGGCCCTGCGGGACGAGATCTACTTCGACGAGCTGCTCAGCCAAAACTATACCCCCACCCTGGGGGACACCATCGGGGCGCTGGAGCGGCTGCGCGCCGCCCTGGGCCAGGGGTGGGACCGGGCGGCGGATTGCTTCCCCATCCCCTTCCCCATGCCCGGAAAAAAGCGGAAGGGGAACACCGACCCGGCCCTGAAAGACCGCGTGACCGCCCTGCGCAAGCGGTGCAAGGCCCAGCTCACCGACCTGGGGGAGCGCTTCGACGTCACGGCGGACCAGGCCATGGAGGACCTGCGCGCGGTGGGCCCCGCCATGACCGCCCTTCTGGACTTGACGGCCCAGTTTGACGCCGCCTTTGCCCGGCTCAAGGGGCGGCGCCGCCTCATCGACTTCGCCGACGGGGAGCACCTGGCGGCAAGGCTGCTGCGGGAGGCGGACGGCTCCCCCTCCCAGCTGGCCCGGGATGTGGGCGGGCAGTTCCGAGAGGTGATGGTGGACGAGTATCAGGACACCAACCAGGCGCAAAACGCCATCTTCGCCGCCCTGGCCCAGGGGGGGCGGCTGTTCATGGTGGGGGACGTGAAGCAGTCCATCTACCGCTTCCGGCTGGCGGAGCCGGGCGTCTTTCTGGACAAGCTGGCCCGGTTCGCCCCGGCGGACCGGGCTCAGCCGGGGGAGGGCCGAAAGGTGCTGCTGTCGGACAACTTCCGCTCCCGGCCCGAGGTGCTCAGCGGGGTGAACTTCATTTTCCGCAACGTGATGACCCGGAGCGCCGGAGAGCTGGATTACACCCAGGAGGCCGCCCTTCGCCCCGGGCGGGCGGACCTGCCCCCCGACCCCCGGTACCGCGTGGAGCTGGACTGCGTCGACCTGTCCTCCCTGGCCGGCGACGGGGAGGAGGAAAAGACGGACAAGGACCTGGCGGCGGCCCGGGCCGCCGCCCGCCGGGCGCGGGAGCTGCTGGACAGCGGCCTGAGCGTGGGGGAGCGCCCCCTCCGGGCGGAGGATATCGTCATCCTCCTGCGCTCCCCCAGCCCAGTGCTGCGGCACTACGCCGCCGCCCTGGAGGAGCAGGGCCTGCCCTGGTCCGCCGACGGCGGGCAGGAATTTTTCGGCACCACGGAGATTTCCGTGGCCATCGCCCTGCTTCAGGTGCTGGACAACCCCCGGCAGGACGTGGCCCTGCTGGCCGCCCTGCGCTCCCCCCTGTTTGACTTCACCCCCGACCGGCTGGCCCGGCTGCGCTCGGAGGGCCGGGGGACGGTGTACGATTGCCTGCGGGCAGGGGCGGACCGGGGGGAGGAGGACTGCGTGGAGTTCCTGGCCCTTCTGTCCGGTCTGCGGGAGCTGGCGGCGGAGGAGAACAGCCACCGCCTGCTGTGGTACATCTACGGGAAGCTGGACGTGCCCGCGGTCTTTGCCGCCATGCCGGACGGACAGCGGCGGCGGGCCAACCTGATGGGGCTGTACGACGAGGCGGCGCGCTTTGAGAGCGGCGGGCACCGGGGGCTGAACGCCTTTTTGACCCACCTGAGCCGGATGATGGAGAACGGGGTCCCCGTCCCTGTGCCGGGGAGCGAGACCGGAGGGGTGCGCCTTTTGTCCATCCACCGCTCCAAGGGGCTGGAGTTCCCGGTGGTGCTGGTGTGCGGGCTGGACCGGCAGTTCAACGAGGCGGACAGCAAGGCCGCGGTGCTGTTCCACCCGGAGCTGGGGCTGGGCCCCAAACGGGTGGACCGGGAGCGGGGGGTGCGCTACACCACCATCGCCCGGGACGCGGTGGCGCTGCGGCTGCGGCGGCAGCTGAGGGCGGAGGAGATGCGGCTTTTGTACGTGGCCATGACCCGGGCGGAGCACAAGCTGATCCTGTTCGCCGCCGTCAACGGCCGGGGGGGCGCCCTGGCCTCCCTGGCGGGGCAGGCCCAGTGCCCCCCGCCGCCCCGGCAGATGGCCGACGCCCGGTCCATGGCGGACTGGGTGCTCACCCCCGTGCTGTGCCGGAGGGACAGCGGCCCGCTGTGGGAGGGGCTGGACGTTCCCCGGCCCGCCCCCCCGGCGGAGGAGGGCCTGCCCTGGGACGTGCGGCTGCTGTCCGGGGCGGAGTTTGAGGCGCCCCCGGAGCGCGGGGCCGCCGGGCAGACCGCCCCCGCCGCCCTGCCCCACGGGCTGGTGGAGCGGCTGAGCTGGCGCTATCCCCACAGGGCCAGCGCCGCCATCCCCTCCAAGCTCACCGCCACCCAGCTCAAGGGGCGGGAGAAGGACGCGGAGGCGGCGGAGGACGCCGTGGAGCTGGAACCCTCCGCCCCCCAGACCATTCTGCGCCGCCCCGTGTTTGAGGGAGAAAAGCCCCTCACCGCCGCCCAGCGGGGCACCGCGCTGCATATGGTGATGCAGTACCTGAACTATGACCGCGCCGGCAGCTTCGAGGAGCTCGCCGACGAGGTCACCCGGCTGGTGGAGGGGCGGTACATCACCCCCCAGCAGGGAAACGCCGTCAACCCGGCGGATATCCTGGCCTTTTTCCGCTCGGAGCTGGGCCAGCGCCTGCGCCGGTCGCCCCGGGTGGAGCGGGAGTTCAAATTCTCCCTGCTGGCTCCCGCGGCGGACTATTACCCCGAGGCGGACAGCGGCGAGGAGGTGCTGCTCCAGGGGGTGGTGGACTGCTGGTTCGTGGAGGAGGACGGCACGGTGACGGTGGTGGACTTCAAGACGGACCGGGTGGCCCAGGACAGCGTAGAGCGCCGGGCCCTGGACTACCGGCCCCAGCTGGACGCCTATACCCGCGCCCTGTCCCAGGCCGCGGGGGTGGCGGTCAAACGGCGGTATCTGTGGTTTTTCAATGTGGGACTGGCGGTGGAGGTATAAAAGATCGGGGAATTTAAAAAAAGCCCTTGCAATTTTCCGCCGGCCGTGATATCATACACCTTGCGTTTATCAAGGAGTCATTGCGCTCCTGGACTTTTGGCAGCGACAGAAAGAGGTGAATCCCCATGAAGGAAGGCATCCATCCCAAGTATCAGCAGACCACTATTACGTGCGCCTGCGGCAACGTGATCGAGACTGGCTCGACGAAGAAGGACATCAAGGTGGAAGTCTGCTCCAAGTGTCACCCCTTCTACACCGGCAAGCAGAAGATGGTGGATACCGGCGGACGCGTCAGCCGCTTCAACAAGAAGTTCGGTTTGGGCTGAGCCACGACAACCAGTCGCCTCAAGGACCCGTTGCGAGCAATTGCAACGGGTCTTTCTCTTTTCTCCCCCCGGCGCATATACTATGCTGATGAAAAAGAAGGAGGAATCCGCCATGTTTCAAAAGGTTGACCCGAAGAGCCTGAAGCTCAATCCCTTTTCCATGCTGGACGACCAGTGGATGCTCATCACCGCCGGCACGCCGGAGCGGTGCAATACCATGACCGCCTCCTGGGGCGCTCTGGGGGTGCTGTGGGGCGTGCCCATGGCCACCTGCTATGTCCGCCCCCAGCGGTACACCAACCAGTTCATGAAGGAGGGCGAGTATTTCACCCTGTCCTTCTTCGATGAGAAGTACCGCCCCCAGCTCAACCTGTGCGGCACCAAGAGCGGCCGGGACATCGACAAGGTAAAGGAGTGCGGCTTTACCGTGGCCGCCGGGGCAGGCAACGCCCCCTATTTTGAAGAAGCTGATCTGGTCCTGGTGTGCCGCAAGCGCATGGAGCTGCCCATGGACCCCGCAGCCGTGCCGGAGGACGTGAAGGAGAGGTCCTACCACGACGATTTCCATGATATCTATTGGGGGGAGATCGTGGAGGCTTTGCGGAGGGTTTAAATGGCGGGAAACGGCTAGAAAAGGGGCCTCCGCGCTGCGGAGGCCCCTGCTGTTCTATTTTATTTCCAGCTTGTACTCGCCTTCTCCGGTGCCTACTCCCGGCACAAGGGACAAAACTGTCGTCACGGCGTCTTTTGCCTCCTCGTCCGCTTTGGTGAGAAGCCCCTGGCCGATGGCCCTCTGTTCCATGATGAGTTTCTGTTCGGCAATGAATTCGTTATAATTATCAAAAGTGACCTCGTTGAAAAGTCCGTTTTTTACCTCAACGACTGTGATGCTTTCTTGAGGGATATTGTTGTCAGTGACCTTTGCTGGAGGTAGGGTGACAGTAATGGTTCGATTATCATCATCTATAACAACGTTAGCTTGATTTAAATCCACACCAGCTTTGATCGTCCCATCGTAGGTTACAAGAATACTGTTCCCGCTGAAGGGCCTTTCGATGCCCCATAGCCATGTTGCACTGCTTTCCCTTTTGTCTGCGTTGGTGTAGATGTATTCCTGCGTCACCAATTCTCGAATAGAGCCAAGTTGCTCCACCACGGTTTCACGGGTGATGATAGGAATCGTGGAGTGGGAATCGGCTTCCGGAGCCCTGTCTTTTAATGCTTCGATCAATTGATTTTGCCGCTCTAACTGTACTGCCTGCTGTTCAAGCTGTTCTTGCAGTTCCTTTTGGCTATTATTAGAAAACCACAAAACCAACAACAGAATTACGAAAACGACTCCTACCAGTAAAATGACTGTTAATTTGCGGTGGTTCAAAACCCGTTTTATTGTTTTTGTAATTCCTTTTCTGCCCTCTGTATCCTCAATAACTTCCTCCAAATCCTCATCAAAGACATCTAAATCATACCTTTTGCGTGGTGCCATGTTAAGACCTCCCTGTTGTATTTTTGTTCGGACACCGTCCTCTTAATAGTGCATGAAATTTTTGCGAATGAGACATTTGCATTCCACCGCCGCCCCAGGGGGCTTTCGCCCCCGAGGGCCGGGTGAAAAACAAAAACGCTATGCAGCGTAGACCCACACAGCGTAAGAAGCAAAGCTCTCATGCACACAACGGTGGGCAAACACAACAACAAAACCCGCCCCTTGCGTCAAGGACCGGAATGTCGTATAATACCCATGTGGTGTGGCCGATATCGGCCATTGTGTAGGTGGTACCCTCACCTGCGCAGGCTTGCGGGTGTTGGCGCACCCGCAAGCTGCCGCATTTTTGTTTTTCCAATGTCGATTATACCAGAAAGCCCCCGGCAATGCAAGGGAAAAACCTAAGACCCGCCCTATTTTGACACTCCAAGTATAAATTGAAGAAAACGAGGTATCTTACCCCATATGTTTGACAAAACCCAAGTAAAAGAGATCAACCGGGCCATTTTGGCGGGCCTCAACGCCCCCTGCCTCACCCGGGAGGAGAACGCCACAGAGGAGTCCCTGGAGGAACTGGCCGCCCTGCTGGACACGGCGGGAGGCACCTGCCTGGCCACGGTGCTGCAAAACAAGTCCGCCCCCGACCCCCGCACCTTTGTGGGCGAGGGCAAGGCGGCGGAAATCAAGGAGCTGGTCCAGCGCCTGGGGGCGGACATCGTCATCTTTGACAACCCCCTGTCTCCCTCCCAGCAGCGGGTGCTCACCGAACAGCTGGGGGTGACGGTGATGGACCGCTCCGCCCTCATCCTGGACATCTTCGCCAAGCGGGCGAGAACCAGCGAGGGGCGCTTGCAGGTGGCCCTGGCCCAGTACAAGTATCTGCTGCCCCGGCTCACCGGCATGTGGAAGCACCTGGAGCGCCAGGAGGGCGCCATCGGCACCCGGGGCCCCGGCGAGACCCAGATGGAGACCGACCGGCGGCTCATCCACCGGAAGATCGACAAGCTGGAGGAGGACCTGAGGGACGTGCGCCGGGTCCGGCGCACCCAGCGGGAGCGCCGGGAGAAGAACGAGGTGCCGGTGGTGGCCATCGTGGGCTACACCAACGCGGGCAAGTCCACCCTGCTCAACGCCCTCACCGGGGCGGGCATCCCCGCCAACGACCGGCTCTTCGACACCCTGGATACCACCACACGGACGCTGGAGATCTCCGACACCTGCACGGTGCTCATCTCGGACACCGTGGGCTTTATCTCCAAGCTGCCCCACCAGCTGGTGGACGCTTTCAAGGCCACCCTGGAGGAGCTGACCTTCGCGGACTTGCTCCTCCACGTCATCGACGCCTCCGATCCCCACTGGCGGGAGCAGACTGAGGTGGTGGACAGGCTTATCCAGGAGCTGGGGGCCGCCGAGACGCCCCGGCTGGAGGTGTTTAACAAATGCGACAAGCTTGTGGGGGACATCCTGCCCCACGGGGAGGACATGGTGAGCGTATCCGCCAAGACCGGGGCGGGGATTGATACCCTGCTGTCCGCCATCGAGAAGCGGCTGGACGCCGGGGTGCGCCGGGTGGAGCTGCGCCTGCCTTACGACAAGGGCGGGCTGCTGGACCAGCTCTACCGAGAGGCCAAGGTGGAGAAGGTGGACTACGGCGAGACCATCCAGGTCACCGCCCTGTGCGCCCCCAAGACCCTGGGGCGGCTGGCGGACTACCTGGCGGAGCGTTGACGCGCGTGGAGGTGGCGCAATGGTGACAGAGATCGATCCCAAGCAGTGGAAACGGGCGGCGGCGTTTGAGCTGTGGAGGAATGCCCCCCAGCCCATGGTCACCCTGCTCAAGACCCTGGACGTGACCCGGCTGGTCAAGCTGAGCCGGAGGCGGGGGCTGAAGCTCAACATGCTGCTGTGCTGGTGCGTGGGCAGGGCGGCGGCCCGGACGGAGGAATTTTTCACCCTCCCCATGGGGGATACGCTGATGCGGTATGACCGCCTGGCCGTCAGCACGGTGGTGGCCCTGGAAAACGGGGACGTCAGCACCTGCGACATCCCGTTTTCCGACAGCTTGAAGCAGTTTGAGCGGGACTACCTGTCCCTGACCGGGCGGGTCCAGGCCAGCGGCGAACCCTATGACCTGAGCGGGAGCCATATGGTGGTCGGAACCTCCGCCCTGGCGGGGTATGACATCGACGGGGCGGTGAACGTCTACGCCGGGATCTACAACAACCCCTTTTTGATCTGGGGAAAGTACCGTAAAAAGCTGTGGCGGTCAGAGCTGCCCATTTCCTTCCAGTTCCACCACGCCCAGATGGACGGCGTCCCCGCCGCACAGTTTCTGGATGACTTGCGGCGGGAGATTGGATCGCTGCGGATGTAAAAAAGGAAAGCCCAGATTTGGGCTTTCCTTTTTTGCTTTAGGGTGGTATAATCAATTGTCCCATTGCGGGGACGGGATAAATACAAAACACAATGCTTTTCCAATTATAAAACAGCGGGGATAGATGTTATGAGGATTGTGGTGAAAGTGGGCACCTCCACCCTGGCCCACCCCACCGGGCGGCTGAACATCCGGGGTGTGGAGGCGCTGGTGAAGGTGCTGTCCGACTTGAAAAACCAGGGGCACCAGCTGATTTTGGTGTCCTCCGGGGCCATCGGCATGGGGGTGGGCAAGCTCAACCTGCCGGGCCGCCCGGCGGACATGCCCACCAAACAGGCCGCCGCCGCCGTGGGCCAGTGCGAGCTGATGTATACCTATGACAAGCTGTTCGCCCAGTACAGCCACACCGTGGCCCAGCTGCTGCTCACGGCGGAGGACGTGAACTTTCCCCAGCGAAGGCAGAATTTCGAGAGCGCCATGGGCCGCCTGCTGGAGCTGGGCGTCCTGCCCGTGGTCAACGAGAACGACGCGGTGGCCACCGACGAGGTGGGGGTGTCCACCACCATCGGGGAGAACGACACCCTGTCCGCCATTGTGTCAGAGTGCGTGGGGGCGGACCTGCTCATCCTGCTCAGCGACATCGATGGGCTTTACACCGCCGACCCCCGCAGGGACGCCCACGCCGCCCTGATCCCTGAGGTGCGGGAGATCACCCCCGAGCTGCGGGCGTTGGCGGGAGCCCCCGGCTCCGCCCTGGGCAGCGGGGGGATGGCCACCAAGCTGAAGGCGGCGGAAATCGCCATGGCCTGCGGCTGCGACATGGTCATCGCCAACGGACAGCGGCCCGAGCTGCTCTACGACATCGCGGAGGGGCGGCACACCGGCACCCGCTTCATCGGAAGGAGAGAGGGAGCATGACGACGCAGGAAATTTTGCGGCGGGCCAAAGCCGTCAAAGGCGCCATGGCCCTGGCGGATACCGAGACCAAAAACCGGGCGCTGCTGGCCATGGCGGACGCCCTGCTGGACAACACCCAGGCCATCCTCACCGCCAACGGCCTGGACCTCATCGAGGCCAAGGGGGCCGTGTCCACCGTGATGCTGGACCGGCTGGCCCTCAGCCAGGAGCGGATCTTCGGCATGGCCCAGGGGGTGCGGGAGGTGGCCGCCCTGCCCGACCCGGTGGGGCAGGTGCTCAGAAGGGAGGAGCGGCCCAACGGTCTGGTCATCGAAAAGACCGCCGTCCCCATGGGGGTCATCGCCATCATCTACGAGAGCCGCCCCAACGTCACCTCCGACGCGGCGGCGCTGGCCCTGAAGGCGGGCTCCGCCTGTGTGCTGCGCTGCGGCAGGGAGGCCCACCGCTCCGCCGCCGCCATCGTGTCCGCCCTGCGGGAGGGGCTGGAGAAGGCGGGGCTGCCCCAGGACGCCCTGGGACTGGTGGAGGATGTCTCCCGGCAGTCCGCGGGTGAGCTGATGACCGCGTCGGGGCTGGTGGACCTGCTCATCCCCCGGGGGGGCGCGGGGCTCATCCGGGCCTGCGTGGACAGCGCCACCGTCCCCGTCATCGAGACGGGCACCGGCATCTGCCACGTCTACGTGGACAGGGACGCCGACCTCTCCATGGCCCTCAACATTGTGGAGAACGCCAAGTGCTCCCGGCCCAGCGTGTGCAACGCCGCCGAGGTGTGCCTGGTCCACCGGGATATCGCCGAAACCTTCCTGCCCCGGCTCAAGGAGCGGCTGGTGGAGGGGCGAAAGGCCCGGGGCCTGCCCCCGGTGGAGCTGCGGCTGGAGGAACGTGCCGCCGCCCTTATCCCCGGCACGCCCGCCGGGGTGGACGACTTTGACACCGAATTTTTGGACTATATCCTGGCGGTGAAGGTGGTGGACGGCGTGGACCAGGCCGCCGCCCACATCGCCGCCCACTCCACCGGGCACTCTGAGGCCATCGTCACCGAAAATGAGCAGGCCGCCCGCCGCTTCACCGCCCTGGTGGATTCCGCCGCGGTGTACTGGAACGCCTCCACCCGGTTCACCGACGGGGGCGTGTTCGGGCTGGGATGCGAGATGGGCATCTCCACCCAGCGCCTCCACGCCCGGGGGCCCATGGGGCTGGCGGAGCTGTGCACCTACAAGTATGTGGCGCGGGGGACGGGGCAGGTGAGATAGCCTTACACCTCACACGGGGATGGTCAAAAACGTGCGCACCGCCCCGGTCAGATCGGCGAACAGCGCCGCCTCCGGCGGGAAAAAGGTGAACCACACGATGAGGGCGCCCAGCAGGGCGGCCAGGAGGAGGGAGACCGTCTCCGTCCCCGGCCACTCGCACAGCGGCCACAGCGCCCGAGGCAGCAGGAACCCCACCGCCAGCAGGGCGAAATAGAGGACCAGGTCCACATACAGGCTCTCTCCCCGGAGGGACACGTGATAGAGATACCCCACCGCCAGCATAATGGCGCATGCCACCACGGCGCTCAGCAGCCAGGGGGCGCGGCCCGCCCCCTTCCCGCCCCGGCCCAGGACCAGCGCCGTCCCAAGAAGGGGAAAGTAGAGCAGCTTCACATGCTCCCACACACTCTCCCGCACCGGCGACACCAGGGCCGTCAGCGGGTTGGGCAGCCAGGTGAAGAGGAAGTGGAGGGCCACCCCCAGCGCGGCGGCGGCCAGATAGGACAGCAGCAATTTTTTGGTTGATTTTTCCATAGTTACACCTCGCTTTTTTCTATAAAGTATGCGGGCCGCGGGGCATGCTATGAATGTTACCGGGCCGCTCTTTTTCCATGTTTTGTCGAATTTTGTCCAATATAGGCACATCAAACCCAAATTTTCCAGCATAGGAGGGAAAACGCGCTTTTCTTCGGCTTTGCCCTTGTTCTCCCTGTCAAACCCGCCTGACTTTCCCACGGTGAAAATCCGCCCCCGCCGCCATATTAAAAGGGCGGGCGTCGAAGCGTTCGGCTCCCGTTAGTTTCGACAAAGGCGGTGAATGGATTTGAATGAAGAAGCAAGACCATATATGGGGGCGGCGGCCCTGCGGTGCCTGGGGCTGCTGCTGGGGTTGGTGGTGCTCATAACCCCCGCCCTGGCCACGGCCCGGGCCGGCGCGCCCACGGTGGTGCCGGTGGGCAGGGCGGTGGGCATCAAGCTCTTTTCCGACGGCGTGGTGGTGGTGGGCACCTCGGAGATCGCCACCGGCGCAGGCAATGTGAACCCGGCCAAGGACTGCGGCCTCCGGGAGGGGGACATCATCACCCACATCAACTCCACCGAGGTGGACTCCATTGAGGAGGTGTCCGCCCTGCTCCAGGAGCTGGAGGACCACCCCATGAGCATCCGGGCCATCCGGGACGACAAGCAGGTGCAGCTCACCGCCACGGCGGCGCTGTGCTCCGCCGACGGGGCCTACAAGCTGGGGGCGTGGATTCGAGACTCCATGGCGGGCATCGGCACCGTGACCTTCTACTGCCCGGACACCGGGGCCTTCGGGGCGCTGGGCCACGGCATCAACGACGTGGACACCGCCCTGCTCATGCCGCTGGACAGCGGCTCCATCCTGCCCGCCACCGTGGCGGGGGTGGAGAAGGGCAAGGCCGGCGACCCCGGCCAGCTTCAGGGGGTGTTTGACACCGACTCCACCCTGGGCCTGCTCCAGGCCAACACCACCGGCGGCGTGTTCGGCGTGATGGCCGACAGCGGCTGGGCGGAGGGCACCCCGGTGGAGACGGCGGCCCGGGACCAGGTGAGGCCCGGGGAGGCCACCATCTTGTGCAATATCTCCGGGGACCGGGTGGAGGAGTACGCCGTGCGCATTGAAAGGGTGTTCCCCGAGCGGGAGGACGACTGCCGGGACTATCTGCTCAAGGTCACCGATCCCCGGCTGCTGGAGGCCACCGGCGGCATCGTCCAGGGCATGTCCGGCTCCCCCATCCTCCAGGACGGACGGCTGGTGGGGGCGGTCACCCACGTGCTGGTGGACGACCCCGCCAGCGGCTACGGCATCTGGGTGGGGAGAATGCTGCGCCAGTGCGAATACAAGGGGTAATTTCCAGTTTTTTTGATTGCGAAAGGGAGAGCGGCAGAATTTTGACCAGGCGTGTCGAAGAAAAACTTTGAAAAAAGTGGAAAACTTCCTTGCCATATGCTGGAATCTGTGGTATTTTAAGAGTAACCAAAATTTGGTAAATTTGGAAATTTAATACCATGGGTCAAAGACCGGAAAGGAACAAGGATCATGAGTGAGAAGAGGAAGATCGTGCTCGCGGACAACTGTGAGGAATTTCGCCACATGCTGTGTGACATGCTCCAGGCGGAGCCGGACCTGGCCGTATGCGCCCAGACGGGCAGCGGCGAGGAGCTGCTGGACCTGGTGGCCCTCCACAAGCCGGACGTGGTCATCATGGACCTGATGCTGGCCGGGATGGACGGGCTGGAGGTGCTGGAGGAGCTGGGCGAGGACCGGCCCCGGACGCTGGTGCTGTCCTCCTTCAACAACCCCTCCATCGCCGAGCAGGTGACCCGGCGGGGCGGGGACTACTGTATGCTCAAGCCCTGCCGCGTCCAGTCGGTGATCGGGCGGACCAGGGAGCTGGCCACGGGAAAGTCGGGCAGCCAGATCCAGGAGGAGGCCAGCTCCCGGGATCTGGAGCGCCAGGTGACGGCCATCATCCATGAGATCGGCGTGCCCGCCCACATCAAGGGCTATCAGTACCTGCGGGAGGCCATCGGCCTGGCGGTGGACGACATGGAGATTATCAACGCCGTGACCAAGGTATTGTATCCGGCGGTGGCAAAGAAATTCAACACCACCTCCAGCCGGGTGGAGCGGGCCATCCGCCACGCCATCGAGGTGGCCTGGGACAGGGGCGATTTGGAGACGCTGCAAAAGTATTTCGGCTATACCGTTTCCAACGCCAAGGGCAAGCCCACCAACAGCGAGTTTATCGCCATGATCGCGGACCGCATCTCTCTGAACGGGTCCCCGGCATAAGAAAAAAGAGGCTCCCCGGCTTTGCCGGGGAGCCTTCTCAAATTTACGCGTTGGAGCTGTTGATGTATTCCTCCTGCTCGGGGGTGAGCTTGTCGATGGTCAGCCCCAGGGCGGCCAGCTTGGCCCAGGCGATCTCATCGTCGATCTCAGTGGGGATGTCGTAGAGCTTCTTCTCCAGCTCGTCCCTGTGCTTGGCAACCCACTCGGCGGCCAGGGCCTGGACGGAGAAGGACATGTCCATGATCTCGGCGGGGTGGCCGTTGCCCCCGGCCAGGTTCACCAGGCGGCCCTCCGCCAGCACGTTGAGCACCTTGCCGTCGGGCAGCTTGTAGCCGGTGATGCCCTCCCGCTGCTCCCACTTGTCCACGGCGTGCTCATTGAGCCACTTCACGTCCACCTCGCAGTCGAAGTGGCCCGCGTTGGACAGCAGGGCGCCCTCCTTCATCACGGCGAAGTGGTCGGAGGTGATCACGTCCTTGCAGCCGGTGACGCTGACGAACACGTCCCCCAGGGGGGCGGCCTCCGCCATGGTCATCACCCGGAAGCCGTTCATGGTGGCGTCCAGAGCTTTGAAGGGGTCGATCTCGGTGACGATGACATTGGCCCCCATGCCCGCGGCCCGCAGGGCCACGCCGGAGCCGCACCAGCCGTAGCCCGCCACCACCACCGTCTTGCCCGCCACCACCAGGTTGGTCATGTGCATGATGGCGTCCCACACGGACTGGCCGGTGCC
>ERZ808028.1067-NODE-1067-length-18066-cov-17.253488_pt1 | contig 18066 bp, 15 predicted proteins | sample MGYA00380184_ERZ808028 | MGnify/ENA primary metagenome ERZ808028 (study PRJEB31490, sample SAMN06133397) | mouse gut metagenome | isolation source: J8_1 | host: mice | place: China: Chengdu | collected 2015-05 ...
GCACCTTCTCCTCCATTTACTATTCAACCTTTTCATAACGTCCCTGCTGCGGGGAGGCGTAAAAGCATACCCCTGCTTTGTGTTTAAACAGGATATTATAAAGAAAGAATAGAAAGAAAATAGAAAGAAAAGCGAAAACGCGTGGATTGACATATACAGTGTAATCATGCAAGTCTTTGATGGATAGTCCTTGCTTATGAATTTGTTGTAAATTATGCTGTAAAATATTTTTAGAAAAAATATAACATTTGCTTATGAGACTGGGGGAATGAGCGTTCAGGGCTCTTTAGTTTTGCTGTAATGTCTGTTGTAAAACTTTTTCCATGCTCTGCATACATTCACGGGCTTTGTCAAGCGTGACATGACTGTACACGTTCATCGTAACCTTGATGTCTTTGTGCCCCATCACCTCCTGAATCACTCTGATATTTGTTTCATTTTCACAAAAGCGCGTGCAGAAGGTATGCCTCATAATATGAGGAGTGAGGTGTGGGAGCAGTAATGGCTCTCGGTTTTCCGCGGCGGCGGATTGGAGCTCCTGCTCATTATAAGTCTTGACAATTCGCGTCAACATTTGGGCAATGGTATTTGGCATGTACAACCTGCGGCGTTTGATTGTCAGAAAGATGAAATCCTCATAGCCGTCCACTGTAAAATCCCCGCTGCCGCCTAAGTGCATGTTGGTGTCTCGGATCGTCATAAATGCATTCTTGACATCTTCAATCATAGGAATTGTACGCTTTCCGCTCTCGGTTTTGGGCTCGGACATGTGGAATTTATTTCCGTCACCGTAGTTGTCATAACGCAGTGTATGGGTGATGTGGATTAATTTGTTGTTCAGATCAATATCGCTCCATGTCAGCCCCAGACATTCTCCGATTCGCATTCCAGTTCCAAGAAGGATTGTGAACAGTGGGAGATAAGTATGAAACCGCTTGCTGTTTTCCAAATAATTTAGAAAACATTTCTGCTCTGCAAGAGTCATTGCATTTTTGGGAGTTTTCTCTGTTTTTTCCAGCTTGGACATAATACCGCTACAGGGATTTTTTCGAAGCAGGTCATCATCGACTGCCATATCAAAAGCCGGGCTGAGAAATGCATTCATAATATGTATGTAGCCGGTTGATAAGCCTTTGTCCAAGAGGCTGTTATAAAATTTCATCATGTCGCTTATTTTGATGCTGCATATTGGTTTTTTCCCAAGGGGAGTGTGTTTGATGTGGGTATGAAATATTTTGCGGTACGAGGAGCTTGTGGCTTCCTTGATACCTCTGTGGTGTTCAAAGTACATCTCCACTAAGTCGCTTACAGTTATTTTTCTGGAGTCCTCGCTGCGGATTCCATCCTGTAAGTCTTTTAGGATTTGTTTCTCCTTTTCGCGCAAGCCAGACAGCGTCATATCGTAGACGCATTGTCTTTTTCCAGCGGAATTTTTGTACTGGAATTGATAGCGCCCGTCTTTTCGCTGACACTCCCCGGTCCGTAAAATTCTGCCTCGCTTGTCTGTTCTTTTGCTTCCTGCCATAATAAGCACCGCCTTTCTCTGGTGTAGGGTAGACAGTTTTTATGCTGCCTACATTAATGATTGTTCTGTCACTGCCTAAAGTTGCCGAACTCATTATAAACTTTTTCAGATACTTTTGACATGTATCCGCGAAAAGTGTTTCTGCGCAGTGAAAAACGTTTGCATGGTTATATGTTTCGTTGTACAATAATATCAATGAAAAACATAGCGTTTTGTGTAGGTACAAGGACGTGTATGACGAAAAAGGAAAGTAAACCAGATCATGAAATCATTCAAACTCAAAGACAAACAATTTGAACAGTTGGCAGAATCAAATCTTCTGAGCAATGCAGTGCGCCGGCTGATGCGCAGACACTTTACACATTGCAGTCCTGACTATCAGATGTTTTTATTCTTGTTTGAGGAAAAAGCAGAACTGGCAAACTGCGAGGAGTTTGCCCATTTTCCGGTGGCGGAAGAGGTCAGTGAGGACATTGCGCGGGAACTTGCAGGGATAAATGGACTGCGGTATGGCTATGCGAAGGCTGCTGGAATCAGCGACCACAGGGAAGGCGCCTGCCAGCACAGAAAGAAGCTGTACTGGGTTATGGCATGGGGGACAGCGTGTGAGGCCAATACGCTTCTTGCGCGGATTATACTCGAAGAGCTGGTGCCAAAGTTTTATGATATGGCACTTTTTGAGGAATTATGCAAGCGGTCTGGTGAGACACCATTTTTCGGTAGGCTTTTGGAGAGAAAGTGGCTGCTGGACAATTATGTGCAGGCGGTAATCAGCAGCAATAAGCTGCCAGACCAGATGAATTTTATACAGATATCTGCGATGCCCTATGAGGGACGGGCAGTCAAGACCCGCATTTTTTTCAGTGAAAAGTCAATACCGCCGGATTTAGACGGCGCGGTGTATTTCCGGCGTGAGCGGAAATCCGATTTGATTAAATTCAAGACCAAGAATATGCGCCCTGTTCGTAAGCTGATGGAGGTGTCGGGCGCGGAGGCAGGACTGTGGGTGAAGCTGCCAGAGCGTGTGATTGAGGGAAGCGTACTGTGCCACAGTGCGGCGGAGGGGGCAGCGGGGCTGTGTATTGTCTTTGAGGGTGCGCTGGTGTGGAGTATACATAAGGACGGGGAAAATATTCTGACCTACCGTGAGGGAAATTACATGATTCCAGCAATGCAGCCAGATGTGGATAAGTACGCAGATCTTGGCAAACTGGTGAGCTTCGGGCAGGATTTTGGGATACCAGATCAGATGGACAAGCTTCAGCAGATTGTCCAGCGGGTATCGAGTGTATGCCGGCATGGCACGTCGATTGTCTTTATGGAGAAGCGGGGAATTGCGGCGGAGATTGACAACAGACTGTCGCGCTACCGGCGTGCCTTTAAGGTGAAACCTTTTGCGCTTGCAGCGGCAAAGGAGGAGGTTTTGCAGGGAATTACTGCGATTGACGGCGCGGTCTTTGCCGATTTGAATGGCGACTGTCATGCGATCGGCGTCATTGTCGATGGACAGATGGTCGTGGAGGGGGATTATGGCAGGGGAACACGCTATAATTCTATCAAAAACTATATTACAGGATATAAAGTGAGCCACCCCAAGGAAATTTGTTTTGCGGTGGTTATGTCGGAGGACGGTATGATAAATGTGATCTTGTGAGAATCAGCTTCACACCTATTCAGGAATCAGTTATGATAAAAATGTAACAATCAATTTGATAGAGAACGAAAGTAAGGTGATTGTATGTCAGATAAAAAATTGATGCAAAAAAATATCGAAGAATTTGCAAGGCTTCAAGACTATATGATAGATACAGAGAAAGAATCAGCAGCGTACAGGAAAATGAAACGCCGCTATATTGAACTAAAAGTAATACTGACTTCGTCGGGCGTGAATCTTACAGAATTGGACATTATCAAAGAATAAACTGCAAAGCTGTACAAAATCTAAAAGTTAAATTTTCAAGGTAAATTTAGTATAGTTTATACCATGAAAATGGAGTGAAAATCATGTATACTATTCTCGGACGCATATGTTTGCAGAGAAGGGGGATGCTGGAAAGGACAAACTGCATTTTCCACGGCATCATATTGATTGAAAGGAATGGAGGTAGTGTATATGTATTATATTGGCGTAGATTTAGGGACTTCGGCAGTCAAGCTACTATTGATGGAAGGCACTGGTGAGATTAAAAAGATTGTGTCAAAGGAGTATCCTTTGTATTTCCCGCAGCCGGGCTGGAGTGAGCAGGAGCCGGAGGACTGGTGGAATGCGGTGAAGGAGGGCTTGAAGGAGCTGACGGCAGACTGTGACAAGGCGCAGGTTGCGGGCATCAGCTTTGGCGGACAGATGCATGGGCTTGTGATTCTCGACGGGCAGGATTCCGTCATACGCCCGGCAATTCTGTGGAATGATGGCAGGACGCAGGAGGAGACGGATTATCTGAATCAGGTAATTGGCAAGGAAAAACTCTCGAAGTACACGGCAAACATTGCATTTACTGGTTTTACGGCGCCCAAGCTTCTCTGGGTAAAAAATAAAGAGCCTGAGAATTTTGCCAGAATCAGCAAGATTATGCTGCCCAAGGACTATATCGCGTATAAGCTTACAGGAAGTTTTTGTACAGATGTTTCTGATGCGTCTGGCATGTTGTTGTTTGATGTGGAACACAAGTGCTGGTCGCAGGAGATGATGGAGATTTGCGGCGTGACAGAGGCACAGCTTGCCAAAATCTATGAGAGCTATGAGGTGGTGGGCACCTTGAAGCCCGATGTGGCAGCAGAGCTTGGTTTACCGGAGACGGTCAAGGTGGCAGCGGGCGCAGGTGATAATGCGGCAGCGGCGATTGGCACAGGTACGGTCGGCGATGGAATGTGCAACATTTCACTGGGAACAAGCGGCACGATTTTTATTTCCAGCAAGGAATTTGGCGTGGATGAAAATAATGCACTGCATTCTTTTGCCCATGCGGACGGAAAATATCACCTGATGGGCTGTATGCTGAGTGCTGCGTCCTGCAATAAATGGTGGATGGAGGATATTCTGCAAACGACAGAGTTTGTAAAGGAGCAGGAGGCTATTACGGAGGATATGCTTGGCAATAATCAAGTCTATTTCCTGCCGTACTTGATGGGCGAGCGTTCTCCGCACAATGATGCCAACGCGCGCGGTACATTGATTGGCATGACGATGGCTTCGACGCGCGCTGAGCTGTATCTGGCGGTGCTTGAGGGCGTGGCGTTTGCGATCCGCGATTCCTTTGAGGTGGCAAAAAGCCTTGGGATTCACATACAGTCCTCCAAAATCTGCGGCGGCGGGGCGAAAAGTCCGCTCTGGAAAAAAATATTTGCCAATGTATTAAATATTCGGCTGGATATTATTGAGAGCGAGGAGGGACCGGGATATGGCGGTGCAATCCTTGCGGCGGTGGCATGCGGGGAGTATGACTCTGTGGAGGAAGCGGCGGCAAAGCTTGTCAAGGTGGTGGACAGCGTAATGCCGGACAAGGAACTTGCGGCGCGCTATGAAGCGCGTTACCGCAAGTTTGCGCAGATTTATCCGACAGTCAGCGCGCTGTTTCCTAAGATTTCGTGATGACGGTTTTTACTCTTTGTTTGCCTTCTCCAAGGTAAAGATAAATTCCGTACCGACCCCTTCTGTACTTACGACATTGATATTCTCATTGTGGGACTGGATAATTTCCTTTGTGATGGAAAGCCCTAATCCAGTCCCTTTTTTATCTTTGCCGCGGGAGAGGTCTGTCTTGTAGAAGCGGTCCCAGATGAGGCGGAGGCTGTCTTTGGGAATGCCGATTCCATTGTCTTTGACCGATACCATCAGTTTGTTGGACTTCTCGACGGTCTCAATTTTTATCGAAGAATTTTTGTGGCTGAACTTGATCGCATTGTCCACGAGATTGTAGAGCACCTGTTGGATTTTGACCATATCTGCATGGACGTACATCTCATCGCCTGTGAGGACAAGCTCAATGGAAATCAGCCGTTCGCGGCAGGTTCCCTCAAAGGACATTGCGGTATTTTTGATGACTTGGTTCAAGTCAAAGGTACTCTTGTCGAGAATCATTCCCTTGGTAGTCAGGTTGTTGAGCGTGAGCAGGGAGTTTGTCAGTTTTGTCAGGCGGTCTGTCTCGTTGAGAACCACGCCGATATATTTTTCATGCAGCTCGGGCGGAATCGTGCCGTCAAGCATCGCTTCAAGGTAGCCGCGCATGGAGGTGAGCGGCGAGCGGAAATCATGGGAAATATTTGCCACGAGCCGTTTTTGGTTGTCCTCGCTCTTTGCGACTTCACTTGCCATGTAGGCGAGCGACGCGGCGAGATAGCCGATTTCGTCCTCGCTGTCCACCTGAAACTCATACCTGAAATTGCCGATGGCATACTGCTCTGTCGCGTGGGTAATCTTGCGCAGCGGCAGATAGACCATCTCTGTAAAGAAAAGCAGAATGATGAGTGAGAGCAGGAAGAGAATCACCAGTGTGATAAAGGAAATATTCAAGAGGGAGTTGCACGAAGCCTGCAAGTCGCTGAGTGAGGCGTGGATAACGACATAGCCTTTGACCTTGTATTTGGAGGTGATGGGGGCAAATGCGGAGAGCATCTCATCATCAAACATGCCAAAAAAATTCCCCGTGGTATAAAAGGAATTTCCGGTGATCGTGGGACTGAAATTAGGGATTGTGACAGGGTTCTCGATATCGGGCGGAGAACTGGAATCCAGCACAACCAGCCCCGACGGATTGACAATCCAGACCGAGGCGTCCAAGAAGGTGCCGATTGCCTCAATCTGGCGCCAGACGGATTCCAAGGTGATTTCATTGTTATACAAATCCGCCGCGTAGGAGTCCGAGATCAGTAACGCTTCTTTATATAAAGAGTCGGCGCGCTCACGCTTCATGTGCTCCAGCGTCATGCTGGAGGTGAAGGTCGCAACGACGATAAAACCAAAAAATGCAAAGATAAAATAAGCCAGTACAAACTTTAGATATAATGTCCGCTTCAATAAATGCTCAGTCCTTCACTTCGAATTTGTAGCCAACGCCCCAGATGGTTGCAATGCGCCATGTTTCATGGTCCTTAATCTTCTCGCGCAGCCGCTTGATATGCACATCGACGGTGCGCGTGTCCCCGATGTATTCATAACCCCAGATTTGGTCGAGGAGTTGTTCGCGGGTGTATACATGGTTGGGCGATGCGGCGAGGAAGTACAAGAGTTCGAGCTCTTTTGGCGGCATCTCCACAGTTTTGTTGTTGTAGATGACTGAATAGTTTGTGAGATTGATGGTGAGGTTGGGATAAGACACTTGCTTGGCATCGGAAGCCGGTTCGGCGGGCGCAGCAGTCTTGTAACGGCGCAGTACTGCTTTGACGCGTGCGATCAGCTCTTTGGTGTCAAAGGGTTTTTCCAGATAGTCATCGGCGCCGAGCTCCAGCCCGAGCACCTTGTCAAAGACCTCGCCTTTTGCGGACAGCATGATAATCGGTGTCTGTGACTTCTGGCGGACCTCGCGGCACACTTGGTATCCGTCAATGCCCGGCAGCATCAGATCTAACAAAATTAAGTCCGGCGCAAAGCTGTTCACTTCCCGCAGCGCGGACTCTCCGTCGTAGACAAGCTTGGTCTCAAAGCACTCTTTGGTCATATAGAGGGAAATGAGCTCTGCGATATTTTCATCATCATCAACAATCAGTATTTTTTGCTTATTTGCCATGTTTTTGCCTTTCTATTTATGAAAATTTATTTAAATTCTGCAATCGTTACGCCGGAGTCGCCCTCGCCGTACTCTCCTAGATGAAAAGATTTCACATAGGAGATGCGTCTGAGATACTGATGGACTGCCTGCCGCAGTGCGCCGGTGCCCTTGCCGTGCACGATGCGCACGCTGGGCGCATGGGACAGATAGGCGTCATCGAGATACTTGTCAAGTTCGGACAAGGCTTCGTCCACTGTCCTTCCGAGCAGATTGATCTCGGTGGAGAGCGTGGCGGCTTTGGACATGCCGATATTTCCGCCGCCTGTGCGCTTTGGACTGCTTGCGCCGCCAAAGCTTTTTTTGTAAGCTGCATTGCCCGAAAGTGCATCTTCATTGATGAGCACAAGGTCTTTGATATTTACTTTAGAGCGGATAATGCCGCACTGTACAAAGAGGTCGCCCTTTGCGTCCGGTTTGGAGGAAATCGTACCTTTTAAGCCCATAGATACCACCTTTACCATATCGCCGGGCTTAATCTGGTTTGGCTTTAAGAGCTTATGGGTCGGTTTTTCCTGTGTTGTAGTGAGCTTTGCGTTTTTCTCCGTAATTTTGTCACGCACTTTGGTGCGGGCTTTCTCTAAATCCTGAATAGAAGTCTTGTTGACGTTCACCTTCTGGAAATCCCGTATGGCTTCGTCGGCAACATCTTTGGCCTCCTGTAAAATCTTGCGTGCCTCCTCGTTTGCCTCGCGCAGAATTTTGTCCTTCTGCGCATCAATGCGCTCTTGTTTCTGCTCAAGCTTCTTTTTCAGAGACTCGATCTCTGCCTTGTAGCGCTGAATCTCATTTCGCTCATTTTCGATGGTGCGCCTGCTGTTTTCCAGATCTGTCAGAAGGTCCTCAAAGCTTTCTTCCTCCTCACTGATGTGCTCTCTGGCGGACGCGATAATCTCATCGGAGAGACCCAGCTTGGACGAGATGGCAAAGGCGTTGCTCTTGCCGGGAATGCCGATCAGCAGCCGGTAAGTGGGGCGCAGTGTCTCCACGTCAAACTCGCAGCAGGCATTTTCCACGTAGGAGGTGGTGAGTGCAAAGACCTTGAGTTCGCTGTAGTGGGTGGTTGCCATCGTGCGGATACCCTTGTCATGCAGGTGCTTTAGAATGGCAATGGCGAGGGCGGCGCCCTCCGTAGGGTCTGTGCCAGCGCCAAGTTCGTCAAAAATACAAAGCGCGTTTTCGTCCGCATGTTTCAGAATAGAAATCGTGTTTGTCATATGGGCAGAGAAGGTTGAGAGATTCTGCTCAATGCTCTGCTCATCGCCAATGTCTGCGTACACTTCTGTGAACACGCCCAGTTCGGAACGGTCAAGTGCCGGGATATGAAGTCCCGACTGTCCCATCAGCGTAAAAAGTCCGACGGTCTTTAAGGATACCGTTTTGCCGCCTGTATTGGGGCCGGTGACGACGAGAAGGTCAAACTCTTTTCCGAGATGAATGTCAATGGGGACGACCTTTTTCTTGTCCAATAACGGATGGCGTCCTTTGCGAACATTGATATAACGGTTGTTATTAAATAGCGGGCGTGATGCATTCATGTCTAAGGCAAGTCCTGCTTTTGCAAAAATAAAATCGAGTTTTGTCAGCAGGCGGAAATTGTTGGATAACTCTTCGGTGTGCTCTCCAGCGAGGGCGCTTAGTTCCGCCAGAATACGCTCAATCTCATCTTTTTCTTTCAGGGCAAGCTCTTTTAGCTGGTTATTTAGATTTACAATAACGGCTGGTTCTATAAAAAGTGTTGACCCTGTGGAGGACTGGTCGTGTATCATACCGGGAACATTGCCCTTATGTTCAGATTTGACAGGGATACAATAACGATTGTTACGCATTGTGATCACAGCGTCCTGAAGGTAGGTGCGGTAACTGCCATTGACCATATTGGTGAGCTGGCTGTGTATCTTTTCATTGGTGAGCTGGATACTGCGCCGGATATGCTTGAGCGCAGAACTGGCGTCATCGGCAATTTCCTCCTCAGAAATGATACAGCGGTTAATCTCATTTTGGAGCGGGGTAAGCGGCTCTAAATTGGCAAAGTAGGTCTGTAGGCTGTCTACAATCTCCTCGTCGTGGTCGGAACGCGCAAAAGTTTTTGCCCTAGTGGCACAGGCGAGGGAGGCCGATATTTTCATCAATTCCGCCGCAGAGAGCGCACTGCCGATTTCCAGCGATTTGATGCTAAAGCTGATGTCTTTGTTCCCGCTAAAATGTATCCGCCCGCCTTTGACCAGACGCGTGAAGGCGTCGGCGGTCTGCTGCTGTGCCTCTTCGAGCGCGGCGAGGCTGGTCATAGGGGTGAGCTTCTGGCAGAGCTCTTTGCCGGGGGCAGAGCTTGCCTTTTCTACTAATAGATTGATAATTTTATGATATTCAAGAATCCGTAATGCTTTGTCATTCATGATATTCGTTCTCCATATTTCTGGTGTGGCTTGCAGAGCCTTGTCTGAATCGTATAAAGTATATCATATCTAAGCGTATTACGTAAAGCGGAGGTTGAAATAAATTCAGAAAAGCATTGACCAAGGTAATCCTATCAGATATACTAATGAAAGTGTATTGTTCTTGTTTGAACAGAGTGCAGAGGATTCAATGAATATGGGTAAGAGTATGTTTATTATAATAGGAAGGCATAGAGTGGAATGAGCGACGAAAAGAACGAGGAAGTGCTGCACGAGGCGCCGAGTGACTTTGAATTTTTGCAGGAAAAGATCAAAGAGCGCCCGATTAATAAAAAGAAACTGCTGAAGCGGACAATCATCACGGCCTCGATGGCGGTGCTTTTTGGTCTGCTGGCGTGCCTGTCGTTTTTGTTATTAGAGCCAGTGCTCAACAATTGGCTGTATCCTGAGGAGGAGCCGGAGATTGTGACATTTCCCCAAGAAAAGAACGAGATGCGGCCGGAGGATATGCTCACCGAGGGGACGACCACGGGACAGGAGGAGTCGGAGGCAGACAAGGAGACAGAGGAAAGCAGCAGTTTGCAGGAAAATGAGACAGCATCTGCCCAGATGACAGAAGTGGTGCCAGAAAATAGTACGGAAAACACAGACGCGGCGGAAACGGAGATCAATAATTCTGAGCAGCCCAAGACCGAGGAGAGCGCATCCGCAATGGAGACAGCGCCTGTAGAACCAATCAAACCATTAGAGCCGTATCAAATGCAGTATGAGGAGCTCTACAAAGTCTATCGGGAAATTGCGTCGAGCATGGTGACAGTCACAGCGGTACACGCCGATGTAGACTGGTTCAATAATACAGACCAGAGCGAGGGAACGACAGCAGGAGTGATTATAGCCAATAATAACAGGGAGCTTTTAATCCTCAGCCGCAAGTCGTCACTGGATAATGCGCAGGCTATCCGCGTCAGCTTTTGTGATGGCGTGGAGGCAGATGCGGTGATTAAGCAGTATGACGAAAATACCGATTTGGCAGTTCTGGCAGTGGATTTGAAATATATTGGAAGCGATACGCTTTCTGCTGTGACAGTCGCCACACTGGGGAGTTCTATCATATCGGGGATTACTGGAACACCCGTGATTGCGGTAGGAAATTTGTTTGGTTACAAAGATACCGTATGTTATGGAATGATTACCTCAAAAAACAACGTGATTACGATGGCGGACAGTGAGTATAAATTAATGACGACGGATATCTATGCGGGGACCAGCCCTAGCGGGATTCTTGTGGATATGAACCGCGAGGTAATCGGGATTATTGATAACAGCCACAATCATGAAGATACGAAGAATCTGCTCTCCGCAGTGGGAATTACGGAGTTAAAGGGGCTGATCACAAAACTCTCAAACGGCGAGGATATTCCGTATGTCGGCATCTATGTGCAGGATATCTCCGAGCAGACGGGCAGCGAGCTGGGGATTTTGCCGGGCGTGTATATCGTGGATATTGATATGGATTCTCCGGCAATGCTAAAGGGTATCCAGAAGGGGGACATTCTGGTCCGTGCTGGTACGCAGCAGATCAACAGTGCGGCGGATTACATGAATGTACTCAGGAATGTCCATGTGGAAAACAGTATAGACATCGTTGTGCGGCGGGCGAGCGTGAACGCATACGAAGAAATGCATTTTATGATACAGCCTGTCAAGCAGAATGAGGGATAAACGGGAAGGTTATCATACATTTTTACATTATAATAAGGAAAGGATTCAGATAAGATGAAGTATATTAAAGAGTATAAGGACGGCGACAGGATTTTTGATATTTATTTCTGCAAGTTCAAGAGTTCCGCAGTGACCAAGAACGGGAAGAGCTACGACAATGTTATTATTCAGGATAAAACCGGAACACTTGACGCCAAAATCTGGGATCCGAACAATGCCGGCATTGCTGATTTTGACGCGATGGACTATATCGAAGTGTATGGTGATATCACAAGCTTTAATGGTGCGCTGCAAGTGAATGTGAAACGGGTGCGCCGCTGTGAGGAGGGCGAGTACGATGAACAGGAGTACATGCCCGTCAGCAGCAGAAATCTGGATGAAATGTACGCGGAGCTGCTGGCGCTGATTGACAGCATTGGGAATACATATTTAAAGACGCTTCTGCAAAAGTTCTTTGTGGAGGATCAAGCATTTGCGCAGCGGTTTCGCAAGGCTTCGGCGGCAAAGACGGTGCATCATGGATTTATCGGCGGCCTGCTTGAACATACACTTGGCGTTGCGAAGCTTTGTGATTTTTACTGCAAACAGTATCCTGTCTTGAACCGGGATCTGCTTCTTACAGCGGCAATTTGTCATGATATGGGAAAGACAAAGGAAATCAGTCCGTTTCCGGCGAACGACTACACAAACGAAGGACAATTTCTGGGGCATATTGTCATGGGCTCTGAAATGCTGGGGACAAAAATTCGGGAAATTCCAAACTTTCCGTCAATCCTTGCAATGGAGTTGCAGCACTGCATTTTAGCACATCATGGGGAGTATGAATTTGGTTCGCCCAAAAAACCTGCCATTATCGAGGCGGTTGCACTGTGCTATGCGGACAATACAGACGCAAAGATGGAAACCTTCAAGGAACTGCTGGAATCCACGAAAGAGTCAGGGTGGCTTGGCTACAACAAATTCTTTGAATCGAATCTGGCAGTGAGCAGGATGGAGTAGTGCATGAAGTATCAAAAAGATGATATAATAACGGTAGTTATTAGGGATATGGGCACTGACGGCGAGGGCATCGGGAAAATTGACGGCTTTACCTTTTTTGTGAAAGATGCCGTGATTGGCGATGAGGTGGAGGCAAAAATTATGAAGGTCAAAAAGGGCTATGCATATGCCCGCCTGCTAAAGCTCATCACAGCTTCGCCCCATCGCACAGAGCCGAGATGTCCCTATCATCGTCAGTGCGGCGGCTGTCAAATACAGGCACTGGATTATAAATATCAATTGTTATTTAAAGAAAACAAGGTCAAAAATAACATGAACCGGATTGGCGGTTTTCCAATGGAGTTACTCGATCAGTGTATGGAACCGATTGTGGGAATGGAGGAGCCTTATCATTATCGCAACAAAGCACAGTTTCCAGTGGGATACGGCAAGAAGGGCGAACTAGTCACAGGGTTCTATGCGGGAAGAACGCATGATATCATACCGAATACAGATTGTGCGTTAGGCGTACAGGAAAATAAGGAAATCCTTGAATGCATTCTGGACTTTATGCGGGCATATAAAATAACACCATATAACGAAGCGAGCGGAGAGGGAACCGTGCGCCATATACTGATACGAAAAGGTTATTCAACGGGAGAAATCATGGTATGTGTGGTGCTAAACGGCGAGAAGCTGCCACATGAAGATAAGCTCATTGAAAAGCTGAGCACACTAAAAGGAATGACAAGTATTTCCGTCAACATAAATCAAGACAAAACAAATGTTATCATGGGGAAAACCTGCCGTACCTTGTGGGGAGAAGATGCAATAACAGATGTAATACATATGCGGGACGTGGCTTGTATCAATTCTGGTGAGGAACACTGTGCTGCGGACGATGGAATCACATTTGCAATCTCTCCTTTATCCTTCTATCAGGTAAACCCGGTCCAGACAGAAAAGCTCTACAGTCTGGCGCTGGACTATGCTGGGCTGACCGGGACGGAGACCGTGTGGGACCTGTACTGTGGTATCGGAACGATCAGCCTGTTCATGGCAAGACGGGCAAAGCAAGTCTATGGTATTGAAATCGTCGAGCAGGCAATTATTGATGCGCGGGAGAATGCAAAGCGCAATGGAATAGATAACGCGCGTTTCTATGTCGGAAAGGCAGAGGAAGTGCTGCCAGCGCTTTATGAGCAGGAGGGCATCTATGCGGACGTGATCTGCGTGGACCCGCCGCGCAAGGGCTGCGACTCGGCGTGCCTTGAGACAATTGTGAAGATGGCACCGAGACGGATTGTCTACGTGAGCTGCGACAGCGCGACGCTGGCGCGGGATTTGAAGTATCTGTGCGCGAATGGGTATGCGCTGCGGCGCGTCAGGGCAGTGGATTTGTTTGGGCAGACGGTGCATGTGGAAGTCGCATGTTGTCTACAAAGGAAGGATTTGTAGAAATCCTTGAATTTACGCACTTTGCGAGGATTTTTAAGTTTAACCGAACACCTGAAATTGGAAAGAAAAAAGAGATTTCTCACGAGATTAAAGTGTCCGTAGTTATGGAACTCGTATGAGTGGACACAAAAATGTATAGTTCACAAACTCAATCATTACAGAAAAATCTTATCAACAACTGAATAATAGGTAAGTCATGCGAATGTTTGGTTCGCATTTAGACCGCTTGTTTTCTATATCCTTATGGTGTGGAGCAGGCGGTCTTTTTGATTTAAAATTGCCAGCATTCATCAGACACCTTAATAATCAAATTAAAAAGTAGGAGGACAAACAGATGGAGCAGACAAGTAAAAAGAGTATATGTGGGATTTTCGACCACAATGTACAAACGGAAAATGTAAAGATTAGCGAACTGCATGATTTTCAAGGGCATCCGTTCAAGGTAGAGCATGATATGCAACTCTTTGAATTATCGAAGAGTATTGAGGAGAAGGGCGTGCTTGTTCCCTTGATTGTAAGACCAAACCCAATAGGATCAGGCTATGAAATCATTGCAGGGCACAGAAGAAAAGCAGCCAGCGAATGGGCAGGCATAGATACGGTTCCTGTGATGATTGTGCAGATGGATGATGCAGAAGCAATAATCGCAATGGTAGACAGTAATTTACAGCGGGAGCATATCAAGCCTAGCGAGAAAGCATTTGCCTATAAAATGAAACTGGAAGCCATGAAGCAGCAGGGAAAGAAAATTAATGAACCTATGTCCCAAGTTGGGACGAAGCTGTCAAAGGATGTGGGAGAAAACGGAAAGCCCATACTTCGTTCTGATGAATTTTTAGCAAAACAGGTTGGAGAGAGCCGGAATCAGATTGCAAGGTATATCCGTCTGACAAATCTTATTCCCAAAATCCTTGATATGGTGGATGAAGGGAAAATAGCGTTTACTATAGCGGTGGAACTTTCTTATTTGAAAGAAGAGGAACAGTATGAGCTTCATGCGGTAATGGATTTGGAGCAGTGTACGCCATCTCTTTCACAGGCAAACCGGATGAAACGCCTGAGTCAGTCAGAGGGGATTGATATGGATAAAATGTATGATATTTTGGGAGAGGAAAAAGCAAATCAGAGGGAGCAAATTAAGATTAGGGCAGATTCGTTGTCGCAGTATTTCCCCGCAGATTTTACACCAAGGCAGAAAGTGGAACTGATAGAAAAATTGGTCAGGGATTGGTATGAAAAACAAACAGGTATTCATAACCGTTCAGCTAAAAGAGCGGAAAAATCACGATAGAAACAGATGATTGGAGGATAAAGTTATGGGTAGGCAGAAAGAAGGATTATCAATATTTGAACAAATGGGTGGCACTTACACAGAAAAAGACGGTATCTTATATCCCAATATCCGTATTGGCGAAGAAGAAACAGAAGCAATGCAAAATACCTTTTCAGGAAAATACGGAGATTTATGGAAAAAGTATCTGAAAGAAAACCAGCCGGAAAGATATTATCATTTGGTTCATTTAGGGCAGTTGAGACAAAAAGCGGCAGAAATCAATGAAGAAGCAAATGAATTGCTGGAAAGGATTATGCAACAGTATTTACAGAAACATAAACCGGAGAATCCAGATTCTACAATGGAAATGTGGTAGCTTCGGGAACAGGCTAAGGCAATAGCAGAGGAAGTGGTTCTTCAAGATGTTGTCTGCTGCTATTACTAAATCAAAACGAAAAGAGAGGGAAAAATTATGGCGAATATAAGAGAATATAACATGAATGGAACATTGATTTTAGGAATTGATCATGGATATGGGAATATCAAAACAACACACAGGGTATTTCCAACAGCGCTGATCAAGAGTGAGAAAGCGCCAACATTCAGTAAAGATTATTTGGAGTATGATGGATATTTCTATATTATCGGGGAAGGTCATAAGAGCTTTATCGCTGAAAAGCAGTCGGATGATGATAATTATATCCTGACGCTTGCGGCAATCGCAAAAGAACTGAACGCAAGGGAATTAACCTCTGCCAGAGTGCATCTTGCAGCAGGACTTCCGTTGAAGTGGGTGCAGGCGCAGAGAGAATCCTTCCGTCAATATCTGATGCAGAATAAGATTGTGCAATTTCGTTATAAAGGCAGACAGTACGAGGTTGAGATTGCCGGATGTATGGTCATGCCGCAATGCTATTCTGCGGTGGCGGAAAACCTGAAAGATTTTAAAGGGATGAATTTACTTGCCGACATTGGCAACGGAACAATGAACATCATGTATTTAAACAATGGAAGAGCGATGGAGAGTAAATCATGGACAGAGAAACTCGGTGTTTTCCAGTGCATGCAGCGTATCCGCAATAAGGTTTTGAACGAAACGGGAACAAACCTGATGAACGAGGTCATTGAAAATTATCTGAGGACAGGGGAAACGGATATTGCAGAGCCTTATGCCTCACTCATGAAAGAAGCAGCAGTTTCCTATGTACAGGAGATTTTTCAGAAGCTGAAGGATTATGAATATAATGAAAGCCTTATGCAGCTTCACTTTATGAGCGGCGGCGCAAGAATCGTGGAAGCTGTCGGGGAATATAACCGGGAGAGGACGCATTTTAATCACGATATCTGTGCGACTGCAAAGGGATATGAATATTACTGTTACATGATTTTGCGTCACAACAAGAAGTGCAGCTAGAAAGAAGGTGCAGGAATGACAGGAAATATCCGTAACCGCAATGTGCGGTTTTATGAGGAAAAGGAAGCTGACAGACGGGCATGGGAAATACTTCACTCAGAAGCTGTCAGGGCATTTCCCTCGCAGAATGACTTTATCATTCAGGCAATCAATGATTTTTATGACCGGCATCTGGCAATATTTGATGATCCTTATCTGGAAACCAGGGAAAAAGAGGATGCCTTTGCAGGTAGGATCGTGGAAAAGGTGGAACAGAAAGTGCTTGGCAACCTGTCACAGCTTATCGGGATTTACCTTTTGCAGCAGCAGAATATCTTGGCAACGGGTAATAATGCACGGGCGGAGGATTATTTGAAAGACAATAGGGATGTGCAGGTATTAAGTTCCGGCGATGGTATTTTGCAAGATGGCGGAGAAGCTGAAACAGAGGAACCGGAGGAGAATGAGTTCCTTGATTTCAGTTTTGGAGGATAGCCGGAATGGGGGTTCTTAGGGGGCAAAGCCCCCTGAGCAGGTAGCACCGATGGCGCAGACAGTGAGGAAGAAATAAAAATCGGGGTGTCCGACAGGCACTCCGATTTTTATTTTTGACGAACTGGCAAGCCAACGGTACTACCTGCCTATATCATTCCCTCCACATCGGTGGCAGGTGGAAAAGCGACTGAATGGGAACGCGATGTGGGAAAGCCGGACGGAGCGCAAAGCGAGGGGAGGCTTTCGTCTGGGAGCTGCGTTTTTGCAGCGGACAGACTTATGGGAATGATGTGCCCTGCTTACAGAGCATTTCTATGACAAAGGCTACAGAGAATACGGTAAATGGCATTGAATGGACACAAAGGAAAGGGGGATTGTAGCCAATATTTTAAATAAAAACATGATATTGAAAATGTAGCCATTAGTGCAATTTCTTGTAGCCAATATAATAAAGGTGGATACAGGGAGTGCGAATTTGGGAGCCACACACGTTGAGGAGAATGTGTCTGGTTCTTTTTTAATGCAAGGTTGTTTTTTTAGAAGATAGATAGAACATTATCAGATTGGAGGAAATTTATGGGAAATAGGACAAGGGATAGAGTAATCTATATCCGAACCGATGAAAAGTTGCAGGCAGAGTTTGAAAAACAAAAAGAAGCCAGCGGATATGGCAGCAATGCAGATTTTATAGATTATCTGTTGCGGGTAAGTCAAGGAAAACAGGCAGATGGCGTTACTCTGAAGGGTGTGCGTAATTTATTGTCAGAGCTTTCGGCGGAACTAAAAAAACAGGGAGTCAATATCAACCAGATAGCAAAGATACTCAATGCCTATGGCGGTATGGATATGAAGCAGCCGCTTGAATATACGGAATACAGATATAAACAAATTGAAAACAGCCTGCTGCGCATATGGGAGAAAATAGCCTGATCAGGAATAAAGAATAAGAGGGGGATATGATCTATGGCAGAGGTTTATGGAAATGTCAATGTGAATTACAGTTACTGCAAATCTGTCGCACAGTTAAAAAGTGCGGCAGATTATATTCTTGGAACGAAAAAAGA
>ERZ808028.1068-NODE-1068-length-18056-cov-5.451416_pt1 | contig 18056 bp, 23 predicted proteins | sample MGYA00380184_ERZ808028 | MGnify/ENA primary metagenome ERZ808028 (study PRJEB31490, sample SAMN06133397) | mouse gut metagenome | isolation source: J8_1 | host: mice | place: China: Chengdu | collected 2015-05 ...
ATATAGCAGGCATCCCCATCGTCTTCCTTTGCCGCAAGCAATAATGCGTCCGCCGCCGCTTTTGCCTTGTCGTTATCACAGCAATAATAAAGATCCTCAATGGCCTTATCCACCACATCGCTAAAATACTTACCCATGTTTCTTTTTTCCCTTTCTGTTTGCTTTTTCTATCTGGTCTGTAATATCAGCCCAACCGCTCATTTCTTCAAAAACACCGGAATTCAAATAATTGACCAGCCAGAATTTCACCTGCGTCACGGTTCCTTCTTTCGCCAGAAACCTGGTATCCCCTTTTCCCGTGTTATTGGTACACCAGATCACCATCAGGTCATTTTGAACGCCGGGGAAGAGATCGATTCCCCGTGTTCCCCATTCCAGGAATACCTTTGTGTATGTTCCTTCATGGATGCCGTCAATGGCCAGTTCCACATCTCTGGCGGAAAAAAATGTGTGTTCATCATGCCAGCTCTCTCCAAAAATCACCAGAAGCTGACGCCAGTTCCGCATTTGGCCTTTCTGTTCCATTTGAAGCTGCTGCCAGAACGATTTTATGTGTTCCTCCGTCTGCCGGGTATCGGCTTCGCTTTTCCCCAACCCTGCTTCTTCTGTATTTATCAAAGAGTCTGAAGTGCTGCTTTCCTCCCATTCGGTGTCCTCTTCCTCGCTGATTTCCTCTTCATCATATCCATTCTCTATTTTTTTCCATCCCGAAAGATCAGCGCTGCCAGTCAGGAGTTTTTCAAACCAGTCCTTCGCCTCGTCAAACTCTGCACTTTTATGGTACGATTCATATCCACCTTTCGATTCGTCCAAAAATACCGTTAATCCAAAGAGTTGGTGATACATGCAAAAAATCTGACTTATATTCCCTGTCTCCTGTACGGCAAAAGGCGGCAGAATCTGGAGTTTGAAAATGCCCCCTTTATCACTTTCCATCAGGCTTTCCAACTGTTTTTGTAAAATCTCCACTGTAACATTGGAGGTTCTGTTTCCGGATGTATCCGTAAGAATAAATTGACTGGCCGATGCCTGCTTTTGTCTCTTATCCGGCCCCACCAGATCACGCACCCCGTCCCATATCCCCAGCAAACCAAAGCCTGCCATACCAAGACCGATCAGGAGCCGGATAATTCCAATCCCTTCCTTTATCTCAACAAGACCTATGGCTACCAGACCAAAACCCAGAAATGCAGCATAGCCGCCCAATATAAGAGGTGTCAGCCGCAGCCGTTTTCCTGTTTTGTTATTTTTCCTCATCATCTGCTCCTTGCCAGCTTTCTCATTTTCCTATCCTGCTGGATTGTTCCTAAAATCCCACATGAAAAGCCAGGCCAGTCTGTTCCTGAACCTTTTCCAGAAGAGCGTGCCCAGCCGCCGTCTTTGTCAGCAGCATAAAACAGACCGGCTCCTGCCCCAGAACCAGCAAGGCTTCCTGATTTTTGTGGACATATGCCATCTGCAAAGGAAAATCGCCCAGACTGGTCAGTTCCGGATGGTCTGAAAGGGGCTTAAAATCATCCTTGATCCGATCTGCTATGTTTTGAAAATACTCTTTTGAAAACTTTGCAGGAAAAAAATCACTGAACAGGCAGGTTCGATCATTGGCATGTTCACGCCATGACATCTCCTCCCATTCATGGATGACATGAATCACCAGGAACAGCCCATATGCGTCCAGGGCATGGTTAAACCTGGGTTCATGTTCCAGTTTATGAATGTTCAGGGGAGCGTGAATCAAAGGAATATTCCGCTTTTTCCAGTATTTCTGGTAAGCTGCCACAGCCTTTCGCTTTCCCTCCTCATCCCCCGCCTCACAGGCATCTGCCAGTTCATCCTCATATTCCCAGGCCATGTCTTTTGGATCATTTTCTTCCCATGCGTATAGACCACCGGAAGTTTTGCCCTTTCGTATCCCGATGATATCTCCTTCTCCGGGGGAAAGAAAAAATCCCAGATATCTTCCCTCCCAATGAAGAAGCTCCAATGGCCGCAGATAACCGCTGGTGACTAACAGGTCTGCCATGTGCCGGTAAATATCCCGGATAGGAGATGGAAGCTTTACATGAAGCCGCTTCTCTGCCGCCAGAATTTCATCCTCTGAATAACATTTCCACTTTTTCAAGCCTTCCATATGCTTCGGGCTGATAAATTGCCGGAGTATCCTCAGTTCCTTTTCGGTTGCATACATAGTTTTCACCTTTTAAACAGGCCCGCTGCCCGCATTTCCTTTTCTTTTTCTTCCATCCGTTTCCTGCCCTGCCCGTTCCATGACCAGAACAGCATCCCGGTTTTTTCTTCCACCTGTTCGGCAAAGGAATAGGGAACCGGCTCCCTCGTGATCATCCCATATTTTTCCTGGGCGCTAAAAGATAAAATCAGCAGGGTTTTCTCCAGATTCGTATAAGCATAGACCACATAATCCTCCGGCCCTGCATTCTTTCCGGACATCTCTACCCTTAAAAGCTCTGCTTTTGACGAGATGGGAACCAGCCACTCCTCCATTCTTTGACGGACTTTCCGCAGTTCGTCCAGTTTCCTCGGCAGGGAGCAGCCGATATAAAAAGGAGACAGTTCCTCTGTCATCCGGGACTGGTGCAGCTCCCACCAATCCCTCATTACCTTATCCAGCACATGATGGATAATAAAAATATCCCAATAAAAACAGGCTTTTGAGAAATACTGATTACGTGCGCTGTTTCTTATCACCTTTGATTTTGGCTTTTTCTCCTGCTCTTCGCCGTATATGTTAACCTCGCTTCGCCTCCACTCATAAACCGAAGCATAGGGGTCTTTTCGGTAAATCCCCAACCCCCGATTGGTTCTTTCCATAGCCTCCACCAGCAGATACCCGCCGCTCCAGTGGAGTTCCTCCGGACGGCAGAAATAGGTGTCCTTCTTTTCACATGCATAGTCGCCCAGCACCAGGTAAAGCTCTCTTAGCGGCTGTGGCAGTTTATAGTTCAGCCGTTGCTCCACTGCATCGATTTCTTCCTCTGTGTAGATCTTGCCTGCCTCCAGTTTGGGCTGCCAGCAGAACTCCCTAATCAGTTCCAGTTCCTCACGGATAGAGTACAATGGGCGTACTTCAAATTCAGGTTTTTCTTTTTTCAAAAACATAGTCCAATTCTCCCTCATATGTTATTAAAGATCATAAACTAAAATCCTAACAGCTTTGCAGCATATTCTTCCGGGAGAATCGTATACTGGTGATATTCTTCCCGGAGAGCCGGATACTGCTCCGGTATAGCAGACAGCGCAGCTTTCAGCCCATTTTGAATGCGTTCTATAAATTGCCGGAACAGCGGTGTCTGGTAAACCTGTTCCTGTGCGTTCATTACGTCTGATGCTTTATTGGATGGGAGCGGCGTATTAGTAAAATCAATAAAGGCATCTGCCAGCATATTCAGCATTTCTTCCATTTCCACAAAATCCACGTCCTGTTCATATTCCTCATATTCTTTAAAATCCAGCCGCCCGCCACTGATCGCAACCACTTCCATCAAAAGAACAGAAAGCCATGTGAGTATCTGCCATTCACAGGTACTTCCCCAAGGAATATCTACATATTTTTTGTAAAATTCCGCCTGCGCATCGGTTATTTCTTCCCCCACATTATAATTGAGGGTAGAAGCATAAAGGTTATTGGCAAAATCCTGAAAATCAGATACCGCTTTCTTACCTTCCAGATAATCCCAAAGTACGTCAAGCGCCTCCTGACAAACATCCGAAACCGACCTGCCCGTGTCTGCCAGGCCCTGGCGAAGCGTATGTATATATGGTTCCAGAATTAAGAGATTCCCCAAAAGCCGTAAATGGCTGCTGCTGTCAGCAAAGGCATCCTCAGCCATATCCTGAAAGCCCATGATCCAGTTGGCTGCTTTTGGCCCGTTCAGTGATGAAAAATCTGTATTAAGCGTATATTTCATAAGTTCCTCCTTAAATTATGATTTAGTTTATTTCCTGGCAAACTGGAAGTTAATTATCAATATCCCTCGTCTCAAAAAGAGTCCACTCATTATCAAATAAAACAACAAAACCATCAGAAGTTATTGCATAAGGCGAATCCAATCCATCAAAATTTGCCTGTCCATCCTCCTCCGGCCATTGCGATAGAGGAACTGTAGATGTAATTTTCCCTATAATCGCATTCTCAGCCACTTCACCGGGCAGTTGCTTTCCTGTTGTGCAATAAATATCACCATTATACATTACAGACGGTACACAAGCATTGGGAGTGGAATCTTCATTTTGACACCCTGATAATCCCAAAACAATCATTATAAGCAGAAGTGTCTCGACATATTTTTTCATAACGTATTCCTCCATCTGAATACAGGTTTTCCAGTATAACAAGCTGGAATTTGTTAATCTTCATTCATAACCGTAACATGTTCAACAACACCGTTTCTGTCATAATAAACAATAATGTAATATGTATTATTAATTTTCCAAATGTCGCCCCACATCCCTGACAGGCAGCTATCTGGTTCTCCCCACACTTCCATTAACTGCGTATTCTTGTAACCCTGTAATTGTTCTGCTGCATAATCTGCACCTTTGTTTTGGTAATAAGAAACCATCAATTCCTTTGACGGAATGTTATCATTGCTTTTTCGGTTGTAATATCCATAGTACCAGGCAGATGCACATAGTGCAGCAACCAGGATTATTGCAAGAACAAATAATACTTTCTTTTTCATACAATCAAACCCCATGTAAATTGAAAGCTATCTCACCAAAAATATTTACAGTGTATGCAGATCATCAAGTGAAACAATATATCCGTCTCCTTTTTTCAAAAATTCAATCTGGAGTGTTAAATCATTTATCTCGCCATCTGTTGTTAAATCATAATCCATACAGTATCCGCTTCCGTCACGAAAAGTAAATACATCTATTTCCTGATTCTGGTTTTTCACCTTTTTCGGGTCATCAATTTTCAGCACAGGCCGGGTTTCATCCAAATATTGAAGCGTAGAGATTAAATCTTCTTCTGTCAATATTCTACTGTTGTCAAACACAGCTAAAAAATCATGGTACTTTTCCTGAGCCAATATTCCTAAAGCCTTTTCTACAAAATCAATAAAACATTCCTGTTCTTTTCCCTTTTCTGCATATATCATAAAATAGGCCCTCTTGTATCTTAGATTTCTCTTCCTGATCAATTTTTCCTTGCATTTTGCAAATCATCATCCATTTCAAAAAACTTGCACCTGCACTCCGGACAGACTGACGGAATGATCAGTGGACAAAATTTCAGCTTCACATATTTGATATGCCGCCCCTCCATGCTCCGCAAACATTCCTTTTCTTTCAGGTTATCCCCTCTTGTCGGAACATAATACGGAAATGGATGCCCGCAGCAAGGACACCGCCAAAAAAGTTTTGGGGTAAATCCAAACGGAACAGCCGCAAAAAAAATCAGAAGTGATATAGCAGCCACCACAATGAAAAACGCCAAAAACGGTCTGTTCTCTATCATGGCGCTCATTCTCATGTTCCTGCCCCAAATAACCACGGGAATGAACAGCACCATACTGCAGACACCAAAAGCGGCAAAGCATCCCCATTGTATCAGAAATACTGCTTTCGCAAAGGCACAGCATCGCCGGAACCGGGGCGGCATCTGTGGGAAAACATATGGGAATGGCTTTGATGTATTCTCCTGCTGTAATCGCCAGTTTACAATATCATCCGTTGGTCTTTTCATCATCCTCTCCTCTGCTATTCCGCTTAGAGCTGTTCTGCCCAGTCAATGCCTGGATAAAGTTTTCCCGTCCTTATGAAATATTCAACCGCTTTTACGCCAACTTCCATATTGGTAAGCGCAAGGTTTTTTTCAATAGGCGACTGGCCGCCGCTTTGCACATGGGCAAATTCTTCCACTCCGGCATACTCTGGATTATAGGAATAATAATTCTTTTCATCTTTTGTTCCGCCATGCAGGCTAAGGCCGATTGCCAGCCATTCCCCATCACAGTTTACTTCAAGCTGATCAACTTCCCCATAGGGGTCTAAGTACAGATATATATTAAGCCCCTTTGGTATTTCTTCCAGGATTTGGGAAATTACTTCTTCTGTAATTTTATCAGCTTCATAAGAAGAATACGGCGGGTCATAATAGTCAATATGTTTTATCTGGATTGCTTTGGTGTCAAAATCAGGGATATTCTCCTGCTTGGGTATAATTTTAACTTCCATACCGCATAACGTTTTGATTATTTTAAGTTCCATTAAATTGCCTCCTAGTAGTCTGTCCTTAAAATGCTTGTGTGTATAATTGACGTATAGTATAATGGTTGTATCAATATTATTCAGGAGTACACAACCATGGGCAGAAATAAAAAATACGGCAATATAACATTAACAGACGAAGACAGGGTTGTTTTGGAGAAGCTTTCCAAGTCACAAACAGGTGAATACCGTAAAGTGCAGCGGGCAAAAATCCTGCTTATGAGCGCCAGCGGCATGCTCAACTGTGAGATTGCAACAGCTATTGGGGTACATCCCAATACGGTGGCTTCCATTGTTACAAAATACATTGCGGCTGGAAAAGACTATGCCCTGAATGATGCTTCCCGTTCCGGCAAACCGAACACAATAAGCGATGAGGAAAAATTCTGGGTTACCAGTATTGCCTGTATAAAACCAAACGAACTTGGTTATGCGCAGGAACTCTGGACATATAGAAAGCTCCGTGACCATATCCGCACCAACTGCGAAGACGCGGGATATCCTGGCCTTGCCAAAATATCAGCCAATACCATCTACAGTATCCTGGCCAGTAATGAGATCAAGCCGAATAAGATCAATTATTATCTTGTCCGCAAGGATCCTGATTTCGAGGCGAAGATGCATGACGTACTGGTTGTCTACAAGCAGGTAGAGATGTGCTTTGATGAGGAAGGCAGTCTTACCATTGATATGGATGCCCCCAAAACAGTTACCTTATCTTATGATGAGAAACCGGGGATCCAGGCGCTGAAGAATATTGCGCAGGATCTTCCGCCTACGCAAAAGCATGGCACAGTAGGCCGTGACTATGAGTACAAACGCCTTGGTACAGTTTCACTGCTTGCAGGGATCGACCTGCTTACGGGAAAGATCATTCCCCGAGTCAGCGATACCCATAAAAGTTCTGACTTTATCGAGTGGCTGAAAGAAGTAGACAGAATGTATCCGGAACACGATACCATCCGTCTTATTCTTGATAACCATTCTGCACATACATCCAGGGAAACGAGGGCATTCCTTGAAACACGTCCCGGGCGTTTTGTGTTTGTTTTCACACCAACGCATGGCTCATGGCTAAACCTTATAGAAAGTTTTTTCGGCAAGATGGCGCGTCAGTGCCTGCATGGAATCCGTGTGGAAAGCAAACAGGAACTTATCGACCGGATATATAGGTATTGTGATGAGATCAATGAGGCGCCAGTAGTTTATCATTGGACGTACAAGACCGATGAGATTACCGCAGAAGATATCGCAGAGGCTGACATTGATCCAGAGCTCAAGTACATATGATAATATTTACACAAATATTTCAAGGACAGACTACTAGTGCATTGACCTGATTATATTTAGCTAAATTGATTTTCATTTGTAATGTCAAACTTAGGGTAGAGCGATGTCAACTTGGTTCTGGCCTTGTCGGTGGTAAAGTGCCAATGGATACAGGCAGTATGTTCATTGCGGTTGCTCTCCCATGCATCCAGTTCCTGCCGCAGTAAGCCTATGTCATCAATCCTCCGGGACAGGCACTGGCGTGTCATCACATTGAGTTCTATTTCAGCAATGTCCAGCCAGCTCCCATGCCTGGGCGTGTAATGGATTTCCAGTTTTTTGGCAATCCTGCGGGCTTCCGGGGCTGGAAATGCTTTATACAGAGAGGAAAGAGCATGGGTATTCAGGTTGTCCATGACAAGTATGATCCTGTCACAGTCAGGATAGCTGACATCCACCAGATACCGGATCTCCTCCGCCCAGTCAACCGCAGTGCGGTGTTCCCGGACGTTGACGTGCCGTACACCGCCCAGAGGTTCCACGAATACAAATATGCTGCAGGTACCGCCGCGCACATACTCGGAATCAATTTTCCGGGTATCCCCCGGGCGCATGGGCAGCGGCTCCCTGGCCTCCCCCAGCAGCTGGTATGGCTTTTCGTCCATACATACCACTGGGACAGCAGGGTCATACGGCTTTTCGTAGATGTCCAGGATATCCTCCATACAGGCTACGAATTCTGCGTTTTCTTTTGGAGGGATGCACCAGTAGGCGTTTTTGTGAGGTCGAAGTTCATTTTTTTTAATGTCTGGCGGATAGCTTCCCGCCCTACCGGGATATCGAGCTCAATACGGGCCTTCTCTTCCAGAAGCCGGAGCGTCCAGCGCGAATGCCCCTCCGGAGCAGGGCTGCAGGCCATCTGGATGATGCGTGCTTCGGCACGCCCGTCCACTTTCCGCAATGCAGCACTGGAATTGGGGCTGATATTGTAGCGAACGATATCCGTTATGCCATTCTTTACATAAGACTGGACAAGATTTGTTATAGTAGCAGGGCAGACAGCATAGCTGTGGGCAAGCTGAGCATGGGTAAGCCCCGTCCCCTGTTCTTCGTCCAGTTCAAGCAGTATCTGGCAACGCTTTAATACAGTTTTACAGGTCTTTTTATTACGGATTGTTTTTTGAAGTATAGCCCGTTCATCGTCATTGAGTTTAATGATGTATGTTTTAGGTCTTGCCATAGTCGCCACCGCCGTTTCTTTTTAGTATAGCACGGAATGGCATTATATGGAATAATTATTTGGCTAAATATATATAAGCCACTACACTAGTATAGCACTTCAGGTACCGCAGTATGGCGGCCTATCTGGAGCGCAGGGGGTACGGCTACAGCCAGACAACAATCCATAAATATATGAACGAGGAATTGGGTCTGTATTCCATCGTCCGCCCCAAGAGACCGGGGACAAAGCCAGGGAAGCCCCATAAAGTATTTGATAACAAACTGAATCAGGACTTCCATGCGGACAAGCCGAACCAGAAATGGTGCACGGATTTCACATACCTGTTCCTGAAAAACGGGGACGTACGGTACAATTGCGCCATCATAGATCTCCATGACAGAAGTGTAGTCGCCAGTGTAACAGACAAACACATTACCAGTGACCTGGCTGTACGCACTCTGCAAAAGGCATTGGATTCCCAGCATCTGACAAAGGGAGGCCTGCTCCTGCACAGCGACCAGGGGAGCCAGTATACATCGAAGGCATTCATAGAATTCTGCGAATCCGTCCATGTGGTACAGAGCATGAGCAAAGCCGGATGCCCCTACGACAATGCGCCAATGGAAAGGTACTTCAACACCCTGAAGAATGAATGTACCAAGCTCTATGAATTCCGAACAGATGAGGAACTGTACCAGACCGTGGAGGAATTCGCTTATGTCACGTACAACCATGTACGCCCGCACAGCTATAACGGCTACCGCACGCCATACCAGGCACGGACGGCAGCATAAGGAGCGGCGGGAGCAGGCCCCATCATTGGATTGCTTGATCACCCAAAATCGGAGATGGCAGGTTTTGTCAATGGCACGGCCGCGCAGCGGTGCGAAGCGCCATTGATAAAGGCTGACAGCCCCGATAGACTCCAGGCAACAATCCAATAATTTTTAGCCACAAATGTTACAAAAACACTTGACCACTACAAAACAGTAAACCGTATCAAAATTTCTGCCACAAAACGGAACAGCAGCAGTCAAAGCGAAACTGCAATAACATCTAAAATCAGACAAATTTCACACCAACAAAAAAGGTGTACCGCAGGTAAGTTTCAACCTTCCTTGCAGTACACCTTGATGTGTATAACCATTCCGTATTTTTCGTTTTTTGCATATATACAGTTTTTGTTTTTTTCTAAACATGACCTGTCCCTCTCTTCCATCTTTTACAAAAAAAGAGAACAGCGTTTTATACTCAAATAAAACCACTATTCCCTAATTTATGAATTACATATTTATGTCATAAAGATTGCATTATCAACCACCATTAGCGTTTGTATTGAATATATAAAACTAATCTTATGACTTCTTTGTAAAATCTAAAAGCTATGTTTTGTATAATTTATGTAAAATTTGAATTTTTTAGGAAATCTGCATCACATCATTTTTATCCTCTTGCAAAAAAATCTGTATGATTGTTCCTTCTCCAGGGCTGCTCTGTAAGTCAATCTGACCATTCAAATACTGTACGGCGTGTTTTACAATAGAAAGTCCCAGCCCCGTTCCACCCGACTCTTTAGAACGGCTCTTATCCACTCTGTAAAACCTCTCAAATATCCTTGCCTGATGTTCCGCCGGAATGCCAATTCCTGAATCCTTTACAGAGATCACAGCCTGATTTTCCTCCCTGCTTACAGAAACCTCCACCATACCGCCATCTTTATTATATTTGACAGCATTATCGCAAAGATTAAATATAATTTCCGTCAATAACCGCCGGACACTTTTTATCCTGACTGTTTCCCCTGTCACAGCAATTTCAATATCCTTTATCGCTGCTATATCCGCCAGCCCCGCAGCCACATCCGTTGCAACCTCATATAAGTCAACATTTTCAAAAGGCATATCGCACCCCTCGTCTAATTGGGATAAACGGATAATATCATCAATTAATGTTACAAGCCGCCCTGCCTCTGTGCGGATATGCCCTACAAAACGTGTCATATCCTCCGATTTTACAAGACCGTTCTCCATTAACTCCGCACTCCCCATTATGGATTGCAGCGGAGTTTTCAATTCATGTGATACGTTGGCAGTAAACTCCCGTCTGTTCCTTTCTGCGAAAGCTGCTTCTGTTATATCAAAGGCAAGAACAACCGCCCCAATTACAATACCGTTAGATTCAATGCGGTTGACATGGATCTGATACTCTTTTCCCTCACGTTCTATGCGGATTTCGCTGTGTCCACTTGAAAATGCGTCCTGTATGGCGTGGCTCACATTATGGCTTCTCTCTACTGTCAGAAAATCTTTACCTATGCTGGAACGTTTCGTATGAAACAGCTTCAGCGCGGCAGGATTAATGTTCAGAATTATATTTTTCTCATTCAAAAGGACAAGCCCTTCCGTCATGCCATATGTAATCTGTGCAAATTCATCATTTTTCCTTTGGAGTTCCGACAACTGCATATCAATCTGCTTATGCTGTTTATTGATACGGTTTAATAGGGGAGCCAGCTCCTCATAAGTATCGTTTTCCAGCGGTTTTTCTAAATCAAGTCTGTTTAACGGCTCCATGATATGTTTAGAAATACGGCTTGCTAATACTCCTGATAAAATGAGTGTTACAACAACTACAATTAAAATCGGCTGTATCATCCCCAAAACAAGCACCCATATCGTAACGCTGCTGACAGAAATCCTTAATACTGAACCATCATTAAGCCGCCTTGCACAGTAAAGTGTTTTTTCTAAAAGAGTCGTGGAATAACGTGAACTTTTTCCCTCTTTATTCCGCAGGGCTTCTTGAATTTCTTCCCTGTCCGCATGGTTTTCCATACTTTCCCCGTCAGACTGTGTATCATATATAACATCTCCATTTTCAGCAACCCATGTCAGACGGTACTCCCTTGACTGTAATTCCTCCAGATAGTTCCGTCCATCCTTTTCAACGGCTATGGCAGCTAAAGACAGTTCATCCTCCAACTGTTTTCCCTGAACATTACTGAAATAACTGTAAAGACATCCCATGATGATAACAAGGCTTGCAATCAGGACAGCCCCCGCTACAACCATAATTGATTTAAAAATTTTCTTTGTCATGCCTGCACCTCTAACCTATAACCAACACCACGCACTGTTTCAATCATTTTCCCATAATCCCCCAGTTTTACACGCAGAGTACGGATATGCATATCAACCGTTCTCGTTTCACTGACATAATCAGCTCCCCATATGTCATTAAAAAGCTGGTCACGGGAAAATGCGATGCCCGGACGGGAAAGGAACAGCCGGAGAAGTTCAAATTCTTTTAAGGTAAGCTGTATTCTTTCATTATCAATGGAAACTGTATGTTCGTTCAGATTGACAACAAGCCCCCCGGCTTTCAAAAGATGTTCTACCTCTGTAGGATTGCACCGGCGGAGTACCGCTTTCACACGGGAAACCATCTCCATCATCCCAAAAGGCTTTACAAGATAATCATCCGCACCTAAATCAAGGCTCTGGATTTTATCATACTCCATGCCTTTTGCAGTTGCCATGATGACGGGAATCCTGCAAGTGTCAGGGCTGTCTTTTAAAAATTTCAGCAGTTCCACGCCATCCTCTCCGGGCAGCATAATATCAAGAATTATCAAATCCGGCTTTTCCATAGATAAAGCGTCACGAAAGGCTATTGCATCCAAAAATCCTTTTGCTTCAAAATCAGTGGAATTAAGCGTATATACCTCAATATCCCGGATACTGTCATCATCTTCCACACACCATACTTTCATAATCATGCTCCTTTATGTTCTCCTGTCACGGAAAAAGCCACCCACTCTGCAATATTTACCGCATGATCCCCGATACGCTCAAAATATTTGGCAATCATCAGTAAATCCAGCGCATATCCTCCGTCTGTCGGTTTTTCTGCTATCAGCTTAATCAGAGATGACTTGACCTGTAAAAACAAATCGTCAACCACATCATCACGGTCAATCGCCGCACCAGCCAATACTACATCCTGTTTTACAAAAGCGTCAATGCTTTCTGTAACCATCTGGCTCGCCGCATCTGCCATAAACCGGATCTGTTCACATTCCCCTCCAGTCCTTCCGTCAAGAAACGTGATAATTTCCGCAATATCCGCCGCCTGTGTTCCAATACGCTCCATATCAGTAATCATTTTAAGGGCTGCAGATATTTGCCGTAAATCCCTTGCTACCGGCTGTTGCTGTAACAGCAGTTTCAAACACAGTGTTTCGATTGTGCGCTCCATCCGGTTAATCTCTCCATCAAGGGATAAAACCTTGTCTGCCAGCTTTATGTCGCCCATAGTTAATGCTTTTGAAGCAGCGGCAATCGCTTCCTCACACATTGCCCCCATTTGGGTAAGCTCTTTATTCAGCATAGCAAGCTGTTCATCAAAACGACTTCTCATTATCCAAACCTCCCCGTAATATAATCCTCCGTCCGCTTGTCCTTTGGTTGTTCAAACATCTTTTCCGTATTTCCATACTCAATTAAATTGCCAAGGAGAAAGAAAGCCGTATTATCGGAAATCCGCACAGCCTGTTGCATATTGTGCGTTACGATGATAATAGTATACTTTTCTTTAAGTTCCATTGCAAGTTCCTCTATTTTAGATGTGGAAATAGGGTCAAGTGCGCTTGTAGGCTCATCCATCAGAAGCACATCCGGCTCTACCGCTAATGCACGGGCAATGCAGAGCCGCTGCTGCTGACCGCCTGACAGTCCTAATGCCGATTTTTTCAGCCTCTCCTTTACTTCATCCCAGATTGCCGCCCCACGCAGAGAGCGTTCTATTATATCGTCCAATTTTGCCTTATTTTTCACTCCGTGTGTCCTCGGCCCGTAAGCAATATTGTCGTAGATGCTCATAGGAAAAGGATTCGGCTTTTGAAAAACCATGCCAATACTGCGGCGAAGCTCATTGACATCGACATCTGCATCAAAAATATTATCGCCCCTATAATACACTTCTCCTGTAATCCGTACACCAGCGATAAGGTCATTCATTCGGTTTAACGATTTAAGGAAAGTAGACTTCCCACACCCGGAGGGGCCAATCAGTGCCGTAATGCTCTGTCCTTCAATCTCAATATTTACATCTTTCAAAGCCTGTGTACTGCTATACCACAGGCACAGGTCTTTTACCACCATGGCAGGATTTTTGTCATGATTCATTATATTATTCATACATTTCTCCTTTTTTGGAAATATCTGCTCGCCAGTGTAGCCGACAGATTGATGAACATGGTCAAAATCATCAGGATAGCGGCAATTGCAAAGGCTATACCAAATTCCCCGTTTTCTTTTGCATAGACATATAATGCGACCGTCAATGTTGCCCCTGCACTGCCAAGCCCTTCAAGAATCCCGTTCAGGGCATGGGCAAAACCAGCCGTAAAAAGAAGTGCCGCTGATTCTCCCAAAATTCGCCCCACTGACAATATACAGCCTGTTATGACTCCATCAATACAACCTGGAAGCACAACGGTATAAATCACACGCCACTTTCCAGCTCCCAGCCCAAAAGCACCTTCACGGTAACTTTGCGGTACTGTTTTCAGGCTTTCCTGCGTTGTGCGCATAATCGTAGGCAGATTCATGATTACCAAAGTAAATGCCCCCGCTAAGAGGGAAGTTTTCATACCAAAAAACTGACAGAAAAACAGCATACCTACAAGTCCATAAATAATAGACGGAATCCCTGATAAGGTTTCGGCTGCATACTCAATCATTTCTACCAGTTTCTTATTTTTGGCATATTCTGTAAGATAAATCGCCGCACCAACTCCAAGCGGGAGAACAAATACCAAAGTTGCCGCTACAATATAGACTGTGTTAAGAATATCCGGCAGTATCCCGATCCGGTCAGACAGATAACTCGGTTTCGTAGTAAGCAGCTCCCAAGATACATTCGGCAGCCCTTTCCACAATACATAACCAATCAAAAATAATACCAATGCACAAGTAATGCATACGGAAATCCCCATCAACACACGCATGGCTGTAATATATGTTTTCCTTCTAAGGGAAATTGATTGTTTTTCCATCTATATTTACTCCTTGCTTTGTTTCAAAAAGAAATTTAATACGGCATTTATCAGCATGATAAAGAGGAATAAAACCAACGCAATCGAAAATAATGCCTGTTTCTGTAAACTTCCGTCAGCCGCATAAGACATTTCACTTGCCACAGCGGTTGTAAGGAAACGGACGCTCTGAAAAATTTTCGGCATATTTGGGGCGTTCCCCGCCACCATCATAATAGCCATAGCCTCGCCGATAGCCCTGCCAACGCCTAACACAACAGCCGCCGCAATGCCGCTTTTTGCCGCCGGAACGGATACACGGAAGTATGTTTCAATCGGTGTCGAACCAAGCGCAAGGGAAGCATCCTCATATTCCTTTGGAACAGCTTCTAATGCCGTAAGCGACACTTTAATGATTGAGGGTAATATCATAATTGCAAGTACAATGATAGCAGCAAACAGGCTGGCTCCATCGGGGATATGGAAAACAATCCGTATCCCTGGCACAAGCACCATCATTCCCACAAGCCCATAAACTACCGACGGAATGCCAGCCAATAAACTTACCGCTGTTTCAATAACGGTTTTTATTTTTAACGGCGCAATCTTAGCAAGATAAACTGCTGTCATAAAGCCAATTGGCACTCCAAGTACGATTGCGCCAGCCGTACCATAAATACTGGTAAGGATAAACGGAAAAATCCCATATTGCGGCTGTGCTGCTGTAGAAGCCCATTTCTTCCCGAAAAGGAAATTCAAAACTCCTATTTTTCGGATAGCCGGAATCCCTGATATGACAAGGTAAACAGTAATCAGGAGTACACAGCCAACTGTAATCAGACCAAGTATCAGGAATATGCCATGTATGGCATTCTCCATGAACTGTTTTTTGTTCATTTGACTTCACCTTCCAAAACCTTTCATAATCCGCCGGATTATTTATTTACTGGTACTGCACCCGCAGATGAGATAATCTCACCTGCTTCAGATGAAGTAATATAATCAAAGAATTTCTGTGCAGTTGCCGAAAGCTCTGCGCCGCTCTTTGTCACTAACACAAACGGACGCTGCACCACATAGCTACCATCTTTTACCGTTTCCTCCGCAGGTACAATACCGCCGACAGAAAGGGTTTTTACCGTATCCTTTACAGATGCAAGGGAAGCATATCCGATTGCCGCCGGATTGCCTGCCACCGTTGTAATCACATCTCCGGTAGATGTAAGTTCCTGACGGTATTTGCAGGCATCCTCCGTGTCCGTAATGGATTCAAAGCCATCTCTTGTACCACTCCCGGCTTCACGTCCAATCAGGACAATTTCCAGATCATTGCCGCCTATATCCTGCCAGTTTGTTATTTCCCCTCTATAAATCCTGCTAATCGTTTCAAGGTCAAGGTCATTTACCGGATTATCCGGATTTACAATGACAGCAATCCCGTCAAGCGCAAGCACCGTTTCAGTCAATCCCTGCGCTTTTTCTTCTTCCTTTAAGTTACGGCTGGAAAGACCAATATCGCAGCGTCCTTCTGCCACAGCCGTAATTCCGGAGCCGGAACCGGTAGGGTTATATGTAAAGGTTACACCGGAATTGTTTTCCTCAAAAGCTTCGCCCAAAGCACCGATTACTTTTTCCATAGAGGTTGAGCCATCCGTAGATACTGTTTTGCTGTCCGCCTTCCCGCATCCGGTCATAGCTACGAGTGCAAGTGATAAAGTGGCAACAAAAGTAACAATTTTTTTCATAATAATTTTCTCCTTTTTTCTTTGTGATATTTTCTTCTACGCTTTTTATCATAAATACTGCTTGTAAAATCAAAAACATAACTTATGTCAAATTTTTGTAAAATGAACAGACTTGCCATAAAAACTGCATCATGGAAATGTGCATAACTGACTATTCCGTCATGGATAACTCTATTCACAGGACATGGAAAAGCAAAGTGCAGCTTTCCCACATCCTGCAAACAGAGTTACCCACAACTCCATAAGATAGCCAGTTATACGACATTTCCACAATGCCGATTACGGCGAAATCCCACTCATTCATTCCATTTTTTCATAAAACACAAATAAGAAAAGCTCTGCATCTCACAGAGCCTTTCTAACCTTTGATTATTCGCCAACTACCGTTCCATTTTCCTCACAAAAACAACATTATAGATATATCTCTGCCGCTTTTGCAAAAGTAGCTTTCCTCATGATAAGTTCCGACTGTTTTTCTTCCGGCAAACCCTCAAACACACCTTTATAGCCCTTCTCCAGCAACGGTGTGCCTTTTGCCAGTAAATACAGTTTTGTATTCAGCCATTCTTCCCACAAATCTTCAAATAGTTCCACACTGTCTGTAAAAGTTATGGCATCTTCAAAACCATGTGGCAGATTATAATATTTTAGCATTACAAAGCCATACCTACCTACATCAAGCACTACGATATTCTCCATCTCATACAGCTCTGCAAACGCATCTGCCACCTTTTGACACTTTGTCCGTTCTTCCTCTGTGATATAAATTTTCTTTTCCATATAGCCTTACCTCGTTTCTTATAAAATTTTACCATATTCATTTTATAAGAACCACCTGCACACCAGCTTTTCTTCCACTTGTTTTTGGCAAAACCCACTTTACTAACAATTCACTTCAGTCAACGCTGCCGCTGTATTCTGTAGCTGCCTGTTTTTTACAGCCAATGCCATTTTTAAATATCTGCTGCCAAAAAACGTTACCATAACCCCCTGCTTTATTCATCCTTACCTCCCAGTTCTATCCCCCCTCCCCCGAACATAAACTTTTACTAATTTTCCCCGTTCCCGGAGTTTTTATGAAGCAGATTTTTTTCGCCCTCTCCCCCAAAAAACGAGCCTTCTTAACCGGTACCCTTCTGCTCACCGGTACAGGCTTTCTCTGCCGGATTCTCGGCTTTTTCTACCGTATCTTTATGTCCCGAACCATAGGTGCAGAGGGGCTTGGCATTTATAACATGGTACATCCTGTGTTCGGCATCTGCTTTGCCCTCTGCGCCGGTTCCATCCAGACCGCCCTGTCCCAATACGTTGCCTCCAATCAAAAAAAGGGCCGTGCTGTCTTTCGCACCGGCCTGTTTATTTCTTTAACCCTGTCCCTGTTATTGGCGCTTTTCATCTGCAATACCTCGCCTTTTATCGCCCGCTACCTCCTCTTAGAACCTCGCTGCGAGCCTTACCTGATGATTATGGCACTCTCTGTTCCCTTTGCCGCTCTGCACGCCTGCATTAACGGCTATTACTACGGAATGCAGAAATCCCACGTCCCCGC
>ERZ808028.1071-NODE-1071-length-18009-cov-6.238847_pt1 | contig 18009 bp, 18 predicted proteins | sample MGYA00380184_ERZ808028 | MGnify/ENA primary metagenome ERZ808028 (study PRJEB31490, sample SAMN06133397) | mouse gut metagenome | isolation source: J8_1 | host: mice | place: China: Chengdu | collected 2015-05 ...
AGGCCGGATTCTGACCCCATTACCGTACTGGCCTGTAGCCGTGCAGCGTAGTGCACGGCTCAGGAGTGAACAGTAACGTCCCCATTACTGTACTGGCCTGTAAAATATAAATTTTAACATTTCAGGAGAGATACTGCTTCATTACCCGAAGGGCATTCTTCTCAAGCCTGCTGACCTGGGCCTGGGAAATCTGAATCTGCTCAGCCACCTCCATCTGGGTCTTTCCCTCGAAAAACCGAAGCTTAATGATATACCTCTCCCGCTCTCCAAGATGCTCCATGGCAGCCTCCAAAGACAGGTCCTCCACCCATTTTTCTTCTTTATTTTTCGTATCGCTGATCTGGTCCATCACATAAAGGGCGTCCCCTCCGTCATTATAGACCGGCTCCTGCAGGCTCATAGGCGCCTGGATTGCATCCAGGGCAAACACTATATCCTCCTTGGAAATCCCAATCTCCTCCGCAATCTCCTGAACCGTCGGTTCCTTTAGATTCCGTTTCACATAGTTTTCCTTTGCGTAAATAGCCTTATACGCAGTATCCCGCAAAGAACGACTGACACGGATGGAATTATTGTCCCTCATGTACCGCCTGATTTCACCGATAATCATGGGTACAGCGTAAGTAGAAAACTTCACGTCAAGTTCTGTATTGAAATTATTAATCGCTTTAATCAGACCGATACATCCGATCTGAAACAAATCGTCAGGGTTCTCATTGCTTGCCCCGAAACGCTTAATCACACTCAGCACAAGCCGGAGATTGCCCTTAATATATTCTTCCTTCGCCTCAGCATCCCCCGCCTTGATTCGGGCAATCAAAGCCTCCTTTTCTTCTTCCTTAAGGATTGGTAGCTTCGCCGTATTCACCCCGCATATTTCTACTTTTCCCTGTGCCATAATAAAGAGCCCTCCTACCAGATAAATGATTTTGAATCTTTGTATAGTAAAATGATTCTCACTTGGAGGGCGTCATATTCCCGAAATATAAAAATAAAAAAAGTTTTAGTCCTTGACATGGATAAAATCCATATACCTTACATTACTTTCAGAGCTGTTTCCTGTCAAAACATACCACAGCCATACACATACACAAAAAAACCAGAAGCCCAGAAGTCACCGCACTGGCAATATAGTCTTCCACTTCACAAACCCGCTGCAAAAGAGCCAGGCCCTCCATCAGCTTCGCCGGAAGAAAAGAGGCGGGCTTTGGGAACATCCCCAAGAGATAGACCCCCATAGCCACGCCCCCAGTTCCCAGAAGTACCTGGGAGCTGCTTTTTGCAAAGGCAGAAAAACAAATCAGAAGCCCAATCACCCACACACCGAACAACCAGGTGCAGGCTGCGGCTGCAAACAGATTCCCTGCAATGCTGTTATCCCAAAAATATTCATTATACCCGTAAGTAATCCCGAAACAAAGCCCATACATTACCGTCCACATGCCATACAGAAGCAGCGCCTTAGCCGCCAGAATCTTTCTGCGCGAAAGCCCTTTGGTCACTACAGGAATGAACGTTCCCTTCTCGTATTCACCGGTAAAACTGCCGCTGCACACCAAGACGAAAATAATCAATGCCATAGGAATATTTTTATAAAACTGCACCCAGGAATCCATAGCATCCACAGTGACCTCCGAAGCCACAAGCCCCATATCCGTCAGGGATTCTGACATAATCTCCACAAGCCATGGGGTAAGCTTCGCAAGCGCTGGATTCATGATTCCGAATACTGTAAAGACTAGCAGCAGAACCAGAAACCGTCCGGTCCTGCTCCATTCCAGCCATTCTTTTTTAAGAAACGCTCTCATTTAATACCACCTCCATAAATAAATCCTCCAATGCTGCCTCTTGCCTTTCTATGCGCAGGATTGCCATGTTCTTGTCCGCAATGAAACGCAGAAGGTCTGGCATACCTTTTGTATCCTCCAATAACAAGCTATTTCTTCCTATTCCTTTTAAGAAGGGAAATACAGACCTAAGAGCCTTGGCATCCTGTGCTCTCTCTGTCTCAATCTCCATGGCCGCCTCCTTCTTCCTCTTGCGCACCTCCTCAAGAGAGCCCTGAAGCACAATCCTCCCCTCATGGAGAAATGCGATTTCATCACAGATATGTTCAACATCCGAGAGAATGTGTGTGGAAAAAAGCACCGTAGTCTCCTCCTTTGCCGACTCCAGGATGTGCAGCAGCTCTCTGCGTCCCACAGGGTCAAGGGCAGAGGTGGGCTCATCACAAATCAGCAGCTTGGGACGCCCAAACAACGCCTGGGCAACTCCAAGCCGCTGCTTCATACCGCGGGAAAATCCCTTAATCCGGCGTTTCTCTCCTTTAAGCCCCACCAGACAGAGCATCTCCTCTGTTCGGCTCTTAATCTCCTTCTCTGTCATGCCGGCGATTTTCCCGCAAAAACCTAGATATTCCCCAGGAGTCATGTAGGAATAGAATTCTGGCACGTCCGGCAGATAACCCACATAACGATTCGTGGTCGTATTTCCATAGCGGACAGGCAGCCCGTTTATTCGTATCTCACCGCCGTCCGCACAAAGCAGTCCAAGTATGATCTTCATAGAAGTGGTCTTTCCTGCGCCGTTTTGCCCCACGAATCCGAACACCGTATGCTCCGGAACTGAAAAGGTAACATCTCTTAATACTTGTTTTTCACCAAAATGCTTTTCTACATTGGAAAGGGTCAGCATATCCATATTAACTGTCCTCCTTTCCCAGCAGGAAATACAGAATCGGTCCGATAAACTGCATTCCAACTAATGTGACGACAATCCATAACCCTCGGCTTCCCCGCTTATAAGTCTTATGGGTCAGGATATGGTAAAGCGTATAAGCTAACAGACCAAACTCCGCGATTGCCAGTGGAATAAAAAACGGTAACAATTCATACATATCAGGCATTATTTTTTCCTCCTCTTTTTGAAGCTAAAAATTAGTTATTTGTAAAGCGACGCACAAGCCTTTGAAATTCTTTTCTCTCCCTCATCCCATAAAAAGCCGGATGCCCTAGTGATTCCCCTACATTTTTATAAATAAAACCTCTATCCCTTGGCGCCATATTTCCTAAGGGAAGCCTCTCAATCCACTCATCCAGCAAATCGAAATATTCATCCCCATGGAGTGTAATCTCCTCTGCTTCCAAAAGGCGGCTTATACATTTCTCAAAATCTCCAAGAGCCTCCAAAGCTTCATCCCACTTCTCATTTACTGCGTAGACCAGGGCTGACTGGAAATAAAACTGTGCAGCCATATTCGGGTGCAGTACCTCCAACTGGTATCCTCTCATCAGACCTTTCAGTCTGTGAATCGTTTCTTCACAACGCGGCAGGTCATCTTCATACAGGGCAAGGGACAGCATCCCATCTCCCACCATGTTTAACAGTCCCAGATATTGTCTCGCCTGGACATAGCTTCTGGCCTTCTCCCTCTCTCCTACCATCTGGTATGCCTGAACTAAAAGGCCGCTATCCTGTCCAGCAAGACGTTCTGGTTCTGCTGCCGGCTCTAACAGCGCAATGGTCTCCGCGGCCCTCCCCATCTGCAGGTTCAGTCCTGCTTTTACCACTAAAGCGCTGCCGCACACTCCTACATCACTGCAATTCTCTAAGATGTGGTCACACCAGGCATCTGCCTCCTCAAGAAGCTTAAGCTGTTCTTCCCTTGTATCTGCCAGCATAAAGTGGTTCCAGTAAATAATACTAAGCTGTAACAGAAAAGGATAACAGGAGTAATACCGATGTGCCAGACTTCGCACCTTACCCAGAGCCTCATCAAAGGGAAGCTTTGCAAAATCTCCTGATAACTCTCCATAGCGGCGGCGAATCTGCTCACGGGAAAGCTGGGGTTCATACCCAAGCAGTCCGTCTACGGTCACGTCAAAAAATGTTGCCAGCTCAAGCACCATCAACAGATCCGGCGTGCTCTGAGCATTCTCCCACTTAGACACAGAAGCTTTCGTCACCCCCAGAAAATCCGCCAGCTCCTCCTGCGTAATCTTCCGCTCATGCCGTAATCGGGCAATGTTATCTGCCAAATCTAATCCATACATACTATCTTCTCCTATCCAAATGTATTTCTTACATCTCTAATTATAATAAGAGTATCCATGTACAGCAATCGAATGTACCGATACTTTAGGAAATAAAATCAACTGTCAGGAAACACAACTGCATACTTGCGTAATAGAACATTTTCCCAGAAGCTGGTACCCGAAACGGCAAAATAACACTTGTCCTGCACATATCTAAGTTATATATTTTAATCCACCCAAAATATCTTTAAAAACTTTAACAATATTTATCAAAAATCACATTAAATTACATTTGTAACCTTCTCTATTTTCGTTATTTTGTATAATAATTTATTATTATTTTTTATTTTAATATTCATATTGACGAAACCAAAATGACATGGTATACTCCCTTTAACAACATTAATTCTGACGAACAGAGTCAGATAAACAAAAGGAGGTTTTTTAGTTATGAAAAAGTTGGTAGCATTATCCATGATCCTTTCCATGATGTGTGGATTGGCGGCATGCAGCAGCAGCAGTGGATCATCCGATGGGGGATCGGACTCCAAAGATAAGGGGAAATCTGATGGAAAAGTTTCTATTAATGTCATCGCCGCACAGTACGGTCAGAACACAAAGACATGGTGGGAGGATTTCGTTAAGGATTTCAAGGCAGAGCACTCTGACATTGATCTTACGGTAGAGGTTGAATCTTGGAATGATATTTATACAGTAGTGAATACCAGGATTTCCAATAATGATGCGCCTGATATTTTGAATATCGACGTATTTGCCAACTATCAGGCAGACGATCTTCTGCTCCCCGCTGAGGATTTCGTATCCAAGGAGACTTATGACAAGATGTATCCGGCATTCTTAGAGCAGTCTGATGTAGACGGTACAATCTGGGCGATTCCTGATTTGGCTTCCGCTCGTGCGCTGTATTACAATGCTGATATCCTGGAGGCGGCCGGTGTTGAGGTTCCTACCACATGGGATGAGCTGACAGAAGCTTGTAAGAAGATTAAGGAGCACGACTCCAATATCTATCCATGGGGCATTGATATGACCACTGATGAAGGACAGGCGGCTTTTGCTTACTACACATGGAACAACGGCGGCGGCTTTGTAGACGAAGATAATAACTGGGCGCTTAACAGCGACAAGAACGTTGAAGCCATCGAATATGCCGTGAACATGGTGAAGGAAGGATATACCAACAGTGACCCTGCCAACGACACACGTTATGACCTGCAGGATATGTTCGGTGCAGGACAGGTTGCTATGATGATCGGTCCTAACAGTATCCCTACATACATTGCTGACGGCGGTTATTCTATCAATTATGCAGTTGCTCCTATCCCGACGAACGGCGGCGTTGATTCCGTTTCCGCAGGTGTTATGGATCGTTTCATGTGCTTCGACAATGAGTATTCTGACGAGGAACTGGAAGCAATCAAGACATTCTTCGATTTCTTCTATGAAGATGCTCGTTACTCTGAGTGGGTTCTGATGGAAGGTTTCCTTCCCGCAACTTCTACTGGCGGAGAGATTCTTGCAAAAGAAGACGAGAGTATGGCTAGCTGGGTTGATATCGTAGGAAGCTGTAAGTTCTACCCAACCGCAAAGACTGAATGGGATGATGTAAAACAGGGCGTTATCAATGTTGAGCAGCAGGCATTACTTGGGGGCAATGTCAAGGAGCTGTTAGACGAACTTCAGAATGAAATTGCAGAATAAGGATTTCATAATTACCCCGCAGCTTACTGCGGGGTTTTAAATTTAAATTTATTTTCGAGATTAAAAGGGAGGTGTCTCCGTGAAAAACAAAGCATATCGTAAGGTAGAGCCTTATATCTGGATTCTGCCAAGTATCATCCTAATGGCAGTTTTTATCTTAATTCCAATTATCTTCGTCTTTAGGATGTCGTTAAGCGAAGTCAGCAAGGCTGGTATCATCCGAGGATTTTCCGGTTTTGCCAACTTCACCAAAGTAATGAACAGTTCCGCGTTCAAGCTGGTTCTTCGCAACACCATCGTCTGGACCGTTGCTGTTGTGGTTCTGTCCACGGTACTGGGCTTCATACTTGCCCTGATACTGAACAACGAATTCCGCGGACGTAAGATTGCCAGAGCCGTTATGGTTTTCCCGTGGGCCACAACACTGGTTATCCAGGCAAGCGCGTGGAAATTCATCATTGACACTGACTATGGTACATTGAACACTCTGCTGCTCAGGTTTGGTCTGATAGACCATTCTATCAACTGGACTCCTACTGCGGAGGCATATTTTATGTGGGAGATTGCCTGTGGTATCTTTGTAACCATTCCGTTTGTTACGTTCTGCGTCCTCTCCGGTCTGCAAAGTATTGATACCACTTATTATGAGGCTGCAACGGTAGACGGAGCTAATTACTGGCAGCAGCTTTTCCAGATTACCATGCCTCTGGTCCGTTCTTCCCTGACGGTAAGTACGGTGTTGAACATTATCTATGTTTTCAACTCCTTCCCCATCATTTGGACGATTACCAAGGGCGATCCTGCCAACCATACGGACACATTGGTTACATATCTGTATAAACTGGCATTCTACAATGGTAAGCAGGGACAGGCAGCCGCGGTTTCCGTTATCGGCTTTACAATCCTGTTAATCTGCGCCAGTGTATACATGGTCTACACCCTGCGGAAAGGAGATGAATAATATATGGCAAATAAATCAAATTCTCCAAAAAGAATCCTTCTGCGTATCCTGCTGTACATCGTTGTAGTCATAGTCTGCATTGTTACGCTGTATCCTTATTTTGCCATGTTCTGTACTGCTCTTAAGAACAGGGCGGAGATCTTCTCCATGAACGGCACCATACTTCCCATTACGGCGGTTTGGTCCAACTTTATTGATGTTTGGCATCGGGCGCCTATGGCCAATTACATGCTGAACTCACTCATGATTGCCGGCGGCTCTACGATTATTGCCATGCTTTGCGGAATTCCTGCCGCATATGCCCTTGCACGTATGAAGTTCAAAGGCCAGACGATTTTTTTGGGATTTGTCATCGTTTCCCAGATGTTCGCACCTGTGGTACTGTTGATTGGTATCTATAAGGTAATGTCCATCTTAAGTCTGACGGACAGCATCATCGGACTGATTTTCATCAATGCTGCTTTTAACCAGGCGTTTACCATATGGCTGCTGCGCGGAACCTTCATAGGTATTTCCGTAGAGATGGAGCAGGCAGCCACCATCGACGGCTGTAACCGTCTCCAGGGCATGACAAAGGTTCTGCTTCCTGTGGCTGCTCCTGGAATCGTAACCACTTTGATTTTCATCTTTATTAATGCATGGAATGAGTACACGGTTGCGCTGTGTTTGATTTCCACAAGCGAGCGTGAACCTCTGACTGTGGGAATTAATGTATTTAATGGATACAATATGATTGAGTGGCAATATCTGTTTGCAGCGTCACTCTTTGCGATTGTTCCTGTTGTAATCCTGTTTATGGGTATTGAAAAGAATCTGGTCAGCGGACTTGCCTCTGGCGGTGTGAAGGGCTAGAATATATTTAACAAGGCTGGAAGGAACTGTTTTCTCTCCTATAATTTCCTACCAGCCTTGTTTTTTTATGATATGCTTTGCTTATTTTTTGGTAATTCCAGTTCAGCATTTGCTGCTGCCTCATTTTAAATTACATTCTTTGCTTATTATAGTACAAAATCACTTTCCAACAATTACTGTATCCACCTTGGCGCAAATTCAAGAATAATGTAGAATGTAGGCACAAGAACAATGCAGAGATACGCTATTATGTCATAGCGCGAATAAATCAGCGGATTCATCTTGCTTGTCTCTTTCTCCCCCGTATATCCTCTTGCCTCCATAGCCATTGCAAGCTCAGAAGACCTCCGAACTGTAGATAAAAATAGTGGAAGAAGCAGAGACATCACTCCGCGGCATTTTTGAAAAGTATTACCTTCTTGAAATTTCGCCCCTCTTGCCGCCTGTGCATCCATCAGAGTATTCAATTCTTCTATTATAATAGGTATGAAGCGAAACGCAATCATTACAATCACAGACATATCATGTATGGGCACATGCACTTTTTCTAAAAATGAAAAGGCCTTTTCCAATCCGTCCGCCATTGACTTAGGGGTTGTCGTGTAAGACAAAAGGGAAGCGCCTACAATCATCAAGGCAATCCTGGCCGTCATCTGAATTGCCTTTCGGACGCCTTCCTGAGTAACGGACAAAAAATAAAATTGCCATATTTCTTCCCCAGGCGTACACAGCATCCGAAAAACAAAGGTAAAAACCAGCAAAATGGAGATTCCCTTGATTCCTCTAAGAACATAGGAGAAGGGAACCTTCGCACACCGGTACACCAAAAGCAGCAATAAGAGGCAAAGTAAGTACCACCATGGATTTCTAATGCAAAACAGTAGGACAATATAAATAAATACCCCAAAAAGCTTAGTTCTTGGATCCAGCCTGTGGATGACGGACTCAATGGCATAATATTGTCCAATTGTAATATCTCGAATCATCTTGCTTTCCTCCGGTTCAACATTTGCAAAATCATATTTTCAGCGTCGTCTACAGAGACGGCAACCCGTTCTAAAGGCAGTCCATTCCTTATGAGTTTTTCCGTCACACTGGTAATCTGAGGGACTCCAATATTCATCTCTTTCAAACGCTCTGTCTGTGAAAAGATCTCTATGGGGCTGCCCTGCAAAACCAACTCTCCCTGATGCATAACCCATACCCTGTTGGCATATACAGCTACATCCTCCATGTGGTGTGACACAAGCACAACGGCAAGATTACGTTTTTTCTGGATCTTCAAAATCAAATCAAATACCTGCCTCTTTGTGTATGGGTCTAAGCCCGCGGCAGGCTCGTCTAAAATCAGAATGGACGGATTCATGGCCAACACTCCGGCAATGGCAACACTTCGCTTCTGTCCGCCGGATAATTCCAAGGGACTGACATGATAACAGGAAGCATCCAACCCTACCTGACAAAGACTTTCTTTTGCCGAAGCTTCTGCCTCCTCCTTCGTCATTCCCAGATTACAGGGGCCGTACATTACGTCTTTCAAAACTGTTTTTTCAAAAAGCTGCTGCTCTGGGTATTGGAATACCAGTCCCACTTCCTTTCTCAATTTTGACAGAGGATATTTCTTACCGTATACATTCTCTCCGCGAAAAAAAAGCCCGCCGCCTGTGGCCCGCAAAAGCCCATTCATATGCTTAACTAACGTAGTCTTTCCAGAGCCGGAGACACCAATCAATCCGATAAAATCTCCTTCTTCTATCTGAAAGGAAACATTTTTCAACACAGACGTCTCATTGGCAGTTCCCGCGCCATATGTAAAATGAATCTGTTCTCCTTTTAACATACTATATTCCTCTTTCGTGATCCGCCAAATCCCAAAGCATTTTCATCTGCTCTATAAAATCTTCCTCCTTTAGTACAGGAAGCTTCAGCAAAATCCCTTTCTTCGACAACCGATATGCCAGCTCTGTGACCTGGGGTACGTCTAATTTTAATTCCCTTAACAACTCTGTCTCACAAAAAATTTCTTCTGGAGAGCCGCATTTTACAACATGCCCTTCTTTCATCAGATAAATCTGATCCGCCCCTACCGCTTCGTCCATATGATGTGTAATTAAAATGACCGTAAGCCCATGTTTTTGGTTCAGCTCATGAACTACCTCCATCACTTCTGCCCTTGATTTCGGGTCCAACATGGCTGTGGGTTCATCCAAAACCAAACACTTAGGCGTACATGCCAGTACACCGGCAATGGCTACCCTTTGTTTTTGACCGCCGGACAGCCGAGAGGGCGACGCCTTTCTTTTACTTTGCAGGTCAACGGCATCCAGACTCTTTGACACACGGTCTCGAACCTCCTGGGAAGTCATATTATGATTCTCAGGTCCAAAAGCCACATCCTCCTCCACGCTGGTTCCGATAATCTGATTATCCGGATTCTGGAAAACCATCCCTACCTCAGTGCGGATCTGCCATAGTTTTTCTTTATTTTTTGTATCCTTGCCGTCAATCCAGACCGTACCCTCGTCAGGAAGCAGCAGAACATTTAGGTGCTTGGCAAGTGTTGATTTGCCAGAGCCGTTTGCCCCCAAAACCGCCACAAACTGACCAGACGGAATATCAAATGATATCCCGTCTAACACCGTCTTTTTGCTTTTTTTATTTTCGTTTTCCCATATGGTGTAACGATGCACCAAATCTTTTATTTTGATCATATCGTCTGCTTATTCTTCCTTTTGAAAATTGGCAAGGAACTTTAACGGCATGGCTTTAATAAGAAGACATCCGATTACACAGGTTCCCACTTTGTCAATCAGGTTAGACCCTACATTTCTTAAAAATGAGGCCTGGAAAATAGTCTTTCCGCCTTCCACCAGGGACATAACTAGTACGTCCGAAAACGAGCCGTTCAACCCACCGTATACATAGATTCCAATAGGTGTCCCGATGGCCGGACAGATAAAACTGAGCGCCAGACCGGTGATAATCGCAGGAATGATAGTGAAATGGAATTTTTTCGCCACAAGCCCTACCACCAGACCTACTGCCATATTCACCAGACAGAACGGAATATCCGATACACTGTAGATTAATCCGGTGATGATGTTACTTAAAGCACCTACAAGGACGCCTGGAATCGGTCCAAGGATTGCGGCAGATAAGACTGTCCCTAAGGTATCAAGGTATAAGGGGATACCCAATGCGGAGGTAATAATTCCCAGTACAATGTTCATTGCTACTGCCACTCCGCAAAACGCTGTTACGTAAACTCTTCTGTTCTTCATTTGTCTTTCCTTCCTGATAACTATATTAATTTTAGCGCTTCAATGGTTTCCTCCATTGTCATGATAGGGATGGAAAGCTTACGCGCCTCTAACTGTTCCTTAAGAAGTTCCATGAATACGCCTGACTTATCGCTCATCTTAAGGGTACTCTGCATCTTAGAAATATGGGCCGGATCTGTGCCGATCTCTCCCTTCCATTCACCGGTACAGGTGCAGTAATAACCGCAGCTTGGACTTCCTTCTACAGAAACTATTCCCAACACAGAAAAATCCTCTGGATGCCGATCATATTCTTCCAACTGTAAAAGGATCGGCTCCAACATATCCTTGGATGCTTTCCGGAAGTACGGGTGCTGAAACTGATTCTTTACATGCCCCCATCTCTGAGAACCATACAGGGTAAATTCCGGACACGGTAACTGCAGCAGCTGTACATTTTTCTGTAAAATCAACTTCAGCAGCCTGTCCCTTGTCTGATACTCATCTGCAAGTTCTGCCTCGTCCTGCATTACTTTTGACGCAGTATTCAAAATACAATGTGATAATACTAAAAGCGACTTCAAGTCTCTGCCTCCCTACTTTGTTAAAGTATACTATTATTGAGTGTATATGTAAAATTGATAATAATCATATGTTGGTAGATATATTGAATAAATCTATAAATATTTATCTTATTAGTTTTATAATCTCTCTTATCCCAATTTCTCTGCAAAATGGCATGCCACAAAATGGTTATCATCCATCTCCCTAAGCTTCGGACATTCTTCCCTACATCTCTCCTTCATATATGGACAGCGCGGTGCAAAATGACATCCCTTGGGCACATCCATAGGACTTGGGAGCTCTCCCGTAAGCTTAATCCGTTCTCGTTTGAGCGCTTTCTTAGGATCAGCCACCGGAATGGCGGACAATAAAGCCTGGGTATAGGGATGCATGGGATTCTCATACAATTCATTACTCTTTGTGACCTCCACCAGATTACCCAGATACATCACGCCAATCCTGGTACTGATATAACGCACCATAGACAGGTCGTGGGCCGCAAACAGATAGGTAAGCCCAAACTCCTCCTGCAGATCCTCCAGCATATTCACCACCTGCGCTTGAATGGACACATCCAACGCCGCAATCGGCTCGTCACACATAATAAACTCTGGATTAACCGTCAGCGCCCTTGCAATTCCAATCCTCTGGCGCTGCCCGCCGGAAAACTCATAGGGAAACCGAAGCAGCGCCTCTGACTTCATCCCAACCTTATTTAGAAGATACTCCATCCGTTCTTTCCTCTCTCCCTCGGTCATTCCAATCTGCTTCATGGGTTCACTTAGTATTTCTTCCACATTCCAGAAGGGGTTAAGCGCTGAATAGGGATCCTGGAAAATAATCTGCATCTTTTTCTGGAACTCTTTCAATTCCAAAGCCTTTGCGTGAGTAATGTCCTTACCCTTATAGATAAGCTTTCCGCCCGTCACATCATACATACGAATCAGCGTTCTTCCCAGCGTAGATTTTCCACATCCGGATTCACCCACAAGACCGAAAGTTTCTCCTTTACGAATCTCAAGGTCTATTCCATCTACAGCCTTCACATACCGCATTTTTCCTCCTAAGAAGCCTTTCACGGGAAAATATTTTTTCAACTCCGATGCAGAAATCAAAATCTCCTGACTCATGCTCTTGCCTCCTCCCGTACATTTAAGAAACACATTGCACTGTGCGTCTCGCTGAATTGCTGATATTTTGGCCTTTCTTCATGACATCGTTTAGACGCATGTTCGCACCGCATAGCAAAGGGGCAGCCATCAGGCGGATTGCTAAGGGAGGGCGGAAGCCCTTCAATGGATTGGAGACGTTCTCCCTCTTTTAAGTCCAAAGAAGGAATCGCCCGAAGAAGGGCCTTTGTATATGGATGCTTTGGCTCGTAAAATATCTCCTCTGATGTTCCGCACTCCATAATCAGCCCTCCATACATAATCGCAACCTTGGTGCAAACCGTCGCCACTACTCCCATATCATGGGTAATGAGCACAATCGACGTTTTATATTCCTCCTTAAGCTCCTTGAGCAAATCTAAAATCTGTGCCTGAATGGTTACGTCAAGGGCCGTCGTCGGTTCATCCGCAATTAAAAGCTTCGGCTCGCACGCAAGAGCCATTGCGATTAGAACCCTCTGGCGCATGCCTCCGGAAAATTCATGAGGGTACTGCTTTAATCTCTGCTCCGGCATAGGAATTCCCACCTTTTTAAGCATCTCAACGGCCCTTCTGCCTGCCTCTGCTTTAGAGCATCTGCTATGACGCATAATCACCTCCTCCAACTGCTTTCCAATCTTAATCAGTGGATTTAACGCAGTCATGGGGTCCTGGAATATCATGGTCATATCCTTTCCCCGCATTTTCCGGTACTCCTCCTCCTTAAGCCCCAAAAGCTCTGTTTCGTTTAACTTCAGACTGTCTCCTGAAACCTCTGCATTTTCCGGAAGAATCCCAAGTACTGCCTTCATAGTTACAGATTTTCCGCTGCCAGACTCTCCAACTAATCCAAGGAGTTCACCCTCCTCAACCGAAAGGCTTACTCCGCGTACGGCATGAACCTCCTGTCCACGGCTTTTGAATACAGTCCTTAAATTCTCCACTTCCAATATCTTTTTCTTATTCATTTTTCTCACCTGCCGTTATCTTAGGTTCTACGAATACACGGAGTACATCCCCTAACTTATTAAAGGAATATACTGTCAAAATAATCAGGATTCCAGGGAGTACCGCCATGTAAGGAGCTTTCTGCAAATACTGTTGTGAGCTTTGCAGAAGGCTTCCCCAGCTTGACATAGGAGCAGCCACGCCGATTCCCAGGAAGCTTAATGCGCTTTCCATCATAATCGCACTGGCAATCTCCGCTGTCGCCGCTGTAATGATGGTCGGAAATATAGAGGGCAGCACATGGTTTGTCATAACCTGGGCGGGATTCCTCCCAATAAATCTTGCATACTGCACATATTCCCTTTCTTTAGCTGATAACACCTCCGAGCGCACCAATCTGGCAATCCCCATCCAACTGAACAGACCAATCACAATAATAATAGAAAAGAGTCCTCGTTTAAACAAAAGCCCGAATACAGTAACCATTATAATCCATGGAATCGATGAAAATACGTCTACCAGCCGCATAAGCAGGCTGTCCAGAAGCCCGCCGAAATATCCTGACATCATTCCCACTGTCACACCGATTACGATGGACGTAACCATTGCCAGCACGCCCACCAGAAGAGATACTCTTCCTCCGTACAATACACGGATAAAATAATCCCGCCCCATCTCATCTGTACCAAACCAGTGGTTTTTAGAAGGATACTCAAGCTTATGGGTTACGTCAATTGCGTCTGGGTCTACATTTACAAATACTACAAATATACTGATACATATGATTAGACAGAGATACACAGCGGCAAAAATCGCCTGCTTGTTATGCTTGAATTCATATATCACATTTTCCAGTCTACGATTCTTTTTCTTCATGCCCTCACCTCTATTTTATCGTCTTGATTCTCGGATCTGTCAGACAGTAGAGAACATCCGAAAGCAGGTTGCCAAGAATTACCAGGGTTCCGGAAAGTACAAGGATACTCATTACAATCGGATAATCCATTGCCGAGATTGCTTTCACAAAATAAGAGCCAATCCCTGGCCATGAAAAAATTGTTTCTGTAATTACCGCCCCTGTCACAAGCATTGGGAGCGCCATACCAAGCTTTGTAATAAGGGGAATCAATACATTTCTCCCCACATGCTTGAATAAAATCTCTGTCTTTTTGGCTCCGAATGCCTGTTGTACAATTACATAATCTTCCTTGAGCTGCCCAATGGTAGAGCCTCTCACATAGCGGGTTAGATCCGGCAGAAAGCCTACTGTCAGCACGATGTAGGGCATGACAAAATGCTTCATAAAATCTGCAAATGAATCCTCCATCCCAATAGTATGCATCCCCATCAACGGGAAAATCTTAAACTTATATCCCAAGAAATACATCACAATCATGGCAAACCAGAAGGTAGGCATAGAGATTCCCACTGAGCAGAAGCCGTCAATCAGTTTATCCTGCCATTTGTTTTTGTGGCTTCCTGCCAATAGCCCAAGCACGATAGAAAGAAGGTATGCGCTTAGGTAGGACGGCAGCACCAGCTTAATCGTAGCCGGAATCCGTATCTTTAGGTCATACTTAATACTGGTATGGGACAGAAGTGAATATCCGAAATCCCCCTTCAGAATATTTCCCACCCACCGTCCATACTGCACAATCATCGGATCATTCAGACCATAGGCTTCCCTCTTTGCCTCCACTTCTGCCTTGGTCATATCCGGCGTTGTGATGGCGTCAATGGCGTCATAGGGCGCCAGATTAATCAGAGTAAAACAAATGAGAGTGATAAGCAGTAAAAGCGGAATCGCCTGCAAAATACGCTTTACAATGTACTTTAACATATTTCCTCCTACTAATATCTAAAAAAGGGAGACATACTATGCCTCCCTTTCACCATACACTGTTATTTCAGTTCCAGTTTAGACAAATCTCCAAATGTGTAGATTGGTACGAATTTTGCTTCTTCAAGACCGTCTACACGGGCAGTCGTTACAAGCGTCCGTAAGTTGGAGCCAAATGGATAAAAGATTGCTTCTTCTGATACCTTTTTCTGAACTTCATCATAGATTTCTTTTCTTTCGTCCTCATCAAGAGTACCATTTCCATCGGCAAATAACTGGTCAATCTCTGCATTGTTATAATTAATCATATTGTCTTTCGTTGAAACAAACAGAGAAGAATAGATATCCGGATCTACTCCCATAACGTATCCGCCAAGGAAGATATCATATTCTGTATTCTCATTGTCATAGGCCACCTTCATGTATGCCGCCTGGTTCATGCCTGCCAATTCTACCTCAATGCCAATCTCTTTCAACTCTGCCTGGATTGTAAGACCTTGGTTTGTCTGAACCGGATCTTCTTCCACATAGCAGAGCTTCAACGCTTTTGAGCCGTCTGCTGTCAACTCCTTTGCCTTGTCCAAATCCTGCTCCCATTTCTCTACATCATCACTGTAATAACTGTTGTTCGGAGGCAGGAAGGAATATCCCAAATCAAAGAACTCCTTGTCCGTATAAGCGGCTACCATGATCTCCTCGCGGTCCATAGCATACAGGATCCCTTCACGATAGGACTTTTCCTGCATATTGGGAGACTTTGGGTTCAGCCTCATATAAGCCACCCGCCCCTCGCTGTAGTTGGTGATATTGAAGCCGTCATTGTCCTGGTATGGGTCTAACAAGTCCGGAAGTCCAATCCATGCGTCAATCTCACCGTTCTGCAGAGCAAGGGTAGCTGTATCATTGTTCTCAATAATCCGGTAAACGATGGTATCAATATTCGCCTCACCATTTGCATAATTGGGGTTTTTCTTGAATTTGAGATGTTGTCCTGTCTGATACTCCTCAAGCACATATGGGCCTGCCCCAACAACCTCCTCCTCAAGCATATTAATATCAAAGGTATTCTTTCCTTCAAAATAATGTTTTGGAAGGATACTCGCCTCAGAGGACAGCATCTCCATAGCGCTGGCACATACGGAGGGAAGCTTGAATTCTACTGTCAGGTCGTCCACCTTCTGAAACTGAATCGGTTCACCCCCGATGAACAGATTCTCTGTCTGCTTATTCTGCTCCTCATAAGTATAGATAATGTCATCTGCTGTCAACGGCTTGCCATCACTCCATTTCAAGCCTTCCTTTAGCTTCATTGTATAAGTTAATCCGTCCTCTGAGGGCTCCATACTCTCTGCAAGAATATAGTCAACCGTTCCGTCCGCATAAATATAATATGCCGGTGAGTACAGAAGATGGCAGGTCATCAGTCCCCATCTGTCGTCTGCCGTAAGTGGGTTCAGAGTGTTACCTGTGTCGCCCCCAATAGCGTATGTAAAGACACCCTCTGCTCCCGTTGTTTTCGTTCCTCCTTCTGTGTCGCTGCCTTCTAAAGCCGCTTTTGATTTTGCTTCTTCTTCCGGATCGGAGCTGCCGCAGCCAGTGAAGGCTGTTACAGCCAGAGCGGCGCATAGCAAAATACTTACCAGTTTTTTCTTCATCTTTTCCTCCTTTGAATTTTTCAATACTTCTTAGCTTATCTATTGTATCTTAGATTTACTCTGGCTGTCCAATCGTTAAAAAATATGAATGGAGGTCATTTATTTATAAATGCTATACATACGTTCTCATTTATAATGGCTTCTCCGTCCCTATTGAAAACATTATATCTCTGTCTATTATTTTGCAGCCGGAACCTCTATTTCAAGGTCACTCAGCCCAAAAGTGGCCCACGGATGGATATATCCGTACTTAAGGTCTGCCATGCGGCGCCCGTCAATCTCTTATAGAATTCTATATCTATATCACTACTTTTTAAATAAATATGGGGGTGAATTTATCTATACATTTTTCTTGTATATCAATTACCTATGTTCAAATCAAGAAGAATGACTATACTTTTATTACATTTCAAGATAAGTTCTATAGCTATCTATTAAATATCTTACCTCCAACATGGGAACAACCCAGAGAGGATTACAAGCGAATTCAAAGCTCCTTATGACGAATGGTAAGTTTTACATCGTCAAAAAAAGGTACAAAAGATATAATTGAGCAAACAATGGAGTACAATGGTGAAATACACTGTTATCGTACAGATAGATAGGTAAGGCAATGATATAAGCGAATATAACAAGTATTTTAAGTAGTTATCGGATAATTTAATATATTCCAAGATACAAGTTTATACATACACAAAGGGGTTTGAAATATTTTCAAATAAAGGATATAATGTATATAATCGAATTAGGGGTAAACTTCGGATAGTCCATAATTGCCTTTCCCAGAGAAAGCAATTTGGTAATATGTCAAGAGGAAAATGAAAAAGATTTTCTTGGAAAAGGGTAACCTTAATAGACCTACGGCCTATTTAGAACGTAAGTTCGATATGCGGTATGGATTACCTACTCTTTTCCGGAGAGTAGAGTTGGCCCTTGTCCAGCAGACCAAAGAGCAGACGTATAAATTTACGGGAAGTCAACGCGAGTGCTCGTTTATGCTGATGGTTTCTTGTTTCAGCATATTT
>ERZ808028.1072-NODE-1072-length-18006-cov-5.388086_pt1 | contig 18006 bp, 22 predicted proteins | sample MGYA00380184_ERZ808028 | MGnify/ENA primary metagenome ERZ808028 (study PRJEB31490, sample SAMN06133397) | mouse gut metagenome | isolation source: J8_1 | host: mice | place: China: Chengdu | collected 2015-05 ...
GCTGCTGTACGCTTCCATCCGTATCACCTGCATCAACATCCGTAACGGCGCAAAGATGGAGCTGAACAACCTAAGCGCCAGTATCTATGCGGATACCTACCGTTCCCAGAGGGAGACCAATTTCAGCGAATACTTAAATACCCTCTACTCCAGCGGGGACTATACTGCCATGCTGGAGGACATGGTGACAGACGGGCTCGCCAGCAAGATCGCCCTTTCCACGGATGACTACCAAGTAAGGGATATTAGCCTTGCGTTCCATGTGACAGGCGACCGGGTGGAGTATGTATTCACCTGCAACGTCGAGTTCTATGTCCGCATGTTCGGCCACTCCTACCCCGCCATTACCCGGCGCGTGGAGCTGACCGGTTACCACAACACCAAATTTTAACCTGCTGGAAATGCAGCAGGCCACCAGAAAGGAGATTCCCCCTTATGAAGAAACTGTTTACATCCAAAAAATTCATCTTCACTACCCTTTTCACGGTTCTTGCCGGATTCCTGACCTTTCGCTTTATCAGACACCGCAGGGCAGCAGAAAGCGATTGCTGATTATCGGACATGCTTGATAATATCAAATCTTCTGTTGAAAAAGTCTACAGTAAAACCGTAAAGGATATACAGAAAGAAAAAAAGGAGATGACTGCTATATGAAAAAATTTTTGAAATCCAAAGGATTCCCTGTCACTGTCCTTTCTGTTTCCTGCATCGCCATCCTGGCTGCCTGCTGGCTTGTGGGGCGGGATACAAAAACCGCTTTCCTGCCGGATGAACAGCCTCCGGATGCCACACAGGAGGAATGGAAAGATACCCCGGAGACAGCAGGGAACAGTTCCCGGGAACATACAGATGCCGCCGTGCCCGGCCAGAACAGGACAGAGGAAAAACTGGAAGGTTACCCGAAAGTGGAGGAGGAATCCGAACAGGAGGTTGTGATCGACTTCATTCCTGCGGAAACAAAAGATGAAACACCGCCTCCGCCCCCGGAAGACAAAACTGTTACGGCAGAACCTGACAGGGAAACATCCACGAACCCGGCACCGGAAGTATCCCCTTCCTCCAAGGACACTGGAAAGGATGAAACGCCGGCTGCCGGCTCCACCAATGAAAACGGTGCCGTATATGATCCCGTATTCGGCTGGGTTGTCCCCGGACAGGTCAACCAGACCACTGTGGACTCAGGCGGAGACCCGGGTAAGATGGTGGGGAACATGGGAAACTGATGCTCCCCGGCCAGATATCGGCAGCTACATACACAACTGAATATGGAAACCGGAAAACCGCTATCATCCGAGGCGGTTTTCTTTTATGCCTCAACACACAGAAAATACGCCGGTGGCGTTTTTCTATACTCATAAAAAGATTGGAGTGTGATATTGTTTGAAACGCTTTTATGCCCTCCTTTGTACCGCCGCGCTCCTGTTCTGCCTGTGTCCTGCACAGGTTTTTGCTTCCGGGCAGGGCAACATTGACGGCGGCGGCGGGAACATGAACCAGGGCACCTCCACCAACTTCTGGTCCCCTGGCAATGACGGCGTGCGGGTAACGGTAGTGGAGGCCCAGTCCGGCTCTGCAGTAAGCACGCCGGTGGATTTCTCCAACCGCAGCCAGTCCTCCACGATGCTCCATTTTGGAAAAGTGAACAAGATCCAGTACAGGGACGGGACTTCGCTTTCCTTACAGTCCGGCGTACCCTATAACTGCCTGCAGCCCGCCTATTCCATGCCGGCCATTATCAACAGCAACAGCCGTCCCGCTTCCATCGAAGCCATCAAGCGCTATTTCTGTTCGGAGTACGCCTGCATGATGGTAGCGGACGCTACAGGGGTCAGCTACGAGAACATGCTGGCAGGACAGTATAAGATCCTGCTGGAGCCCATTGCCTATGTGACCTTCAACGGAACAAAATACGCTTTCACAGCAACGGAAGCCGCACTCTATGACCAGCTTTCCGGTGGTTCCCTGCGAAGCAGGCTGCCCTCGGTAGCCTTCCAGAACCTCCCCCTTGCCCTGTTCCTGGAGTACAGCGACTTAGGGTTTCCTGCCTGGACCGGAGGCAGACGCGGGATACAGTCCAACGGGGATATCATCAGCTCCCTTGGCGTCGGCATTGTCTGGTTCGAGGAAACCGAAGATGCGGGTGGAGAGATCGAGGCCCCGGATGTGGAATACCGGGTGGATACGGATGTGATCACTGCCATCCGCCTGCGGACAGGCGGGCGCCTGACCCCGGACAATCCGGCAACGGTCACCTTCCATATCATGGGCAGGAGCTACACCGTCCGGAACATTGTCATACCGGCAAATGATTCCCAGCTGGTATGGGTGAAATGGCATACGCCCGATACCCCCCAGACCATCACGATCACGGTGTCGTTAAGCAGAGGGTTCACAGCCCAGGATACCTTTGTGGCGAAGATTGTGGACCTGAATGAGAAGATACCGCCCGATCCCCTGGCAACGGATGTAAATCCCGGCTATTCTGTTCCAGCTCTCCCCTCTAACCCGCAGAAGCTCAGCGCAAACTGGGGTGTATGGAGCTGCCACTGGGTTCCTGACTGGCAGTGGCATTCCCACGGATGCAGCAGTTCCTGCCCGGATGACTGTTCCGGAGGACATGGGGAATGGGTGGATGAAGGAGATTGGGAGTATGACTATACCGGCTACTCCGCTTCCATCAGCGGCACCATGACCTTAATGCCGGACGATATTGTGCCAACAGCCAACGGCAAGGACATGAAGAGCGGCTACGGTGTCAAAACAGAAGTACGGGCAGTCCTTTCCACAAACTCACCGGACGGACACCACAGCAACCCCCAGACTGCTTTTTCCGTATTCCCGGAATTCCAGTATAAGACCTACCTGCGGCTTTTGCAGCGCGTCTCCAGCGGGCGCAGCGCAAGGTTCACCTTCCAGCCCAACGAGTTTTCCACCTACGGGCGCACCGTGCATTTCACGCCGGTATGGTTTCCGGACAGCACGAGCTATGTGGTATATACCCAGGTGTGGGACGCATGGACGCCGGACGGGATGCTCTCGGTCAACTTAAATGATTACATCACTATCCACCAGAGCGTGTTTGATGACTGGTATACCAACCGTGAATAACAGCCCGCTTTTTCTTTATGAACTGCTGGCCCTTGCATGCATCGCTGGATTTGCCGCATATGACCTGAAAAAGAGGCGGGTGCCCGACCGGGCGCTCCTGCTCTTCCTCCCCTTTGCGCTTATGGCGCCCCTGGTCCGTACCGGGCTGCCTGGGACTGCCCTCCTGCCGCTTTTGTTCCTTTTCTCTTTTGCCGGGGCAGCAGCAGGCTTCCTGGTCTTACTTTGTGCCGCAATGGTATCAAAAGAAGGGGTCGGGATCGGGGGCGGGGATATCAAGCTGGCAGCGGTGATGGGGTTCATTTATGGCCCTTCCCGCATGCTGGCGGTCCTTCTCATTGCCTCCGGCCTTGCCGCCTGTATTTCCCTGGCAGCAGGGCGGAAGCATAAAGAGGGGCGGTTCTCCCTTCCCTTTGTGCCGTTCCTGATGGCCGGGAGCCTGGCTGTTACCCTGGCGGCGATTTTTTAACCGTACACCTCTTACATGGACGGCAGCAGGCTGTCCACACATACAGAATAGGAGTGAAAATAACCATGAAACTGAATAACCGTTTTATCTTTGGCCTGCTCAGTATCCTGCTGGCGGCCGTGATCGCCTTTGTTGCCCTGCCTACCATCGCAAAGCAGACCAACGGCAAGACGGAGATTGTCCGGATCACGAAACCTGTGCTGAAAGGAGAACAGATCTCGGCAGACAATACGGAGACCGTGGAGGTCGGGAGCTACAACCTCCCTCCGAATATCGCCCGTTCCCTGAATGATGTGAAAGGGCTTTACGCCACGGCAGATTTATCCCAGGGCGATTATATCCTGACTTCCAAGATCAGCGCCGTCCCGGTATCCTCGGATGTAGTCCTAAACAACATCCCCTCCGGCCAGGTAGCCATCTCCCTGACCGTAAAGACACTGGCCTCCGGCCTGTCCGACAAGCTGCAGCCGAATGATATCATCCGGGTGTACCATTTCCTGGATGCGGCGGAGGAAGTTCCGGAACTGCGTTATGTGCGGGTGCTTTCCGTTACGGATGCCAAAGGCGTCAACGTGGACAATACAAAGGAGCCGGTGGAGGATGAAGAAAAACAGCAGTCCGCCACCATCACAGTGCTTGCAAGCCCGGAACAGGCACGGGTCATCACTTCCCTGGAAAATGACGGGGTGGCCCATGTGGCCCTGATCTCCCGGAACAATGAGAAACTGGCGGAAGAACTTCTGGCAGAACAGGATGCGATCCTGCAGGAGATCTACTTCCCGGAGCCTTCCGATGAAGAAACAGAAGGAACGGCCGGGGAAGGGGAAACGGAAAACGCAGAGGAAAATGGGGAAGATCCTGCCTCCACGGAAGAAACAGAATCCACAAAAGAAGCCGGAACCAGTGGGGAAAACCCTTCTGACAACGAAAGCGAGACAAAAGAAAACAAGACCTGACCACAGGCAGAAAGGAGGAATGGATTCCATGTCCAAAACAATCACGGTCTGGGGCAGCCCCGGCAGCGGCAAATCCATGTTCTGCTGCATCCTTGCCAGGGCGCTGACCCGTGACAAACGCAAGGCTATCATCATCAGCGGGGAGCCCGGCATCCCCATGCTCCCGGTATGGCTCCCGGAACAGATCACCACCACCGCCGTCTCCATCGGGCAGGTCCTGACCAGTGTGGAGATCGACACTTCCCTGGTGGCCAGCCATGTGACGGTGCTGAAGAATTACCCCTATATCGGCCTTATGGGATACTGCGCCGGGGAGAACCCGTTAAGCTATCCGGAAGCGGACTACCAGATGGTCCTGCAGCTCATTTCTTCCGCAAAAAAGCTGGTGGATTATGTCATCCTGGACTGCGGCTCCGCCATGACCAACGTGTTCACGCCCGCCGCCATTGAATCCGGGGATCTGGTAATGCGCATCGTGACGCCGGACCTGAAAGGCATCAATTACCTGAAAGCACACCAGCCCTTACTGGTAGACGGACGTTTTCATTACCATGAGCATATGACCTTTGCGGGCATGGCCCGCCCTTTCCATGCCTTTGACGAGATGGGCTATATCATCGGCGGCTTTGATGGACTGCTGCCCTACGGGAAAGAGATTGACCGCTGCGCCACCGAAGGGGGCATGTTCCGGGCCATCAAATACTGCAACTCCAAATATACCGCTTCCTTAAACAAGATCCTGGATGCCCTGGAACAGATGGAGCTTGCCGAGCGGCAGGAAGAGGAAAGTTATGAAGCGGAATACGAAAATGGGGAATACGGAGAGGAGGAATATGAGCGGGAATCGTATGAAGATGACGAAAACGGGTACGGGGAGGTAGACGGCGATGAATAACTTAAATGATATTTTCTTTGCCCCCACGGAAAACGGCGACCTGACCTATGAGCAGGTGCTGGAGGATGTGCAGCGCTACTTTTCCGAAAACCATGCCTCCACCATAGCCGGAGCCGGGGAAAATGATTCGGAACGCGCCGTTACCGTGTTAAAAGAGTTAATGGTGCAGTACCTGGTCAAGCGTAAATACGCTATCAAGGGGCTTACCACCGAGCAGCTGTGTTCCAGGCTTTATGACGACATGGCCGGCTACTCCTTCCTGAAGAAATGGATCTACCAGCCGGGAGTAGAGGAGGTGAACATCAACGCCTATAACGATATCGAGGTCATCATGAGCAGCGGGCGCAGCATCAAGATCCCCGACCGTTTTTCCTCTCCCCAGCACGCAATCGATGTGGTGCGGCGGATGCTGAACGCCTGCGGCATGGTCATTGACGACACCATGCCGTCCGTGATCGGGTTCCTTGACAAAAACATCCGTATCTCTGTGGATAAAACCCCGATTGTAGATACGGAGGTGGGGATCAATGCCTCCATCCGTATCGTCAACCAGAATACGGTGTCCGAGGAAAAGCTCCTGGATTCCGGGAGCGCCACGCCGGAGATGCTCCATTTCCTGACCGCCTGCATCCGCTACGGGGTTTCCGTGTGCATTGCCGGCTCCACCGGTTCCGGAAAGACGACCATCATGGCATGGCTATTATCCAATGTGCCCAACAACCGCCGCCTCATTACCATCGAGGAAGGCAGCCGGGAATTTGACCTGGTGAAACGGGATGAAGACGGGAATATCCTGAACTCTGTGGTGCATCTGCTCACAAGGCCCCACGAGAACCCGTCCATGAACATCAACCAGGATTTCCTTCTGGAGCGTGTGTTGCGGAAGCATCCGGACGTGATCGGCGTGGGCGAGATGCGGTCAGCGGCAGAGAGCCTGTCGGCGGCGGAGAGTTCCCGGACCGGGCATACCGTGGTTACCACCATCCATTCCAATTCCTGTGAGAGCACCTACCGGCGTATGATGACCCTTGCCAAACGGAAGTACAGCATGGACGATTCCATCCTGATGCAGATCATGGTGGAGGCTTATCCTGTGGTGGTGTTCACCAAACAGCTGGAGGACCGTTCCCGGAAGATCATGGAGATCATCGAAGGGGAGGATTATCTGGATGGGAAACTGGTGTACCGCTCCCTCTATAAATATGAAGTGGTAGACAACGTGACCGATGAACAGGGGGCTGCCCATGTGGTAGGCCGCCACCGCAAGATGGGGGCCATGTCCGAAGCGCTGAAAAAACGGCTGCTGGACAACGGCATCTCCCACAAGGAACTGCAGGAATTTCTGGACAGCGCCCCTTGCCGTAAAGGAGCTTCCAGAAAACAGCCGCCAGGAAAGGAGGTGGAATGATTGCACTGGATCTATCTTATCTGTTTTACCCTGTTTGGTGCCGGGCTCCTGGCTCTCTTTCAGGTACGCCTGCGGGATTTCACGGATGTTATCTTTAACACCGGAAGAAAGACCGCCACCCTCTCGGATGAGCTGAACGTGCTCATGGGAACGCCGGCCAGGGGATTTTTCAACCAGGACTATGAGATCAGGCAGATCTTAAAAGACACCGGGCGGGCCGACCGTTATGAGGCAGTCACCCGTCTGACCCTGATCCTTTTTGCAGTGGGGGCGGTGCTGGCGCTGCTGATCGACAACGTGTACCTGGTACCCATTCTGGGCATCGGTTTTTCCCTGCTGCCCATATGGTATCTTCGCAGTACGGCAGCCAGCTATAAGAAGCATCTGAACGAGGAACTGGAGACCGCCATCTCCATCGTCACCACTTCCTACCTGCGGACGGAAGACCTGCTGCGCTCCGTAAGGGAGAACCTGCCCTATATCAACGAGCCGATCAAGGCAAACTTTGAAGCATTTGTATACGAGAGCGAGCTGATCAACGCCAACATGACCAGCGCCATCAACTCCTTAAAAATGAAGATCCCCAACCGGGTATTCCATGAATGGGCCAATATCCTGATCCAGTGCCAGTCGGACCGTTCCATGAAGAATACGCTGCCTACCATCGTGCAGAAATTCTCCGATGTCCGTGTGGTGCAGTCGGAACTGGAAGCCATGATGCAGGGGCCCAGGCGGGAAGCCATTACCATGATGCTTTTGGTGATCGCCAATGTGCCCCTGCTGTATTTCCTTAACAAAGACTGGTTCCATACCCTGATCTATACCACGCCGGGCAAGATTGCACTGGCCATCTGTGCGGCCATCATCCTGTTTGCCTTCACGCAGATCATGAAGCTGAGCAGGCCCATTGAATACGGAGGTGACGGAACATGACCCTGTTAGCACTGACTGCCATTATCTTTTTCGGCTTTGCCGTTTACAACCTGTCCACGGCCTTTGCGGACATCCCTACCAGCAGGACATCCAAAATGATGATGCTGGCAAAAAAGCAGCGGGGCACGAAAAACGAACAGCTTCTGGATGTGTACCTCACAAAGGTTGCGAAACTGTTCGCCCCCTGCCTGCGGCTGGACCGGCTGAAGCGGAACAAGCTGCAGGCGGCACTGACCATTGCCGGGCTGGAACTGACTCCGGAGGTATATACGGCCAGAGCCTGGGTAACTGCCGGAGCCGTTGGCTTTTGTGCGCTCCCCATGGCATTTCTGATGCCGCTCTTTGTGCCGGTCCTGATCGGAACTGCCGTGGCACTGTGGTTTTCTACCTACTATGCGGCTTTCGATTTTGTCAAGAAACGGCGCAAGCTCATAGAGGCGGAAATCCCTCGCTTTGCCCTGACTATCGGACAGAATCTGGAGAATGACCGGGATGTGCTGAAGATCCTTACCTCTTACCGCAGGGTAGCCGGCCGGGACTTCGGGGCGGAACTGGACCAGACGATTGCGGACATGAAGACGGGGAATTATGAAAATGCCCTTATCCGCTTTGAAACCCGGATCGGAAGCCCCATGCTCTCCGATGTGGTGCGGGGGCTGGTGGGCGTCCTGCGCGGGGATGACCAGCGGATGTACTTCAAGATGATCTGCTTTGACATGCGCCAGATTGAGCAGAACAACCTGAAAAAGGAAGCTGCCAAACGGCCGAAAAAGATCCAGAGATACTCCATGATGATGCTGATCTGCATTATGATCATCTATCTGGTAGTGCTGTGTACGGAAGTTTTAAGTTCCCTTGGCGCATTCTTTGGATAATGGCCGGTTTACATAGAGATTCCAATAAAAGGAGGCGGTAACATGTACCACAGCGGCTTCCCTTAATATACCGTCACTGACAGCAGACACCTTCATCCTGCCATGCCACGGCAGGCAAAACACAGACAGGAGTTGCCATGAACAAACACAGAAAACATACCCTGCCGCCACGGGAACAGGCAGAAAAGCATCGGTTTCGCCGGCTGGTCCGTCAGAAACCAGTTCCTTACCCTGACAGGCTGCAGAGAAGAAAGGGCAGGCGGAAAAGACCTGTCCGGAGGCCTTGAAAGGCAGCCATTTAACCTTATAACCAGACATCAAATGAAACAGGAGGTTACCCATGAGAAAAATCACAAACCGTATCTGCAACAAAACAAACCATTTCATCAACCGTGCCCGGAGGGCAGTCTCCAACCAGCGTGGGGATTTCTACATCTCGGATGCCGTGAAGATCATTATCGCCGTGGTATTGGGCGCACTGCTTCTGGCAGCGCTGACCCTGATCTTCAATGATACGGTCATTCCCAGAATCACGCGGGAGATTGAAGGGCTGTTCGGTTAAAACAATACAACTGAATAAAAGTTTTGGGGCCAGGTCGCAGAAATATGCGCCTGGCCCTCCTTTTTTATTTTTAGGAGGACTTCATAAGAAATCTGATTCGATTTTATAAAAATTTAAGAAAAAATGGGCTGAAATTAACTATTTCAGGTTTTCAAAAAGTGGGTAATGAAAGTGAAAGGACTTATACACCTTCATTGCAGATTATTTCTAGGTTCCAATGATCCATGTATGTAGGAGGTGGTGAAAATTGAATCAACAGAATTGTAAAGTTTATTCCTTTTTAAAAGCAGTTCGCGGCTGCTGGCATAATGCTCTGTTTATCAAATGTGAGAACACAATCTGTCCCCACGGACAGTCTCCGCCCTGTGAAGGTTTCCTGATGGCGGTGGATGCGGACGGCTCTCCTATCCTCATGCCGGTAAATGTCCTGCGGCAGCTGTCCGGAGAGTCCATCGAACCGGAAGAATGCCGGGCTGTCTTAGGAAAACAGATATTTGAAAGCGTATACGGCCTGTATATCGAATGGCACACCATTTCTTCCGGATGCCCACTTTCGGAACTCTGCCAGTTTTCTGATCAATGCCGCTGCTTTTAAAAAAAGGAAAAAATCAAAAACAAAACTGCCGAAACTGGCAGGAATGGAGGTGACCAATGAAAAGCATTAAAAAATACAGCCTGAAATGTCCGTACTGTGGTGCTCCGGCCATCTGCCGGCCTGCCAGTACAGTCTATGGAACGGATACGATTGACCGGGGGAGCTATCTGTATGTCTGCTCCCGCTGGCCTGCCTGCGATGCCTATGTAAGCGCCCACAAAAAGGACCGGAAACCTATGGGAACCCTGGCAAACCACAGCCTGCGCCATAAACGAATTCTGGCCCACCAGGCACTAAAAAGGCTGCAGAAAGAACGGCACATGGATAAATGGGCTGTCTATGTATGGCTCCAGGCAAAGCTGGGGCTTAATGAAGATAAGGCCCATATCGGCATGTTTTCAGAACAGATGTGTGAGCAGGTCATTTCCCTGTGCCGTTCCCCCGTAAAACCGGGCGGCGGCATGGCGGCATGAAAAGAGGTGAGCATGTATGAAGCAGAATATCCGATTGACCAGAGAGCAGCAGGAACTGGTGGAAAACCACCTGTCTCTTGTCTACTGGGCCATCATGGAGAGCATCCATGTCAATGAAACCATCTACGGCTTTGGGTATGAAGATCTGTACCAGGAAGGCTGTATCTGGCTGTGCCATGCGGCAGCCACCTATGACCCCGCACGCTCCCGGTTCCCCACCTATGCCAAAAAGATTGTTCGTAACGGCCTGCTCTCCTACTGCAGGCAGATGTGCTCCAGACAGCGCCGATTTGTTTATCTGACGGTCGGTACCCATGGAGAACTGTCCGCTGACGGAGAACCACTTGCGCCGCCGGACGACTTTGATACGCAGATCAACCTGATAGAGACCCTTGACCTTCTCGCATACGCCGAAAAGAAATACCAGGGTGTGACAAGGCTTGGGATTGAAGCCCTGAAGCTGAAACTGGAGGGCATGAGCGTCTCCGAGATTGCCAGCCTGTACCATGTGCCGCCGCCCCATGTGGGCGCATGGATCTCCCGCGCCGCCAAAAAACTCAGGAGCGACACACCATTCCTGTCAGGGCTTTTATGACTGCTGTTACAAACAGTCTTTTATACAACCAGAACAAAAAGGAGGATTTCTCATGGCATTAAAAACTCTTTATACTGCTGTCGGGCGCTTTGAACGCCGGACAAACGGATGCCGGCGCTACTGCCCCGTCATCATCCTTGGGGGAAAGGAGTATATGGTCGATATACAGGAAATGATCATCTGGAGCTGCCTGAACTGGCGGATCGTCCGTATGGAAGAGATCGGACATCTCTATACAAAGACCTTACCAGAACAGAAGGATATCGTAAGCCGCCCCTGGAAGGACTGCGTAGAAAGGCTGCTGACGCGGGGCCTGCTGGTCTGCGGTCAGGGGGAAACGGAATATGACGCCCTCTATGACCTGCTCTCTTCCCTGTATATCATCCCCATTGACGGTTCTGCCCTTCTCAGGGTCCTGTCCTTCCTGAAGCTGACCCTTGTGAACCATGTGCCCTTTTCCGCCGCCAAAAGGCTCTTCCATCGGGACCAGAGAACGGAAAGCGAAAGACATATCATGGCGCTTGCAAGGCAGGCGCTGCTCTCCACGGCGGAACTGATCCGGTGTATGGAAAAGGATATCTGCTCCCTCCCCACCGAGGAAAGTATTCTGGAGGGGCTTTATGACGATCCGGATACCACCAGCGACAATATCAGCTGTACCATGCGGATCTCCCCAAAGAGCCAGGCCGTTACCCTTGCGATTGCCAACCTGTACCTGCGCCAGCAGATTATTTTGGAAAGGATATGACATCTTATGGAAGCATGGTTAAATACCCCTTTTACCCTCCGGCTGAAGGTTTTCCTGATCCTGCTTATGGGGATCGGAAGCCTTCTGGCCGCTGCTATTGTCTTTTTTGTTTCCCATGACCGGCTTTTGCTGATTCTAAGCGGGATCATTTTTGGCTGCTGCCTGTTCCGCAGTACAGATCTCCTGATTGTGATCCTGCGTGGAGACTATGAAACCATTACGGGGATCTGTACCGCCGTTACTTCACAGCCTTTCCGCAGATATCATAAAATAGAACTCACTGACAGTCAGGGAAACGCTGTTATCCTCCTTCTGGGAAAACAGGTAAAAATAAAACCGGACGGGTGTTACTGCTTTTACTTCCGGAAAGCCTCCTGCCCTCCCCTCGGCAACGAGTATCTGGATGCCTCCCTGTCCACGGACCTGTTCCTGGGCTATGACTCCGCCCTGCCGGGAAACCGGCCTGAAACAAAAAATCAGGATACTGCAGAATAAGGGCATCCCGGCTCCTGTTTTTTATGTAGGAAGCTCTGCATTCCATTTCCAGGGCATCCGGCTACAGGATATTGTATTTTGCCACTTCAAATATCTATATATAGTATTTATAATCTTGACAGCTACCATATATAGTGTTATACTTACTTTGTAATTGATTTTTGTGCGTATCCTTTAAGGATTGCAGGCAGGTTTGTCTGTAGGGCGATAAAGAAATCGCATTGCACACGCTGTTAAGTTTGTATATAAGTGTCAGTGGCATGACTGCGCCCATTTGGGCCGGGTTCCCGCTGGCACTTTTTTTATAGATAATAACGCCAGTGGCAGAAAGGAGTGTTATGGCACAGATTTTTGCATTTGGACGTGTGGAGAACGATCTGCTCCCCAAAAAGAGCCAGAAGGATTCCACCTATGCCTGTTTTGGGTTTACCGAACAGACAGGCAGGGGACAGTTCCAGTATTACCAGGTCTGGGCATGGGATGACGAAGTATCCCGCCTGATACAGCTTGGTGTAAAAAAGGGCAGCCGGCTATGGATTACCGGCACACAGCAGCTGGTAGACTGTACCGCAGGCCATGGAAAGGACAGGACGAAACTCCTGAAGATTTATCTTTCCAATTTTGGATTTCTCCCGGGCCGTGCTCCCAAAGAAAGCCCCACCGATTCTCCAGATGACCCTGAGACCGCAGACGCCGCCCCTCCCCCTGTGGAGGTACTGGACGGGGAACGCGAATCTCTGCCGGAGTGAATCCCACTCCGGCCCCAGAAGAGGAACCGTACTGGTTTTTCAGAATGAACCTGAAAAGCCGGTATGGTTCCTCTTTTTTTGTGCATTCAAAAAATGCAGGTTACTTTCAACAACAGCAAAGAAAGGAAGGTAAAAATGAAAAGTGACAAAGCCCTTTGGGGCAGCATCAGCATCCTTGTGGGTGCGGTTATCGCCATACTGGCGCTCATAAGGGGAGCCTGGCAGACCTGGCTCCTGATCGGGGTATTCACCCTCTGGGGGCTGTGGGTTGCATCCGTCCTCCTGCGCCCTTACATGCAGCAGGCAAAACGCCGCAGAAGGCGTGAACAGCATGAAAAGGAACGTCTGGCAGAAAGCATTGTTCCCAATCAGCCGTCTGAGCTTCCGGCCATGGAGTACGCAGAAACAGAACTTCTTCTGCTCCGCCATGTCAACCACCGCATTTCCGCCTACCTTCGGGCAGTCTATCCGGATGTGCGCTGGGAGTGGTGTGAAAAGAGCCCGGAAAAGCTTGTTGTGACAGGAGGCACCGGACGCATCCGCCTTTACGGGATTCCGGATTTTGACCATGCGGATGTCAGCGTGGACCAAAGCGCCAGCATCACCTGTAACATGTTAAAGATCGTCCCGCTCTCTGATGCCCGGGGCAGTGAACCGGAGGATACCGTTCCGCCCAATCAGCAGCCGGTAGACTCTCAGATCTGGTATGAAGTCCAGGGCAGGAGGGTTCTGGAGGCGCTTGTGGCGGACTTAAATTCCCGCGGGCACAGCCATCTGACCATCCATGAAGACGGCGACATCTGCATCGAGGAAGACACGGAGGAGGTGGCAAAAGAGCACCTTGCCGGCTTTCCGGAAAAGACATACTGGCCCCGGCTTCTGCAGGTTTTTGAGCGCAACGGGCTGGCAGCTGAGATCATGGCGAAAGGCATCCAGATATCCTGGTAATCCCAGACACAAGAAGAAAGGAGTTGAACCCGAATGAAAGAAGGTCTTACACTGAACGAAATGGCTGCTGAAATCACACGGCAGAACAGCATGAAGGAGGATTATCTGGTTGACACCAGGAGCCTGCAGATGGAGCCTTATGACTCCCAGATTTATCTCCACATGTTTGACGGGAAAACCGAACCGGTGGAACCCATGCAGGTCAACACCATTGCCCACCGGCAGTTCGGCACGCATTTAAAGATTCCCGCCCCCTATTATGACAGGATGCTTGCGGAAAAGCCGGAGCTTCTGGCTGCAAACGTCAATGCCTGGCTCCAGCACTCGCCGTCCAAGCGGCTTCTGCGGACCATGGGAGGCACGGCAAGGGCATTTTTAAGCAACCGCTACCGGCGGATCGACAACATGGAGATTGCCCAGGCAGTCCTGCCTATTATCGGGCAGATGGAGGGCGCCAGATTTGAAAGCTGCCAGATCACGGACAGCCGGATGTATATGAAAGTCGTCAATACCCGCCTGGAGGCGGAGGTGGTTCCGGGGGACATTGTCCAGGCCGGCGTCATCATCTCCAACAGCGAGACCGGTATGGGCGCAGTCAGTATCCAGCCCCTTGTCTACCGTCTGGTATGCAGCAACGGCATGATCGTCAATGACGCACAGACCCGCCGCAACCATGTGGGCCGGGTCAATGACATGGAAGAGAGCTTCCAGCTCTATTCAGAAAAAACGCTGGCTGCAGATGACAAAGCCTTTATCCTGAAGATCCAGGATACCGTCAGGGCAGCCGTAGAGGAGGCTCGTTTTGCCCAGGTGGTCGGTCTGATGAAGAATGCTACCCAGGCGGAAATGAACACCAAAGACGTTCCCGGCATCGTCAAACTGGCCAGCCGGGAATTCCACATCACGGACGATGAGGGGGAAGGCATCCTCCAGCATCTGATCGAGGGAAAGGACCTTACGCTGTACGGGCTTTCCAATGCAGTCACCCGGCACAGCCAGGATGTGGAGAATTATGACAGGGCCACCCAGCTGGAAAGCATCGGCTATAACATTCTTTCCATGCCCGCCCGCCAGTGGAACCGGATCAACCAGGTGGCCGCATGACGCAGCCATCCTGATAACATTTCAACAAGATTTTATTTTAAGGAGGAAAACAGTATGTATAACACTCAGAACAACGCTTTGGCAGAACAGAAATTTATGCTCCCGGCAGCCATGCCGGAAGGCGAATTCACTCAGGAAGAACTGGCAGAGGATATGGACGGTCTGCAGATGAGCTTCCCCCGGGTAAAAATCCCGGCAGGCGGCGCACTGATGTTTGAACTCCCTTCGGATGATCCGGAAAACCCGGATTATGTAAAAAATCTGGAAGGAGTAATCCTCTTCAACCACCCCAATAACGCTTACTGGCCGGAGGGCAGCGAGTATGATGACAGCGCCACTCCCCTGTGTTCTTCCGTGGACGCAAAACAGGGGATCGGGGAGCCGGGCGGTTCCTGTGTTTCCTGCGCCCTGAACCAGTTCGGCTCAGCCGCAGAAGGGGCAGGAAAAGCCTGCAAGAACATGCGTGTGCTCTACCTGCTCCGCAGCGGTGAATTTATGCCTCTGCAGGTAACCCTGCCGCCCACCAGCTTAAAGCCCTTCCGTGAGTTCATGAACCAGTCCTTTATGCTCCGCCGCCGTGCGACCTATGGCAGTGTGGTACAGATCGGACTCAAGAAAATGAGCAACGGAAAAGATGATTACAGTGTTGCCACTTTCCGCCGCCTGTACGATTTCAGCGGTGAGGAACTGGCACAGATCCGGCAGTTTGCAGACGGTTTTAAAGAGCAGATCCGCATGATGCTCCAGCAGCGTACAGCCGCCAATGAAACCCAGCATGACACTGGCTGTGATTATGGTAACAGCAATGTAGAAGTCCTGCCTGCAGGCGGAGGTGGGAAATTCAGCTATGGACAGCCCCTTGACGGGGAACGCGAGGCCCTGCCTGCCTGATTTGATGTAACTGATATGGTCTGATGCCATATGCAACATATGGAAAGGATTCTCCTGGCTTATTGCCAGGGGAGTCCTTTTTCTTATTTGAAGGAGGAAATTTTATGAAGTGTGAAGTACCTTTAACCCCTGAGCAGCGTTTGTTTGCTACAGAACATCATAGTCTTGTCTATAAATTTTTAAAAGAAAATCATCTTTCGAGTGACGAGTTTTATGATGTAGTGATTTTTGGTTATTTACGTGCTGTTTCTCGTTATTTTAATGAACCAGAATTGCAGCAGTATTCATTTACCACAATCGCATGGCGCAGGATGTTGGCATGTATATCTGATTATAGAAGAAAGCAACGGCGGCCAAAATATGATGCTGATATTATTAGTTTATATGCCAAAGCAAGTGAAGATAGTTTGCCTTTGGAGGAAACTGTAGCCTCCCCTAATCCCCTCATGCGTCAGCTGGAAGAACAGCTGCTCCTGCATGATCTGGCAAAGCGGGTATCCAGACAGCAGATGAACATCGTGCATCTGAAATCCTGCGGCTATAATGACCGTGATATTGCCCGCAGTCAGAATACCACTATGAAACGTGTCCAGGAACTTCTGGAGGAAGTACATAGTGTACTGTTGGAAATATGCTATGGATAATGCAGACTTTACAGTTTAATGATGAATAGAATGGAGGCCAGAAAGAATGAGATTGAAGATGAAGACAAAAAAACACGAGGAAAAGAAAAAAGTAATGCTCTGCGGAATGCTCCTGTGCCCGATCACTATCGGAAAACCTGCTGTCTTTGCAGCAGGGGGAAATCTCTACCGGACATCCAATGTTGTTGCACTGCATGAGCAGACAGAAGACAACATCCATTTTGAAACCAGAAATACACATTATCATTTATCTATGAGCCCTTTTCCGCTGGCGGCCATGAGTCCGCTCCCTGTGAGACTGGCCGCATGTGCGTAAATGGACTCTGAGCAACTGTGGCAGCCGCATCTGTGCTGGCTGCCTCCATGTTCCGGCCGTGGCTTATCCAGACCACGGCCTTTTCTTATGACAAAGGAGGATTTTTATGGATTTACTCACCAAATTTGAAAATGTTGAAATGAAAGCAGATACCCGCATTTCAGAATCAGACCGGATATTCTGTGAAGCTCACCAGGCAGCCTATGACAGCGCCAGAACTTCCCTGCCGGAACTGGGATTTATCTGGGATGATATGTTGCACCAGCAAAGGGAGTTACTGGCACCGGCTGGCACATCTACAGAAACATACCTCGTTTCTTATGACGGGTTAAAACTTTCTGATAATGTCATCCGGCAGCAGATTCGCTCCCTGCATCCCCGGTTCATATGCCAGATTGTATCCTACTTCAGCAAAACTTACCATTTTTCCATAGACCCCAATGATATCATACACAATCTTGTTCCCCAGGAGCCAACTGACAGATGGACAGATAACTATAAAGAACTGTGCCAAAAGTATACGCAGGACATGGAAAAGCTGTCTCTGTGTTACACAGATATCCTCGAACAGATATTCCTTCAAACCGGTGGACGGGCCTTTTTTGAACAGGCGCTCCATGAACTCAAGAATAAATGCCATCAGGCATCCTGGATTATCAGCAGCGGCATCCCACAGTTTGAACAGAAAAAAAATACCATACAGTTCACAGGCTACGCCTGCAGCTTCCGGGACCGGTACAGCGGGGGAGAATGGTCATTGGCTGACAGGACAAAAGATATCTTACGGGGCATCGCCCATTTTGAAACAGATTCTTTTGATCTTATTCCCGGCAGTTTATCAAGGGCTCTTAACAGATATGATTCCCTTAGCAATCCGTATGAGTTTAACGACTGCAAAAAAATCCAGTCCCTGCGGATGTTCAAGAATGGCCGGGTAGACCTGAAATTTATCAGTGAGACCTGCGCCTCCCAGTTTATAGAGAACTATATGAAAACCATATGTTAGCGAGGTGATACGAATGAAATATGCTTATCAGCAGGAATCCATCCCCCAGGATAAACGAAAAGCACTGAATGAAAAAGTCCTGTACCTGATCGACAGCGGCCGCTTTAGAGAATGTTCCATCAGCCCGGAGGATATTTATAATGCCTATACCGGCGATGGCGGCCTTCACGGTCTGGATCGGGCGGACTACGAGAATTACCATGCATACAGCGAGGCAAAGAAAGAGATTGAAAACGGCC
>ERZ808028.1075-NODE-1075-length-17990-cov-4.786133_pt1 | contig 17990 bp, 13 predicted proteins | sample MGYA00380184_ERZ808028 | MGnify/ENA primary metagenome ERZ808028 (study PRJEB31490, sample SAMN06133397) | mouse gut metagenome | isolation source: J8_1 | host: mice | place: China: Chengdu | collected 2015-05 ...
CGGAGGGCTGCACGGTGTGGGTTCTTCGGTGGTCAATGCGCTGTCCAAAAAATTGACCGTCAGGGTCAAAAACGGCGGACATATCTATGAGGATACCTATGAGAGAGGGATTCCTACAACAGAGCTTCAGGACGGCCTGCTGCCGGTTGTGGGGCGGACAAAGGAGACCGGCACAACGATCAATTTTACGCCGGATGACGAGATCTTTGAGAAGACGAGGTTCCGTGAGGAGGAAGTAAAGAGCAGGCTCCACGAGACGGCGTATCTGAATCCGGAACTGACGATCATTTTTGAGGACCGCCGCAAGGAGGAGACGGAGCATCTGGAATTCCATGAGCCGGACGGCATTATCGGGTTTGTGAAGGATATGAATGCCAATAAGGATACGGTGCACGAGGTGGTCTATTTCGAGGGGGAGGCCGAGGGAATAGAGGTGCAGGCGGCTTTTCAGTATGTGAATGAGTTCCACGAGGATATTCTGGGCTTCTGCAACAACATTTACAATGCCGAGGGCGGCACTCATATCACGGGCTTTAAGACCATGTTTACGAACGTGATCAATACCTATGCCAGAGAACTCGGTATTCTGAAAGAGAAAGATGTGAACTTTACGGGAACCGATGTCAGAAACGGGATGACGGCGGTGATCTCCATCAAGCATCCCGATCCCCGGTTTGAGGGACAGACGAAAACAAAACTGGATAATCAGGACGCAGCCAAAGTAGTCAGTAAGGTGACAGGGGAAAAGGCTGTACTGTTTTTTGACCGGAATCTGGAGACATTAAAGAGCATCATCGGCTGCGCGGAGAAGGCTGCGAAGATCAGGAAAGCGGAGGAGCGCGCCAAGACCAATATGCTCACCAAGCAGAAGTTTTCCTTCGACTCCAACGGGAAGCTCGCCAACTGTGAGAGCAAAGACCCCTCCAAGTGCGAGATCTTTATCGTGGAGGGGGATTCCGCGGGCGGCAGCGCCAAGACAGCAAGAAACAGGATGTATCAGGCGATCCTGCCGATCCGCGGCAAGATACTGAATGTGGAGAAGGCAAGCATCGACAAGGTGCTCGCCAACGCGGAGATCAAGACGATGATCTATGCCTTCGGCTGCGGTTTTTCGGAAGGCTATGGAAATGATTTTGATATCAGCAAGCTGCGCTATGATAAGATCATCATCATGGCGGATGCGGATGTGGACGGGGCACATATCTCAACGCTGCTCCTGACGCTGTTTTACCGGTTTATGCCGGAACTGATCTATCAGGGGCATGTCTATATCGCCATGCCGCCGTTGTATAAAGCGATGCCTTCCAAGGGGAAGGAGCAGTATCTGTATGATGATGCGGCGCTGGAAAAATACAGAAAGAGCCACAAGGGACCGTTTACACTGCAGCGCTATAAAGGCCTCGGCGAGATGGATGCCGAACAGCTCTGGGAGACGACGTTGGATCCGGAGACGAGGATGCTCAAGAAAGTGGAGATCGAGGACGGCCGCATGGCTTCCGAGGTGACGCAGATGCTGATGGGGACGGAGGTGCCGCCGCGGAAGCAGTTTATCTACCAGAATGCGACGGACGCGGAGCTGGATGTGTAGATTTGTGGAGTGTTTGTGGTATTTAGAAGGCAATTGTTATGAAAAATAAAATTTTTATTGGTATTTTGTGCGTTTGTGTATTAATGTCGGCAACAGGATGCAGTAGTGATGCAGATACCAATGCTCAAGCAGCGGATAATATAGAGATAGAGAAAAATGTAGAAACAGAGGATAATGTTGAGGCATCAGTTTCTTTATCTGAAGATAATCAGGAGGAAGAAACACCGGTTGCTTTGCCTGAAGATGATCAGGAAGAAGAGACATCGGCTGTTTTATCGGAAGATAACCAGAAAGAAGAGATAGAAGAATATTCAAATCCGATAGATGCCTATTTTTTGCCCCGTATTGAAAACGCTTCGTGTGAGGCTGAGCGCAGGCAGATGCAGGATACCTATCGAGGTGTATGGAAAACAGAGTTTGAAAATATAATGGCGTGGATGCAGGATAAATGCGTGTATCAGGAGGATAAAGATACCCTGCTGCTTTATGAAGAAAGCGTAGAATCTCTGGTTGAGGCAACTTACACAATTTTGGCGGTAACTAATTACGAGTTCCCGCCTGGTTCAGATGAAAGAAAATCATGGGGAAATGGAACGCGTAGTTATTTGAATCAAAAAGAAGCTGAGGTCTATAGAGATGCGGGCATGAGATTGATAGATGATTCTTATATTTTTATGGAACGAGATTATTCAATGGAACTTTATGAGTAAATAATATTTTCGGTTTGCCGGGTGGAGCATATTAAGATGTGGGGGACAAATGGTACAGGGGTACAGTGCCAGAGAGTCTGTTCAGTTCGGCAAATCGAAATTTGAAAGGAGAGCGAAAATGGAAATTACAGAACAGTTTGAAACAGAAATCAAGCCTTTCTACTGGGTGAAGCTAAGCACAGGCGCATCTGTCTGTTTAACTGTAGGTGAAGAATACCTACAAGATATTTTTGATGCTCGTGCAGATGATGGTTTCATAGGTAATGGCTATGATTGGGCTAGTTTGGCTCATGCGTTTTTGAACGAGAAGTGTCCAGAATTACGAGAAAAAATCACTTTTGACCCCGAAGCAGATATGTTCTGTGCCAATTCAGAAGACAAAGAAGCGTTGGCAAACTTTATTCTTCTTTTCAAGAAAGCGTGTGAAAATAAAACCTTAATTTCGGATATATTTAGTCGGACTGAATGGGACGAATATTGATTAAGAAAGAAAAATAAAAATCCGGTTTATCGGGGAAATCAGTTTTCCAGAGACTCAAACGCAGAGGGAGAAGAATCAAAAATGGGACTTGATATTTACGCGGGAACGCTGACACGGTATTATACGCATAACTGGAAAACGGCGGCACAGCAGTTTGCGGAGGCGAACGGATTGGGATTTCAAATGATCCGGGCGAAACAGGAGGAGCTTTCGATCGAAGAGGTGAGAGAAGCTGTGACCCGGTGGCGGGATAACATTATTGTCGGACTTGAATTGGACCCCGCGCCGCTGTGGAACGAGGATTATGATATCACCCCGTATTATACCGATAAACCGGACTGGGACGCAATAAACGCGTTATTACTCTACATTTCGGCAAAATATACCGATAAGGAGGTGCCCGCCACAATTGAAAAAGGTGCGGACATTTATGAACATCCTATCGTAAAGGGATTCCTTGAGACAAAGGACTTTAAAGTGTCGCTGTTTGACGGAAACGGCTGGTGGCTTCCCATCGATCGGAATATTATGTTTGAGTATGTTCTGCCAAATTCGGAGGAAAGCCCCCTTGCGACAAACGCACTGCTTCTTGCGGAATTAAAGCGATATAACGCTTTCGAGTGGAATGCGGACAGGGACACGATCCTTTTATGGAGCATGACCGAAGGCTATCCGGCGGACGCTTCGTACAGCAGGGAAGGCGGATATCAGGAGCTGGAAATGCATGAGGTATACGAAACGGAATCCCTGGCCAAGTTTGCCTTTTCGATTTTGTGGCAGGCGGCGGAATTTTCGATGGAACACGGCACAGTCATTGTGTATGATTTTTAGATTGACAGGTAAGATGTGAGGGACAGATGGTACAGGACAGGATCATAAAAACAGAATACTCCGAGGTGATGCAGAAGTCGTACATAGACTACGCCATGAGCGTCATCGTGGCGAGGGCGCTGCCGGACGTGCGGGACGGACTGAAGCCCGTGCAGAGGCGTGTGCTCTACGATATGCACGAGCTGGGCATCCGCTCCGACAGGCCATACAGGAAATGCGCGAGGATCGTGGGCGATACGATGGGTAAGTATCACCCCCACGGGGATTCCTCGATCTACGACGCGCTGGTGGTGATGGCGCAGGAGTTCAAGAAAGGGCTGCCCCTCGTGGACGGGCACGGCAACTTCGGCAATATCGAGGGAGACGGTGCGGCGGCGATGCGTTATACCGAGGCCAGGCTGCAGAAGATCACGGAGGAAGCCTTTCTCGCGGATCTGGACAAGGATGTGGTGGATTTCATCCCCAACTTCGACGAGACGGAGAAGGAGCCCTCGGTGCTGCCAGTCAAGGTCCCCAACCTCCTCGTGAACGGCTCTGAGGGGATCGCGGTGGGGATGGCGACCAGCATCCCGCCCCACAATCTGGGCGAGGTGATCGATGCCGTCAAAGCCTATATGAATGACAATAATATTACCACAAGGGAACTGATGCGGTATATGAAGGGACCGGATTTTCCCACCGGCGGCATCGTGATCAACAAGGACGAGCTGCCGGAGATCTATGAGACCGGATCAGGGAAAGTGAAGCTTCGGGGAAAGGTGGAGATCGAGAAGGGGAAGGGCGGAAAGACCAATGTGGTGATCACCGAGATCCCCTATACGATGATCGGCATGGGCATCGGGAAGTTTCTGTCCGATGTGGCGTCCCTCGCGGAGACAAAAAAGACGATGGATATCGTGGATATCACAAACCAGTCCTCCAAGGAGGGGATCCGGATCGTGATCGAGCTGCGCCGGGATGCGGATGTGCAGAATTTCATCAACATGCTCTATAAAAAGACCAGGCTGGAAGATACCTTCGGGGTAAATATGCTCGCGATCAGCCACGGCAGGCCGGAGACTTTAGGGCTCAAAGCGGTCATCAGAGAGTGCGTGGATTTCCAGTATGAGGTGGCGACCAGAAAATACAACAATCTGCTGGAAAAAGAGCTGGAGAAGAAGGAGATCCAGGAAGGGCTGATCAAAGCCTGCAATGTGATCGATCTTGTGATAGAAATACTGCGGGGCTCCAAAGACAGGCCGATGGCGAAGGCATGTCTGGTGGAGGGTAAGACGGACGGGATCCAGTTTAAGTCCAAAGCTTCGAAGGCGATGGCGGCGCAGCTCATGTTCACGGAAAAGCAGGCGAACGCGATTCTGGAGATGCGTCTCTACAAGCTGATCGGGCTGGAGCTGCAGGCGCTGATCAAGGAGCACGAGGAGACGATGGCGAATATCTTCCGCTATGAGGATATTCTGGACAGGCGGGATTCCATGTCCCAGGTGATCGTGCAGGAGCTGGAGAAATTCAAAAAAGCATACGGGAAAAAGAGAAAGACCGTGATAGAGAACGGCGAGGCTGCTGTCTTCGAGGAGAAGAAGACGGAGGAGATGGAAGTGGTGTTCCTGATGGACCGCTTCGGGTACTGCAGATGTGTGGATACGGCGACTTACGAGAGGAACAAGGAGGCGGCGGATGCGGAGAACCGGTTCGTGTTCCCCTGCAAAAATACGGGCAGGGTGTGCCTGTTTACATCCGGCGGGCAGCTCCATACCCTGAAAGTGTCGGATGTGCCTTTCGGAAAGTTCCGGGATAAGGGCGTGCCGGTGGACAATATCAGCAATTTTAATATCGAGAAAGAGACGCTGATCTATGCGGCGAGCCAGACGGAACTGAACCTGTACCGGCTGCTGTTTGTGACAAAGCAGTCCATGGTGAAGGTGGTGGACGGCGGAGAGTTTGATGTGATGAAGCGCACGGTGGCATCTACCAAGTTGTCCGAGGAGGACGAGGTGGTCAGCGTGGAGCCTTTAAAGGATCAGAAAAGTATCGTGCTGCAGTCGAAAGACGGGTATTTTCTGCGGTTCCCGGTGGAGGAGATCTCCGCGATGAAGAAGGCGGCGGTAGGCACGAAGGGCATGAAGCTCGGGGACGGGGATCATGTCGAGGCGGTCTATTATACGCGCGCCGGGATCGAGCAGACGATAGAGTATAAAGGAAAGAAGATAGAGCTCGGGAAACTCAAATCCGGCGCGAGGGCCGGGAAGGGCGTGAAGGTGAGAGTTTAAATGGCAGATATTTTAAGTTGTTCTTACACAAATAAAACGGTCTGATAAATAAGTTCTTCATACATTACCTTAAAACTTCGGTTATGTAAGCTGCATCATAGAAAGAGAAAGAGAGAAGAGACAGAGATGAGGATCATAGCAGGGAAGGCGAGGAGTCTGCCTTTAAAGACGCCGGCCGGATTTGAGACGCGGCCCACCTCGGACAGGATCAAGGAGACATTGTTCAATATGCTGATGCCTTATCTGCCCGGGTGCGTGTTCGTGGATCTGTTTGCGGGCAGCGGGCAGATCGGGATCGAGGCGCTCAGCAGAGGGGCGAGGACGGCGTATTTTGTGGAAAGCGGGCGGGAGGCTTTCGCCTGCATTTCGGATAACATAAAGTTTGCAAAAATGACAGAGGAAGCGGTTTTGCTGAAGCAGGATGTCTATACTGCCCTGTACGGGATCCATGAGAAGGAGGCGGGGGTGATCTTTGCGGATCCGCCCTATGACGGAGGACACTACGAAAAGCTTTTGTCTGTGTTAAAGGACAGAAGCTATGTGACGGAAGATACGCTGCTCGTGTTGGAAGCCGATTTAAAGAGGGACTTCGGATTTGCCGGAGAATATGGTTTTTTTGTCGAAAAAGAAAAATGTTATAAAACAAATAAACATGTTTTTTTGAGAAGAGATGTGATATGATGAAGGAGGTATTCCATGACATCAGCAGTTTACCCCGGAAGTTTTGATCCGGTCACTTACGGGCATCTGGATATTATCAAACGTTCGGCAGAGATTTTTGACGAATTGACGGTCAGCATTTTGGACAATAAAATGAAGACGCCGTTGTTTTCTGTGGAGGAACGTGTTAAAATGCTGAAAGAGGCTACAAAGGAATACCCGAATGTAAAAGTGGATTCCTTCAGCGGCCTTTTGGTGGATTATGCGAGGGAACATCATTTTTCCGTATCGATCAGAGGACTCAGGGCGATCACGGATTTTGAGTATGAGCTGCAGATCGCGCAGACAAACAGGATCCTGTCGGAAGGCCATCTGGATACGATGTTTTTGACGACAAGCCTGGAATATGCCTATGTAAGTTCCTCCACGGTGAAGGAGATCGCGATGTTCAAGGGCGATATCTCTATGTGTGTGCCGGATTTTGTGCGGGATATGATGTATGAAAAATACGGCCATTGAGAGGTCTTGGCCACAGGTGTCCTGCGTGTCCTTAAGTCTGCCCGGTGCGGTAAGGGATATCGTATTGCGGTGGTGCGGCGGGATATGGATCGAAACAGACTGTGTGCAGGATGGGACGCGTACCGCGTGAGAGCGAAAATATGGAAACGGAGTGGGAATGAGCAGCAGAATAGAACAGTTAATCGATGAAATTGAAGAGTATATCGACAGTTGTAAATATCAGACATTCAGCAGCAGTAAGATTCTGGTAAATAAGGATGAAATTGAAGAGCTGATTCGTGAACTTCGCGTGAAGACACCGGATGAGATCAAGCGGTATCAGCGCATTATCCAGAATAAAGAGGAGATCCTGAACGATGCCAGGGCAAAGGCGGAACAGTTGATCAAGGATACTACCGTGCAGAGAACGGAGCTGATCAGTGAGCATCAGATCATGCAGCAGGCCTATGCGCAGGCGGATGAAGTCGTGACCGCGGCGACGAGGCAGGCGCAGGAGATCCTGGACAGGGCCGTGCTGGAGGCGAACGAGATGCGTATGTCTGCGATGCAGTATACGGATGATCTGCTCGCGCATGTGGAAAATATTATTGCCGCTTCGATTCAGACGGCGTCGGCCGACTATGAGAATCTTATCGGCCATATGAAGCAGTATCAGGAGATCATCAGTACCAACAGGCGGGAACTTGTGCCGGTGACGGAAGAGCTGGATGAGGGCGGTACGGATACGTCGGGTTCTGCAGAGCCGAAGGAAGATCTGGATCTGATGTGATGAAAACAATTGGAGAGAGGCCGGTTTCTGAGGAAGTCGGCTTTTATTTATTCCCGCGGGCAGAATGCCAGGCGAGCCTGGCAATAGCCAAAGTGCCGCGCCTGCGCGAGCATAAAGTCAGCAAGCTGACTTGGCGAATGCGGCGGGGCTATGACATTATATAACGGAGGCATACTGTGCGGAATCATATTCGGGAAACAGGAAAATTTATAAGTGTATTTTTTATATTAGTATTTGCCTGCGCTCTTTTGCCGGCGGAAAAGGTGCATGCGGAGCCGGTCAAGATCGTGATCGATCCGGGGCATGGCGGGACGAATCTGGGCGCCCAGTATAATGGATATACGGAAAAGTATATGACTATGGTGGTGGCGAACGCCATGGCGGAGGAACTGAAAAAGTACGAGGGCATAGAAGTCTATATGACAAGGACGGAGGATGTGGACCTGTCTTTGCAGCAGCGCGCGGACTATGCCAAATCGGTGGGGGCAGATTTCTTTTTCTGCCTGCATTTCAACATGTCGGAGAATCATACGCTGTATGGCTCGGAGGTCTGGATATCGGCCTTCGGGAACTGTTATGCGGAGGGGAAAAGTTTCGGGGAGCTGTGCTTAAATGAGATGGATACGCTGGAGCTTTACCGCAGGGGCGTAAAGACGAGGCTGAACAAGGACGGTCTGGATTATTACGGGGTGATCCAGCACTGTGAGGAGTACGGGATCCCCGCCTGTATCATCGAGCACTGCCACCTGGACCACAAGGAGGACGCGGGCCGCTATGAGACGACGGAGGCGATGAAAAAGCTGGGGGTTTTAGATGCCACGGCGGTGGCGAAATATTACGGGCTGTATTCCCCGGAGACGAAAACGGATTACCGGAAGTTCGAGGTGCCGAAGGTGGAGGTGCCGTCGAGGGTGGTGAAGCCGGATGACACGGAGCCGGTGGATGTATCCCTGACCTGTCTTCGCGTGAAAGAGGAGACAGGGGAGGTAAACCTGCTTCTGACCGGCAGGGATGAGGACAGCGGGCTTTTGTACTACGATTACAGTATCAATGACGGGCAGAATTACAGCGGCCTTCAGAAGTGGGAGGCTTCCGGAAATGAACTGGAGTTTACGATAAAAGTGCCGGCGGATCAGGATATTTTACTGAAATGCCGGGTATATAACGGGTATGATCTGGATACGGAGACGGAAACGATCACGATCCCCGCTCTTTCAGGGACGTCCCAGGGCGGGAGAAAGGGTACGGCATCGGCGGGAACTGCCGGAGACGGAAACGGAAATGCATTTCCGGGAGGCAGCGCCGGCGGAGAGGGAGGCGGGGATGCAGCCCCCGCAGGAAACAGCGTTTCCGGTCAGGAGAACAAAAATGCGGATACGCCGGCTTTGGAGGAGGAGGCGTTGGAGGCTTCCGGCAGCGCCCATCAGATCGATATGAAGTGGTATGAAGAAAAGGACGCGGAAAAGGAGAAGGATAAGATAATGATCAACAGTTCCGATGTCTCCGAATTCCTCTGGCTGGTGATACTGGGGCTTTTGGTCTCTGTGCTGGTGGTGCTTGTGATCGCGCGGGCGAGATTTAAAAAGCAGCAGAAAAGAGCAAGGTATAGAGGAAGAAGGCGGTAGCGCTCTGCAGGAGTTTATGGAGGCAGTAGTTTCCGAAGGACAGGTCCGTGTCCCGGATGCAGGTGTAGGTCTGGGCAAAGCAGGAGAGGCCGCCGAAGGTGAGCATGGTCATGAAGAGCGCCGGGGACAGGGCGTCTTTTGCCAGAGTAAGGCCGCTGGTGATCTCCAGGACGGGGGCGAGGAAGACGGCGAAGGGCGTTTTTTCAAAGAGCAGGTTGCAGACCATGAAAAACACCATGTAGCCGCCGAGCCTTGTGATGGCGGCACAGGCGGAGGTGACGGAGGCATCCAGGGCAGGGATGAAGGACAAGGCTGCGGGAACATTGCGCTCTCCCGCCAAGGAGGCTGTGCCGTAAGTGGGCATTGCGGCGGAGAAAGCCGCTGTGCCGGGTATCCGGCGAGATGGTGCCGTCAGAGGTATGATGGCCCGACGTTTTCGGGAGGACGCGGCGGATAAGGGTGCGGTAGTTTTGGCATGCGGAAAGCCTGCGCGCGCAGAAGCGGTTTTTGGATACGAAATGCTTGCGGAAGCGGGAACCGGTGAATTTTCCGCAGAGAAAGCCATGCTGTGATAGACAGTGTGGCGGAGCACCAGCCCGTAGAGCAGCGGTATGCCGAAAAAGGCGAGTATGACGGCGGTCCTGAGCAGATGGTTTTCGGCAGTGTCGGATAAGCCCAGAAGCGGCAGGGCAAAGCTGAGCAGGTAGACGGGTCCGATATTGTTGCAGAAGGAGAGCAGGTACTGTGCCTGCTCTCTTGACAGCTGTCCGAGGCTGTACTGCTCTGCTATGGTCTTGGCGCCCAGCGGGAAACCGAAGAGAAAGCCGGTGATGAGTGTGGTGCACATGGTCCTGCTGATGCGGTAGAGGCGGCCGAGCAGAGGATAGGCCGGGAGGGAGATGTCCCTGCCGAGATTTAACCTCACGATCAGGCCGGAGAGCACCATAAACGGGAACAGGGAAGGGATCATCTTCTCGAACCACAGCTGCAGGGCAAGGGCGCCGTAGGAGCAGGCGGAGGCGGGAGCGCGGAGGATGGAAAAGGCCAACAGGCATAAAAACAGAAGCTGGAGGGCGGAGAGAAATCGGGATTTATTCGTAGGCATGTCGTGGGATAGGGATGCACGGATACAATTTGCCCATCTGGCGGGCGGCGAATGTCGATCGCGGATTGCTGCACTATGATATTAAAGATATTTTGGTGAGTCCGGCATCCGGTGTTTATGTTCTTATTGTAAATATATGTGAAGGAAAAATAAGTTAGAAGCAGGGGAGCATTGAAATGAAAAGGTGAATCACTTTTAAGCGGCATGAAGATCGGAAAGGAAAAAATTATGATACGTCTGGATAAATATCTCTGCGATGCGGGGATCGGTACACGGAGCAGTGTGAAGGAGCTGATCAGAAAGGGGCAGGTGAAGGTGGACGGAGAGGTCTGTAAAAGCCCGGAGCGGAAGATTGAGGAGAGCACGGCAGAGATTGACTGCTGTGGTCAAAAGGTTGCCTATGAGGCGAATACATATCTGATGTTTTACAAGCCTCCGGGGATCGTCTCCGCCACGGAAGATAAGAGGGAAGAGACGGTGCTGGATTTCCTGAAAAAGGCGTGGGAGGAGAAGGAGGAGCAGCCTTTTCCGAAGGGGTTATTTCCGGTGGGCAGGTTGGACAAGGATACGGAGGGGCTTCTGCTTCTGACAAATGACGGTGTGCTCTCCCACGAGCTGTTGTCCCCGAAAAAGCATGTGGTGAAGACTTACGAGGTGACGCCGGAGAGGCCGCTCCACGCGGACGAGATCCTGACGCTGGAGTGCGGCGTGGATATCGGGGATGAGAAGCCCACTATGCCGGCGAGGGTGAATGTCATGAAGGACGGGAAGATCCACCTCGCCATTATGGAGGGGCGGTACCATCAGGTGAAGCGGATGCTTGCCGCGGTCGGAAACAGGGTGGTGCATTTAAAGCGGCTGCGGATGGGGACGCTGTATCTGGATGAGGATATGCGGCCAGGGCAGTACCGGAGGCTGACGGAGCAGGAAGTGACGAGCCTTCGGGATAAAATACCTTCTCTGGAACATATCGAGGCGGTGATCTTTGATGTGGACGGCACGGTGGTGGATTCCATGTGGATGTGGAAGCGGATCGACAGGGAATATCTGACAAGGTTTTCCATTCCGCTGCCTGATACGTTGCAGGAGGAGATCGAGGGATGGAGCTTTTACGAGACGGCGGTCTATTTTAAGAAGCGTTTCGGTATCGCCGATCCGGTGGAGAAGATCATGGCGGACTGGAATGAGATGGCGTGGGAAAAGTACGAGAAGGAGGTGCCGTTAAAAGCCGGTGTGCGGGATTTTATGAGGCTCTGCAGGGACAGGGGGATCAAAATGGGTATCGCCACCAGCAATTCCAGAGAGCTGATGCAGACCATTGAGCGGGTGCACGGGCTGACGGAGTATATCAGCTGCATCAGGACCGGTTCGGAGGTGCAGAAGGGAAAGCCCGCGCCGGATATCTATCTCGCGGTGGCGGCTTCTCTGGGAGTGGACCCGGCGAAATGCCTTGTGTTTGAGGACCTGACGGCGGGGATCATGGCGGGAAAGAGCGCGGGCATGAAAGTCTGCGCCGTGCAGGACGCCTATTCGTTGGACTCCGACCGGGAAAAACGGAAGCTGGCGGATTACTATATTGAGGAGTTCGGGCAGATACTGGAGCGGGAAGGGCTGCGGCGGAAGAAGGACTGACACGGCAGCGGCGAATGCGGGCAGATATTTGACGACTGTGCGGGATCATAAAAGGTACTGCTGTATGAGCAGGAAGCGGCGGATTTCGGATATGAAGGGGGTTGAAATGTCAAAAGGTGTGAAGGGAAGGATAAGTTTCGGAATGAAGATCAAAAGAACTGTCGCTGTACAGTGTGCGGTATTGCTGATGGCTCTGTCTGCGGAGATCGTTTTTGCGTACAGATCAGATATCAGCGCAGACATCGGCGGAAACATTCCGGAACAGAACACCGAAGGGCAGATGCAGGAAGAAATAAACCGGGAAAGCGCGGTGGAAGAGAAAGCCGATAGCTCCTGTCTGCAGGATGAGGAAGCGCCGGAAGAGACAGAGATAATACGATATGTCTCGGAACTGGGTGCGCCGGAGGGAATCGTGGAGCCAGCGAAGATGGTCTGGGAGGAGGTTCCTGTGAAACTGACGGAGAAGGAGTTTACTTTTGGCGGGCTTCGTGTGGCTTTGCCGGAACAGAGTGCATGGGAATATCAGGAGCGGGAGGACGGAACATCCTGTGTCTGTCTTTCATCGACAGAAAAACTTTTTGAAAAACTATATTTTGCACACTATAAAGTAAAGTGGAACGATAAGTGGGAGCTGATCCTCGCGGCGATGGAATATTTCTGCGGAAATAATAAGGAAGTGGTATGGTTTTCCGTGACAGACAGCGAGGAGATCGGTGTATACGGCAGGACAAAGAGCGGGAAAAGTTTTTATATGCTTGTGTTCGGCGAGGAGTTGTATCTGCTGGAGGAAAGCAGGGCGAGGAGTTTCAGCTTTGAGGATCTGTGCGGGGAAGGAAGGCTGAAATCGGACGATATCGGCGGCAGCATTGATATAAGCATGGGGGATGGCATTCGATGTTCCGGGGAAAGGGAAGCCGTCTACCTGCTGGAAGGGAGCCATTACGGGAAGGAGCGGATCGTTGTATACCGGGGCGGGAGCTTTGAAAAACCGGTGCAGATACTGGATGGGTATAGTATAGTGATCGAGGGCGATATCAATTTTGACGGATATCTGGATATCTCCAAAAAAGATAGCGGGAAGAGCGACAGGGAGTATCTGCTCTGGAGTGGGGCAGACGGAAAGTTTGTGAAAGCGGATGTGCCAACGGACGGATACTGGGCTAGAAAGATAAATGAGGAATTTCAGACAATCTGGGTGTATGATGATACTTACGGGGCAGAGGGAATAACGGAAGAGGCGGAAAAACTGTACGTGTGGGAAGGTGCCATGCTGAAGGAAATACGCAATATTGTCTGTCGGATAGGGGAGGAGGAAGTCGTTGTCACTCTGACAGATACGGAGAGCGGCAAATGTCTTGCCTCCGGCACTTTCGGGAAGAGAGGCTGGACGAATGATCCCGGAGTAAGGAAACTGTATGAGCAGTTCTATGACGGATATGCGCCGAAGGAACTCTTCTGTGTGGGACATGATGCGCCCGGGGAGGAGGAACTGATACCGGAGAGCCTTGTGGAGGCGCTGTCACAGGCGCTTTTGGAGGGGACACAGGATGAATTGCGAAAATCTTTGGAGACGGGCAGGGAGCTTTCGGACAGTGAGATGGCGGAGGCAGGTTTAAAGAGCGCCGGTATTGCCAGAGTACAGGAAATGTATGAAGATTCTTATTTCAGTTATGTGAGGATGTGGCAGGCTGATCTTGACAATGACGGCTGCGAGGATATTTTTTCGGAAGAATATGGGGGCGGCAGCGGCGGATTTACGGATTATATATTGTACCAGGGAAGGGAAAGCGGCGAATATGTGAGAACAGGACGTGGGAGCAGTGATTTTCGCTGGTGGCACACGATCATCGGCTGGGAAGGGAAGAACTATGTATGCCGCAACGAGGTCGATTACGGCAAAAGAATACTGAGTGGACTCGTTCTGGAGGGGTATCGGGACGGAGAACTGACGGAGACTGTCAAGCTGAATCTGATGCCGGAGGGACAGGAGGTGACCGTAATATTCTGTCAGGATGGCTGGCAGGAGACGGCGGAACAGGAGAGACAGGCAGCACCGGCGTTTCATGAACAGGCAGATAGTTATGATGTGATCCTCGGCGATGCGGAGCGGAAAACGGAAGACAGCAAAGGGGAAACCGTTTTTTTCAGTGATATTGACAATGACGGTGTGGAGGAGAGCTATATAAAACGGATCTGGCTGGCTTCCAGCATGAATTCGGTGGACGGCCTGGAGTTTGAGATGGAAGAAAGCGCGGAGAGGGAGACACTGGAGAGGGTATTTTCTGACGGTTCTGATAAATGGGATACATGGGGCCCCGTGATGTTGTGGGTGGATGCCCATAGCGGGAAGAATATTGTGAATATTATGTATCGGACCGGGCTGTATGATTATATTGTGGAGGGGTATCTTCTGGAAGAAAACGGAGATTACAGTACGCTTTATACAATAGAAGGGAAAACGGAATTATCCATAGAGAAAGTCAGAGCATGGGAGATACTGAGGGAACGGTGGAGGATGCCTTAAAAACGGGATATCTGCATGAAAAAACGTGATATTGGGCAGATGGAATTTTTGCGGCTATGGAATGAGGCGCGGGGATGAAACGAAGGTTTGAGATGAAAGTTACGGGAGCGGCTGGTATACAATGTGCGATATTGCTGATGGGTCTTCTTGCAGAGATTATTTTTGCCGGGAGACATCATGTCATTTCTGATCCTATGGAGCAGGATGCGGGTGTGGGGGAAGAAAGCGTTTCCGACATACAGGAAAAAAGTGCTTCCGGTGTACAGGAAGAAAGTGTTTCCGATATATCGGAGGAAAGTATTTCCGGTATGCAGGATCAGGAAGATATTGTCCTTCAAAACAGAGATTATGCTGAGGCGTTGGAGATGCTGAAAGGGAAGGCAGAGGTTCTTGACGATCTCAACTTTGACGGTTATCCGGATATAGAAATTTATGACAGCGAAAAGAGGGAGAGAAGTTATTTTCTGTGGGATGAGGCAGAATCACAGTTTGTCAGGGCTGTTATAGCTGCGGAAGAAACGAAAGGCATTTCTATAGAGAAAAAACTGGATGAGTTTAAAACGTTCTGGGGGCACGGCGATGTCAGGGACGAGGAGTACAGGCTTTTGGAGTCGACGGAGAAACTGTATCAATGGGATGATATTGTTCTGAAAGAAGTCCGCAGTATTTCCTGCCGGTTTGAGGGGGAGGAAATCGTGATCACCCTGACGGATGCGGAGAGCGGAAAATGTCTCGGCGGAGGAACATTTGCGGTAAAAGGCTGGGAGACAAATCCCGAGGTGCGGGAACTGTATGCACGGTTTTATCAGGGATATGCGCCAAAGGAATTATACTATATGCGGCATGACGCGCCCGGGGAGGAGCAGGTGATACCGGAGAGCCTGGTAATAGAACTGAGGCGGGCGAATGAAGAAGAGGGGACGGAGACGGAACTGCTTGAGTCGTTGAGGACAGGCAGGGAGCTTTCAGACGGTGAGAAAAAGGCGGAGGCGATAAAGAGTGCCGATATTGCTCGGACGATGGAAGACACTGACAGCGGGTATGTGAAAATGATACGGGTAGATCTGGACAATGACGGCGTGGAGGATATTTTTGCGGAGGCAGATTTTGGCGGTTCGGGACCGTTCGGGGAGTATATATTGTATCGGGGAAATGAAGCCGGTGAATATAAAAGGACAGGACTCGGCACGGAAGAGTATGTGAGAAAGCCGTTTTATGTGATCTGCTTTGAGGGGAAAAACTATGTGTGCCATCATAAAACGGAATCCGGAAAGATATGGAACGGATTGATTCTGGAGGGCTATCGAGACGGTGAACTGGTGGAGACCGTTTCGCTCGATCAGGTGCCGGGGATGCAGACGGATTCGGTCATATTTTGTCGGGACGGCTATCGTGACATGGCACGGAAGGAACTGGAAAAGGCGCCGGAAATCTATGATCAGAGAATGAAGTATATCGCATCTGAGGGGGATGCGGAGCAGAGAGTTGAAGAGGGAACAAATATTTTTGTCAGTGATATTGACAATGACGGGACGACGGAAAAATATATAAAGCATATCATTGACCATCCGACGGACTTTTTCGGGCTGGAGATGGAGGCTAAGGCGGGAAAGACCGAGGCGGAGCCGGCAATTCCCGACTGCCGCGATGAGGCAGGGGCGCAGATCATGATGTGGGTGGATGCCTGTGACGGGAAGAATATTATGAATGTGATATATCGGACAGGACTGTATGACTATATGGTCGAGGGGTTTCTTCTGGATGATGCGGGCGGGTGCAGCGATCTCTATGCCATAGAGAGAAAGACGGAACCGGAGGTGGAGACGGTACGGATATGGGAGCTGCCCGGGAAGCGGAAGAGGATTCCCTGATAAACATCCGCGGAGAAAAAGTGAAAAGACAGCAGGTGAAAAGGATACGGATCATGGTGGAAGAAGGATATCTCCCGATATCCCGGGAGGACATGAAAAAACAGCATATCGAACAGCTTGACTTTGTCTATGTGATCGGGGATGCCTATGTGGACCATCCCTCCTTCGGACATGCGATCATCAGCAGGGTGCTGCAGGCGCACGGCTTTACGGTGGGCATCATCTCCCAGCCGGACTGGAAAAAAGACGAGAGCATCACCGTTTTAGGGCGTCCGAGGCTTGGCTTTCTGGTTTCTTCCGGCAACATGGATTCCATGGTGAACCATTATTACGTCTCAAAAAAGAGGCGCAAGGAGGATGCCTATACGCCCGGCGGGAAGGCGGGGAAGCGCCCTGACCATGCGGCTGTGGTCTACAGCAATCTGATCCGGCGTACTTATAAGGATGTGCCGATCATATTGGGGGGTATCGAGGCGTCCCTGAGACGGCTGGCGCACTATGATTACTGGTCGGATTCCTATAAGCGCTCGATCCTGCTGGATGCGGGGGCGGATCTGATCAGTTACGGGATGGGCGAGAGGAGTATCGTGGAGATCGCGGAAGCGCTGGATGCTGGGATCGCGGTGAAGGATATCACTTTTATCCGCGGGACCGTATACCGGACACAGGATATTTCCTCTGTCTATGAGGGGGTGGCGCTGCCTTCCTATGAGGAGTGCAAAGCGGAAAAAAGCCTGTATGCGGAAAGCTTTATGAAACAGTATGAAAATACCGATCCCTTTCAGGGGAAGGCGCTGATAGAAAGTTACCCGAACAGGGTATTTGTGGTACAGAATCCCCCGGCAAAGCCTCTCTCCATGCAGGAGATGGACGATATCTATGATCTGCCCTATATGCGGGCGGCGCATCCGGACTATGAGGCGCAGGGCGGCGTGCCCGCCATGTCGGAGGTGAAGTTTTCGCTGATCAGCTGCAGGGGGTGTTTCGGCGGCTGCAATTTCTGCGCCCTGACCTTTCATCAGGGGCGGATCGTGCAGGTGCGGAGCCATGAATCCCTGCTGAGGGAGGCAGAGTGGATGACGAAGCAGCCTGACTTTAAGGGATATATTCACGATGTGGGCGGACCCACTGCCAATTTCCGGCACCCCTCCTGCGGGAAACAGATGCAGGCGGGCGTCTGTAAGAACAGGCAGTGTCTGTTTCCGGAACCCTGCAAAAATCTGGACAGCAGCCATGAGGATTATATTTCGCTGCTGCGAAAACTGAGGAAGCTGCCGGGGGTGAAAAAGGTTTTCATCCGCTCCGGCGTGCGGTTTGACTATCTGCTGGAAGAAAAGAGTGACAGATTCCTGAAAGAAATGATACAATATCATGTGAGTGGCCAGTGCAAGGTGGCGCCGGAGCATAT
>ERZ808028.1076-NODE-1076-length-17985-cov-5.120505_pt1 | contig 17985 bp, 19 predicted proteins | sample MGYA00380184_ERZ808028 | MGnify/ENA primary metagenome ERZ808028 (study PRJEB31490, sample SAMN06133397) | mouse gut metagenome | isolation source: J8_1 | host: mice | place: China: Chengdu | collected 2015-05 ...
GTTCGAAAGTCTCATGCACGGTGCTAAGCGGGGGAAAATCCGGAGATAACTTCAAAGGATTACCTATCGCAATCGCTCCCAAAGATTGAATCTGCCGAAATGATGTTCTCGGCATCCCGTTCAAGAAGGCTTCAAATAGTTCCTATCATTCAATCCTTTGCACAGCTTGAAAAGAACTACGGTAAGGAAGGCAGTGAGATCATCATTGATAACACCCAGCTAACCATATTCGGCGGCTTTGCTCCGAACAGCAGTTCTGCCGACACCCTCTCAAAAGCACTCGGAAGCAGAACAGTAATGTCGGGATCGGTTAATCGCGGAAAAGATAATCCGTCCGAATCGTTACAGATGATTGAAAGACCTCTAATGACACCCGATGAACTGAAATCTCTTCCCAAGGGAACATTCGTAGTAATGAAAACAGGTGTATATCCCATGAAGGTAAAGCTAAAGTTATTCTTCAAATGGGGTATTGAGTTTGAAGAAAACTATGTTGTTCCGGAACAGGCTGACAGGCAAATTGAATATGCCACCAAGGACGAAATCATTAGTGGAATCGGTAATAAATATAAATCCAAGGCAAAGACCAAAAAGAAGGATAGACCGTACCCGTCCGCATCACATCATGCTAACGAACAGAAGCAAATGCACCATTCAGAACATGAAGAAAAAACGGATGATTTGGAAAATCCAAAGGATCGACCAAAATCACAAGTGGTAACAAATATCATTAAAAGAAAAGAAACAGTTGAAAAGGTTCAACAGCGTTATGAAGAGCAGGTTTTCGCAGAAGGGATAAATAAGCAATAGGGTGTTTTCTAATGCACCCGGTGGGTGCATTAGATAGCACTCAAACAATATGAAAGGTCGGAAATCATTTGAAAGGAAATTATCATTTAGTTCCGAATTGCATATTTGATGAAGACTTTACTCCTTACGAAATATCTGTATACGGATATTTGGCAAGCTGTTCCGACAAGTCAAGAATGTGCTTTCCTACAAGAGAAAACATTGCAAAAAAGTGTGGGATAAAATCTGTCAGAACAGTGGACAAAGCGCTCAAAAATCTTGAGGAGCTTGGATACATAAATAAGACCATCAGATACAATTATAACGGAACTAATACAAGCAATATTTATACACTAAACAAAATAGATTAAGGAGATACCATTATGGAAGAAAATACAAAAACAAATGTTGTTCGGGAGGACACTGAAAAAATGGTGTTCTTAACAACATCCGATGTTGCAAGAACGCTTGGCTGTACCGAACAGACGGCAAGAAAGCTATTCAAAAGTGATGACTTCCCGTCAATACAAGTGGGAAAGAATTACAAAATTCTTGAAAGCGAATTCATCGCTTGGTGCCACGGTAAAAGGAAGTAGCACCACATATAAAACAAGCCTTGACAAAGCAGTTTTTACTGTTCTGTCAAGGCTGATTTTTTGTTTATATTTACTAAAGGAATATTGAAAATCGGTGTTTTGGTTAGCTTAATGCATCTTGCAAAAGCTTGAAATTCCTTTATTTATGCGGGATTCGGAGTTGCAACTTAGTTGCAAGTTCGCCCCGAATTTAACCATATCCAACGGTTCTCAAGTATCGGCAAGTGTAGTGGGCAAAGTCACGAAAGCCCGATGAATAGGGCATTTCACGGCTTTTGGCAACAAAAAAGAGCAGGTACGAAACCTGCTCCCGTTGGTCGAGGTGACAGGACTTGAACCTGCGGCCTCTACGTCCCGAACGTAGCGCTCTACCAAACTGAGCTACACCTCGATATATTAATAATACATTATATATTACGATTGCAAAAATCTCACAATCTAAGGGCAAATTTCCTCAAATTGTGAGATAAATGGTCGAGGTGAACCTCGTCCTCGTTTACTCACAAAAAACAAATTGTTTTCGTATAATCCACAGTAGTTGCAAGGGCAAATAAAATTGATGATTTTTTCACAAAAAAGTTCTTCATCAATGCAACAAATCAAGTATATACAAAAATCACAGAAAAGTCAAGAGAAAAATCATACCTCAAATGGCACGAGTGACTACCCAATGAAAACAACCCATCTCTCAAGCATTTTCTTTTTCCCTTATCTTCTCTCCAAAAAAGTGTGTTTTTGTGTTTTCCGTAAATGAACAGTTCCACACATTCAAATACATATTATAATAGTGAAGCACCGCAAGGTAGAATATCTGCCCTGCGGTGTATTCTTTTGCGGAATTATATAAGGAATTGTTCCTATGAACTATCGCTCTATACTGTTCCGTAGAAATATAGCATAATATGAAAGGAATGTAAATATGAGGGAGGTTTTTGTCGAGATGGATCCAAGTAAACTGAAATGTGAATATCTGAACGGAGCATACAATGACATAGCTAATTTACTTGGAATGGATGCTGTGTTGAAATTACACGCAGCTTACAGAGGTCAGCAGATTACTTTTCCTGTTCATCTCTTCACGAAAGAATTTATTGCCGCACAGATAGTCAATGAATATGACGGCTACAATGTGAAGCAGTTAGCAACTAAATTCGGCTATAGTGAAAAATGGATAAGAAAAATACTCAAAGACCATATTGATAATACATAAGAAGGAGAATTGAAATGGAAAACAATGTGATTTCCAAATCCGAAAAATTTACTTTTGATAATTTTGTTGTTGGAGCAAGTAACAGATTTGCCTATGCAGCAGCTAAGAGAGTTGCAGATGAGGTAGACTCAAAATCACCTGAAATTCTTCCCTTTAGTTGTAACCCACTTCTTATTTACGGAGAAAAAGGAGCAGGCAAAACGCATTTACTTAACGCAATCAGGAATGAAATTAAAGTCCGCAAACCTAATCTTCAAATTGCTTTTGTTGACGGAAGTAGTTCTATTGACGAAGTATCAACGAATGCAGATGTTCTTTTAGTTGATGATGTTCAATTATATATGAATGATGAATTTTTCAATATATATAACTCTTTTATCAACAGTAATAAACAAGTTGTACTTACAGCAGATAAAATATACTCTCAGTTTGATTGTGGATTGATGGCAGATATTGCCCCAGCAGATTTTGAAACAAAAAGCAAAATTGAAAATAAAAGAAATACTAAGTAATTAAATAAAAGAGGAGGATAAATATTATGTTGAGTAAATTAGACACGGCATTAAAATTAACAATATTTTTTGTTATCGCAGCAATATTGTTCGTTATATTATCAAGTTTCATTGAGGTTTTTCGCGTATTCTTCATTATAGCTGCCGTACTTGCTGCATTATCATTTTTAGTTTATATATTCAAAAAATGTTTTTAAATAATAATCAATAAATACATAATAAGGAGATTTCAAAATGGCGGATTTAAAAAAAATCAAGGAAAATGTTTCTTTAGAGAACATTATTTCTTCAGCAATTCAGATTCAGGGTGTTAAAGTAGACAGGGATTCATTCCTGCGAAATCAATTCAAGGACGAGCCCTATAACCTTATTAACGCCATAGTAGAAAAAGGTCCAGTTGAGGCTAACTATTCACGAGGTACATTGAAAAAAATGGCAAAAGCATTAATAGAAAAAAGAGCTATTGCTTCCTCTGCTACTTCCTTTGTTGCAGGATTGCCAGGAGGTCCAGCAATGGCTGCAACTATTCCTGCAGATATGCTTCAATTCTATGCTGTAGTATTGAGATTAGCACAGGAAATCGCATACCTATATGGTGAACCTGATTTATGGTCTAACAATGTTCTTGACAAAGAAAGGGTAACTAATCAGCTTATTCTGTATTGCGGTGTTATGTTTGGTGCTACTGGAGCTGCTCAAACTGTAAGAGTTTTATCATCATCAATATCAAAACAAGTAATGAAAAAATTACCTCAAAAAGCATTAACCAAAACTTTCTATTATCCAATTGTTAAGCAAATAGCAAAAGCCTGCGGTGTAAAAATGACAAAAGAAGTTTTTGCAAAAGGTGTTTCCAAAGCCGTGCCCGTCGTTGGCGGTATTGTATCAGGTGGTATAACCTATGCTTCTATGAAACCTATGGCTAACAGACTTGTCAAGACTTTTGATAATATGCATTTTGAATATACTGAGAATGAATTTAATGCTGATTGGGAAGTTGTCAGTTCGGAAATTGAATAAAAACTGAAAGGAATATATTATGCCTACTGAAAGAAAAAAATGGGTTGAATATATGTGTTCCTATTGCGGAGCAAAATCACAACGCAGAGAAGGCACAGGACGACCGCAACCAGGAAGCTGTCCAAGACGACCTCGTATTTCAGGAAAAACCAGACCTCATGTCTGGATAACGAATAGAAAATATTGATATTATACACACACTATCAAATTATATTGATAGTGTGTTTTTCATTGGAGGAATAAAAAATGATTAAGATTGAAAGTCAAGAGGATTTGACAAAACTTGATAATAAAAATATCAACCCATTGATTACAGCGTACATCAAAAAACATTATCTTTTCTTGATTAGACAGTACAAATGCCTTGACCTATCGCAAGTCGGGGCTATACATTGGCTTGAGAGCAAGGAAGATTTGCTGTTGCATTTAGAACTTGGTCTGTCTGCTCCGTTGGAGCAATCTGTCTTTGAGTTTGCAGAGCTGCTTACCCTGCAGTCTGCGACAGAGTCCACTAAACTATGGCATTGTTGCTTCGTTCTGACGAATGACAATGCCATTTCTCTGTTTGCTCCAGCAGATTTGCTGCTGCTCACAAACCTCGAATCTCACTTGAAAGAAGATTACACTACAAGAACAATTCAAATTGAAGAAGGGAAAGAAAATCAATGTCAATAGAAGTCATCACAATGAAAATGAAATGTGTGTTCAGCGAGGATTCGAGCCACAGATTTTTGATGAAGAAGATATGGAATAAAGAACTGCCACAAGCAAACATCATAACAATCTCACCGAGTGAATGCCACAATGTTGTCAATGACCTGACTACAAACATCATCACAAACAATTTGCATATGCTCGGTTTTGGTGGGTACACAATGACTAATCTCATCAGCAAAATAGGTATTGATGTAAAGAAAATTAAAAATACAAAAGACCTGTGGAACAATGAAACGGACAAGCATATTTTGTCTTGTGCAGAAGCAGCAGACAAAATAATAGTTGCTTGGGGTAGCTTTGCTCATACAAGAAAACAATTTGCAGACAGAGAAAAACAAGTGCTCGAATTGCTCAAACCATACCAAGACAAGATATGTCAAATCACAGACGGAGCAGATAGACAGTTCCTGCACCCTCTTACTCCTTGTGTAAGAAATTCATTCATATTGAAACCATATTTGATTGAATAATGACCAAAATAAAAAAATTTTTTCACTTATTTTTTCTTATCTCTTTTATTTAATTTTTGTTGTCCTACCCCCTTCAAGCCTTGATGATAGGATAGTGCCGCCCTTCGTCTGAAAAATCGCATAAAAAACTTCACTATCAAATGATAAAATTCCAATCAAAAATCAATTTTTTAGGTGTTGACAATCAGAAAATTATGGATATAATAACAATTACTGGTGCAGAAAATAGCACCAAAATAAAATTGAATATTGAAATGATTACATTCATTGATTTGTGAAAACTGAATTTGCAGGACTTACGATATGATGTTTTATAACGATTGTCACAGACACACAAAGAGTGTATATATTTCCAAAGAGAGAAATATATAGTCGTTAAAGGCTGTACAGATTGGGCGTTACTTTCATATATTAAATTATAGTAGAGAATTTCAAAATGACTAACGCAGAACAATCAAAGATTGTGCATTCTTAATTGGTTCAGTAGGTATCTGAGCTTTGTTTGCTATGCATTATTTTTGGCGAATTTACAGTAAATTCCGTTTTCAATTTCTGACACATAGCAAAGCCTTACGCTTTGCTTTTTTGTTTTCTTGGCATAATTGCAATCAAAAATATTACCTGCTGTTCTCAATAGGAGGTTCTATTTTTGGTTGCTATTTTTTGTATCAAAATCTTTTAATTACAGGAGGTTTTGATATGAAAAATCAAAACGATAAAAATAAGACAAATAACAACTCAAATGAAAACATTGCTTTCAATGTAGACATCATCAAAAGACAAGTCAACCTTGAGGACAATGTGCAGAGCCTTGAGCTGAAAATCAGCAATAATGGCACAACGAATATAGTCACTATGAAGCGGAGCGAAGTGTTCAACACATCCGACAAGCTCCTTGACTACGGAGCTGAAATAGTTTCTCCGAAAGATTTCAAGAACATAATGTATCTTCGTGAGAGTACTGCTCCTGTCCGCTATATCCATTCTGGCTTAGGATGGGATGAATACAAGAACAATCGTATTTTCAAGGCACATTCTGCAGTTGGTTGGAAATCCGCCTACAAAGGCAAGTTTGACATCAAACCTGCAGGCAGTTTCGAGGAGTGGAAAAATACCATTGTTGAGTATGTTCTTCCACAAGTTGCCCTGCAACTGATTACCATACTTGGCTTATCTGCTGTCACAATGGGTTTTCTACAAGATGAGATGGACGGAAACATTTTCGTCCACATCTACGGAAAAAGCTCCAAAGGCAAAACAACCGCAGGAATGGCGGCAATTTCCACTACAGGCAATCCGAACATTGTTGCAAAAAATACTTTGTTTGCAGACTATGGAGACACAAGCAATTACCTCATTTCAATGCTTGCAGGAAATCACGGTTTCCCCATTGTCTTTGACGAGTTGTCAAAGGCTCAGGCAACTAATTTGTCACAGTTTGTTTACAATGTTTGCAACGGCAAAGATAAAGGCAGACTCAAGTCAAATTCAGAACAGAGAGACACTAAAACTTGGTGTACTACTGTTTTGTCTACTGGCGAGTCCTCATTGCTTGCTCGTTGCAACAACAACGCAGGATTACTCGTAAGAGTACTTGAAATTTGTCCTGATGAGATTACTGCTTCCGCTGAACAAGCGGAGGCACTCAAGGACGGAATCATTCACAACTACGGTTGGGCAAATACAATTCTTGCTGAATTTTACTTGCAAAATCCACAGAGAATTTCAAAAGTATTCAACAAATATAGAGAAATTCTCAAGCGTGATATTCCATTGAATAATGAATTAGTCAACAGACTTAGCAAAAAACTTGCTGTCATATTGACTACTGCACACTTTGCTAAGATTGCACTTGACATTGAATTTAGCATCAAAGCAATCAAAAAAATGTTGATTGAAGCTGTGTTGAAACAAAACGAGGAGCATCCGTTTGAACAATCAAAATTGCTCGTGGATTGTCTGTTGTCTGACTTGACAACGAATCCGAGCAAATATTTTGAGTTGAAACAGAGAGAGCCGCTAAATGACTTGTTTGGTCAAAAAATTCGTGGCTTTGTCCGTGAAATCAAACCAATTTCTGTTGGTGAGGAGCAATGCTCTGTTGAGTTGATTTTCCCTACTACAAATTTCGAGAAATTGCTCAAACAGTTTGGTTTCACAAACAAACTGAAGGAATTGCAATCACTTGATGAAAAAGGCTTCATCAAGAAAGAAGGCAAGCACTACTCAATCAGAAGAAAAATTGCAGGCAAGAAAATTCCTGTTTATGTTCTGACTCTGCCTGAGAGCTTGCTGTCGGCTAAATTCAGAAATACTGTTGAGGAGGTTTGATTATGTTGAATGAAGCAACAATCAAAATCTCCGTCACAAGAGATTTTCTGAAAAACAAAGACAATTCTTCTCCAAAGGTCAAGGTTTCTTGCTCGTCAAATCAGATTGCCGAGCAAGAGTACTACAAGCCAGCGGTTGAATTGATATATAAAATAATGAAAGGAAATTAAAAAAATGAAAATGAGAATAAGATATGTGAAAAATGAAAATATGTTAAATGAAGAAAAAATAAAAAAAATTAATACAATATTTGAACTATTTTACCTAAAAAATGCCTTGAAAGAACTGAAAAAGGAGGAAGATAGCAATGAATAGAATCGTCGCAGCTGAATATTGCCGTTATTCATCATCCGCACAGGATGATGGATACAGCATTGAGGCTCAGCAAAAGGCTATTGCAAATTTTGCCTTGTCAAATGGCTATGATATTCAATACAGCTATATAGACAGAGCAAAAACAGGAACGAATGCTAATCGTCCTGAATTTCAGAGAATGATGAAGGATGCAAAAGCTGGTTTATTTGATGTAATTATCATTCATAAGATTGACCGTTTCAGCAGAAATCGTTATGATTTTGCTGTATATGAAGCACATCTATCAATGTGCGGCGTAAAGCTAATTTCTGTCACAGAAAACTTCGGAGAAGGTGTTGAAGCGGACTTAATGAAGGGATTTCACGAGCTCTTCGCCGACTATTACAGCAAAAATTTAAGTCGCGAGGTACGAAAAAGTTTAGATATAATCTCAAAAAAAGGCTGGCACTGCGGTGGTGTTGCTCCCTTAGGATATGATGTAGTGGATAAGAAGCTTGCAATCAACGAAACAGAGGCAGAAATCGTCCGACTTATCTTTTCTATGTACTCACAGAAGTACACTTACAACGATATGGCAAGGGAATTGAATGCAAGAGGTTACAAAACAAAATCGGGTAACGAGTTTTCTGCTTCATCATTCAACAGCATACTTACGCAACGCAAGTATATCGGCGAATATGTCTACAATCGCAGAGTAGCCAAGTCATTGACAGGAAAATATAATTCTCACGCTAACAAGCCTGAAGATGAAATTGTCCGTATTCCGAATGCCGTACCAAGAATCATTGATGATGAAACATGGGGCAAGGTTCAGGCAAGGCTCAATCAAAACAAACGCAAGGTAGGAGCATACAAAAGCAAATCAAACTACTTACTGTCTGGACTCATTGTTTGCGGTGAATGCGGTTTTCACTATCAGGGCAACAGCCGAAAAGGCGGAAGCGGCACAATCTACTCATCTTATCGTTGCGGCAAAAAGCAAAATCACAAGATAGGTTGCGGAAATAAAGAAATTGAAAAGAACAAATTAGAGAATTTTGTCATTGAGCAGTTGCAAAACTATTTGTTTTCTGATGAAGCAATCAATGAAATTGCACATCAAGTCAATGAATACAACAAAACTATTGCAAAAACAAATAATGATGACTTGATTTTGTTTCAAAAACAGATGAAGCAAATCGAAAAGCATATTGCAAACATAACTAAGGCAATCGCAAGAGGTGTTGATGAGGACATAATGATTGACAAAATCAACGAACTCAATCAATCAAAGAAAGATTTGCAAAAGCGAATTGATGAAGCGGTGTTGGAGGAATTGCCCACTGTTTCAAAATCAGACATAAAGCAGGCACTGTCTGCATTCTCAACATACTTAAAAGAGAATAATACTATTGAATGCAAGCGTTTTATTGATAACTATATCGACAAAATCGTTGTGCATAAAGACAAAGTTGAAATTGTGCTGAAAGTAGCTTCAAGCAATTTCAACACTTCTGAATCAGATAATGATTCAGGAGCTTTACATATTACAATCGTTGTTTCAAGAGAAGAGCTGCAAAAATATCCTAAACAAAGAAGAAAGTTGTCACCTGCCATTCGGCTGGGTGGCAACTTTTCAGTTTCCTATAAAATTGTTCTCAAAAATACACATTCCAGATAAAAAAGTGTGTTTTCTCGGTGTGATTTTCCTGATTTTTGTGTGACACAGGATGTGACTTTCCGACTATTTTTGTTCAATGTGTACGAATTTCTTTCATAAATAACAAAAAACTCACAATCTATGGGTAAATTTCCACAAATTGTGAGATAAATGGTCGAGGTGACAGGACTTGAACCTGCGGCATCCTGCTCCCAAAGCAGGCACTCTAGCCAAACTGAGTTACACCTCGCTGTTGCTTAGATATTATAGCAGAATGGCTATCAAAAAGTCAATAGCTAAACAAAAAAATATTTTGTAATTTTTAATCTTTTACGATATACTGCTTAAAATTAAAACAGTATTTGTTCAATGACGGGGGTATACTCTGAATTAAGACTTATTATATGAACAATTTAACCAGCTTACTCAACCATAACAGGAAACCGGGAACATTTTTATCAATCAATTCTTTTATTGCTATTTGCTCCTGTGCTGTAAGATCACCAATTTTTTGAAAAACACTGCCTTCTGCATATGTTTTACCAATTGCAATCATCGCTTTTGCATAATCTCCGATTGCTACATATTTTCCAACAGCTAAAGCACCGACTGAAAAATCACCAACCGCAATGGCGCCCAGAGATAAAATTCCAAAGGAGATCGCGCCCCAAGTAACAGCGCCTGCACTAAAACAACCAAAGGATAAAATCCCAAGTACAAACAAACCAATTGAAAGGAAACCAAAAGACAGCATACCGAAGGACAATAATCCGATTGAGAAAAGTCCAAAAGAAATTAAGCCTCTTGCTTTTAAACCGACTGCAACGATACCACAAGCATTCATACCTATGGCAAAAACGCCTTTTGCGTTCTTGCCTATATGCCACAAAGGCAAACCAAACAAGATTTTTTCACTTTTTCTTTCACGAAACTTTTTTCTGAAAAAGCTTGTATCAACAGGTTGAGATTTATAATTTATTTCTTCTGAGTCCTTTAACAAATAATCCAGTGAGCAGTCAAACAATTCACTCATTCTAATCAGCTTTTCCGTTTCAGGATATGTAATATCGCTTTCCCATTTGCTGATGGATTGTCTTGACACACCAAGAACACTTGCCAGCTGTTCCTGTGTATAATTATTCTCTTTTCGCAGCTTTGATAATTTATTGCCCAATGTCATAACAAATCCTCCGTTTGGTCTTGTTATGAATATTATATATTTTCACACGGTCAAAGTCTATCACTTTTCGCTTTCTAAATGTAAACTGCAGGTTGCATTTGTGTTTTTTCGTAAAAAACAAGTTCGAGCCCTGCATTTTGTAAAAATAAAAAGGACACTCATTTGAGTATCCTTTGGTGGGAACAACAGCTGCCGAGAAACCAACCTGCTACAAAACAGTCCACCGGACTGTTTTTTCCAAATCACAGATTTGGAGCAGCTTGTCACAGGTTCGAGCCTGCATTTTTGTAAAAATAAAAAGGATACTCTTTTGAGTATCCTTTGGTGGGAACAACAGGGCTCGAACCTGTGACCCTCTGCTTGTAAGGCAGATGCTCTCCCAGCTGAGCTATGCTCCCGTTAGCAGAATTTATTATATAATACTTGTCCCCATTTGTCAAGCATTAATTTGAGAAAACAATTCTTTTATTCTGTCAAGCTGCTCAGTCAGGTACAGATAGCCGAAAAGTGCTTCCACACCCGTTGCGCAATGATACTCGCCTTCTGTGGCACTTTTGGGTGAATGACCTACCTTAGCATTTCTGCCGCGTTTATAAACCGCCATTTCCTCTTCAGTGAGAATATCCTTAATTTTTTCAAAAGCGGCAGTCTGTGCCTTTGCAGACACAAATTTAACGCTTTCTCTATGCAAATCATTAACAGGTCTGTTTGCATCAATCACAAGTGTTTCACGCACCAGCATTTCATAGACACAGTCACCAATAAATGCCAGATTAAGTGGGCTGAGCTGTTTAGGATTAATCTTTTTATCAACAAATCTCATTACGGCACGTACTCAAATTCAATATCATAAAGTGACACGATGTCACCCTCCTGAATCCCCTTCTCTCTTAATGCTGCAAAAATTCCGCTTTTCTCAAGCACACGCTGCATATACTGCAATGCCTCATAGTCCTCAATATCAATACCCTTAAGAACCTTCGGGAACCACGAAGCCTCAACAATATAATAATTATCGTCCTCAACCGTAATCTTAAAGCCCTTATCATCCTTGATAAGCACATCAAGAGGAATTTCCTCAGCCTCATACTCCTTAATGGGCGGAAGTGTCTGCAGCTTATTCCACACAGCGTTCATAAGCTCCTGTGTACCCTCTAAAATCGGCGCACAAATAGAATAATAGTCATAGCCCTTAGACTCAACATAATTCTTAAATTCTTCAATCTGCTCAGGCTCAGCCATATCAATTTTGTTGCCTGCAACAATCTGCGGCTGTTTGGCAAGCTCAGGGTTGAATTTCACAAGCTCGGCATTGATTTTTTCAAAGTCGTCAATCGGATTTCTGCCCTCGTGACCGCTGACATCAACAATATGAACAAGCAGACGACAACGCTCAACGTGACGCAGAAATTCGTGACCCAAGCCTACACCGTCGCTTGCACCCTCAATAAGACCCGGAATATCGGCAATAACAAAGCTGCTGCCCTCACCCATTGAAACAACACCAAGGTTAGGCACAAGAGTAGTAAAATGATAATCACCGATTTTCGGCTTAGCCTGGCTTACAACGGAAATCAGGCTTGATTTGCCTACACTCGGATAACCGAGAAGACCCACATCGGCAAGGAGCTTTAATTCAAGAGAAACCTCCCACTCCTCACCGGGAACACCGGGCTTTGCAAAACGAGGCACCTGACGTGTAGGTGTGGCAAAATGGATATTACCCCAGCCGCCCTTGCCGCCGCGTGCAGCAACAAAACGGTCGGTTTTGCTCATATCTGCCATAACCGCGCCTGAGTTCGCCTCTTTAATGACAGTGCCCCTTGGCACCTTGATTTCCAAATCAGGGGCTTTTTTGCCGTACTGACGGGAACCACGTCCGTTTTCGCCGTTCTTGGCAGCATATTTACGCTTATAACGGAAATCAGCAAGTGTTGCAAGGTTATCATCAACAACAAACACAACATCGCCGCCCTTGCCGCCGTCACCGCCGTCAGGACCGCCTGCGGCAACATATTTTTCACGGTGAAAGGCTACTGCACCTGCACCGCCGTCACCTGCCTTGATTTTAATTTTAGCTATATCTACAAACATAGTTTAACATCCTTTTGCTTTCTTAATAAGAATATTAACAAAAATACAATAAAAATGCAACAGATAATATCAGGTTGTCCGTGATTTTATCATAAAATAAATAAACACAATACAAAAAAGCGAGCCAGCAAAACCGACTCGCTTTTTATAATTAATTATTTCTCAAGGTTTTCCTTAACCTTAGCAAGCTCATCTGCAAGCTCTGCAGGGAGAGTATCGTCAAACTTAGCGTAAAGCTCTTCAACACCCTTGAGCTCTTCTTCCCAAGCGTCCTTGTCAACATCGAGAATCTTATCAAGATCTGCTTCTGTCATATCAAGACCTTCAAGGTTGATATCCTTAGCATAAGGAAGATAACCGATTGCAGTTTCCTGAGCGTCTACCTTACCGTCACAACGGTCGATAATCCAGTCAAGAACACGCATATTATCACCGAAACCGGGCCACAGGAAGTTGCCCTCATCGTCTTTTCTAAACCAGTTAACGTTGAAAATCTTAGGAGCCTTTTCAGGGTCAAGTGTTTCACCAATCTCAATCCAGTGCTTCCAGTAGTCACCCATATTGTAACCGCAGAATGGGAGCATTGCCATTGGGTCACGACGAACAACACCTACTGCACCTGTTGCAGCAGCAGTTGTTTCACTGCCCATAATTGAACCAACGAATACACCGTGATTCCAATCCTTTGACTGATATACAAGCGGAGTAAGCTTAGCACGTCTGCCGCCGAATACAATAGCAGAAATCGGAACACCCTGTGGGTTCTCGAACTCGCTTGAAATACAAGGGCAGTTAACAGCAGGAGCTGTGAATCTTGAGTTTGGATGTGCACCCTTTTCTTCGCTTTCAGCGCCGTTCCAAGGATTGCCCTTCCAGTCAATTGCGTTTGTAGGCGGATTCTTATCAAGACCCTCCCACCAAACTGTGTTGTTGTCAAGGTTATGACAAACATTGGTGAAGATTGTGCCCTTCATAGTTGACTTAAGTGCATTTGGATTTGACTTCATATTTGTACCGGGAGCTACACCGAAGAAGCCGTTTTCAGGGTTGATAGCATAAAGACGTCCGTCAGGACCTTTTCTGATCCATGAAATATCGTCACCTACGCACCATACCTTGTAGCCCTTGCTCTGATATCCCTCAGGCGGAATGAGCATAGCAAGGTTTGTTTTACCGCAAGCAGACGGGAATGCAGCACAGATATACTTAACCTCTCCGTTTGGCTTCTCCAGACCAAGGATAAGCATATGCTCTGCCTGCCAGCCCTCGTTCTTACCAAGATAAGAAGCTATACGAAGCGCAAAGCACTTTTTACCGAGAAGAACATTTCCGCCGTAAGCTGAGTTAACGGAGATGATTGTGTTGTCCTCAGGGAACTGGCAAATCCATCTGTTCTCAGGGTCAACATTACATTTGCAGTGCATACCGCGTACCCAGTCATTGCTGTCACCAAGGCAGTCAAGAACAGCCTTGCCGACTCTTGTCATAATGTTCATATTAAGAACTACATAGATTGAGTCTGTGATTTCAATACCAATCTTAGAGAATGGTGAACCAACAGGACCCATTGAATAAGGGATAATGTACATTGTTCTGCCCTCGTATGAGCCGGCAGCAATGTCATATAACATTTTGTAGCATTTTTCAGGATCCATCCAGTGGTTGGTAGGACCTGCGTCCTTTTCATTCTTTGTGCAGATAAGAGTTCTGTCCTCAACACGTGCAACGTCATTTTCTGCTGTTCTGTGAAGATAGCAGTCAGGAAGAAGCTCTTCATTGAGTTTAATCATTTCGCCTGTTTCAACAGCCTCAGCCTTGAGAGCAGCAATCTGCTCCTCTGAGCCGTCAATCCAAACAATGTTTGATGGCTTTAAAAGCTCAACCTTTTCATCAAGCCAGGCAAGTAATGATTTGTTAGTTGTGAAATTTGTTTCCATTACTTATTCTCCTTTAGCAATAGTTTGTAATATAAATGAGAACGAAATTACTATATAGTTATTCACTATAGTAATTCACTTATAGATTATACCAAATAATAGCAAAAATTCAATAGAACTGATTAAAATTCATTATTTTGCTAAAATTAAATAACACCTTATGAATTACTTTTGTAGCTTTTATCAATAGGCATAGTTGCGTATGCATTCAGGTTTTCGACAGCGGTGTTATTCTGTATAAATTCATAATAACCCTGTGCCGCAATCATAGCCGCATTGTCACCGCAGTATTTAAGCTCAGGCAGGTATAACTGCCACTTATTTTTCCTGCAAAGCTTTTCAGCCTCGCTCCTCAATTTTGAGTTTGCGGACACACCGCCCGCAATAACGATTTTGCTGCAGCCATAGTCCTTGGCTGCCTTTTCAAGATTTGTAATCAGGCAGTCCACGACACCTCGCTGAAAGGATGCCGCAAGACTTGGTATATCAATAGCCTCACCCTTTTGCCGGGCATTATGCACCGTATTAATAACAGAGGTTTTCAATCCGCTGAAGGAAAAATCATAGGGACTTCCCGTCACCTTCGGCTTAGGGAAAGCATATTTATTTTCATCACCCTTCGGGCTGAGTCTGTCAATGCTGACACCGCCCGGGTATTCAAGCCCCATGGTTCTGCCTGCCTTATCCAGTGCCTCACCCGCCGCATCGTCACGGGTTTTGCCGATAATTTCAAATTCAGTATAGCTTTTGACTGCTACAATATGTGAGTGACCGCCGCTGACAATAAGGCACAAAAACGGCGGCTCCACATCACCTGAAATATAGTTTGATGCAATATGTCCTCTGATATGGTGAACAGGCACAAGCGGTGTATCCGTTGCCAAGGCAAGACCCTTTGCAAAATTAACTCCCACAAGCAGTGCTCCGATTAAGCCGGGGGCATAAGTAACCGCTATTGCATCCATATCATCCATTGTGCAGCCCGCCTGCTCCAGTGCCTCTTTAACCACACCGCTGATTGACTCTGCGTGACGGCGTGAAGCAATCTCAGGCACAACACCGCCGTAGAGCTTATGCTCCTCAAGTGAGGTAGCTATTATATTTGATAAAACCTTTCGTCCGTCCTCAACAACTGCTGCCGCAGTTTCATCACAGGAGGACTCAATACCTAAAATTTTCATATCTTATCCTTCAAATTATATGTCATTATAACCGCATTTTCAGTTGGGTTTGTGTAATAGTTTTTGCGCAGACCGACGCTTTTAAATCCCAAGGATTCATAAAGCCTGATTGCAGGGATATTATTTTCCCTTACATCAAGGAAAACCACGTCGGGGTCATTAGATGAAAAACACTCCTCAAGAAGTGCTCTTCCTATGCCCAGCCGTCTGTATTCAGGCAATACGGCAACACGCATAATGTCGCCCTCACCTGCTGCAAGCTGCATACTCATATAGCCTGCAGGCTTGCCGTCAGCATATGCCACATTGAAATAATTGCTGTCACTTCCGATTGAGTCGTTTATGCTCTGCTCAGTCCATGGCGTGGAAAAGCAGGCTTGCTCTATCAGAAATATATCAGCCGTATTCTCTTGTGCAGCTTTAATAATTTTAATATTCATATAGATTTCCACATTATATTTTACAATCAATTTATTAACAACAAAACAGTTAAATCAGCAAATTTTTTAATGTGCATCGTACCAGGTGTCCCCGATAGAACCATCTGCTCGGAGCAACACCTTCATTTTGCAGGCATTTTCCATTTCCTCGGTTACAATGGCAAGCGCTTTTTCTGCCTCGCTTTCAGGTGCTTCAACAATCAATTCATCGTGCACCTGCAATATTAAATGAGCTTCCATTCCCTCATCCTTCAGACGTTTGTCAACCTTAACCATTGCGATTTTGATAATATCGGCAGCCGTACCCTGAATTGGCATATTGCGTGCAACACGCTCACCAAAGGCACGCATCATATGATTTGATGAGGAAAGCTCAGGCAGATAGCGTTTTCTGTGAAAGAGTGTTTCACTGTAGCCCTTGTCCTTGGCAAGATCAATCATATGCTTCATATAAGCATCCACACCGCTGTAGGTAGCAAGATAGTTGTCAATATACTGCTTTGCCTCTTTATTTGTAACACCGATATCCTTGGCAAGTGAAAAAGCACCGATACCGTAAACAATACCGAAATTGACAGCCTTTGCCCTGCTTCGCATTTGCTTGGTAACCATTTCAATCGGCATATTAAACACCTGTGATGCAGTGATTGTGTGAATATCGTCACCATTATTGAAGGCATTAATCATAATTTCATCATTTGCAAGGTCGCTGAGTACTCTCAGCTCAATCTGACTGTAATCCACATCAATCAGCTTTTTGCCCTTACCCGCAACAAAGAATTTTCTCATTTCTCTGCCAAGCTCGGTACGGATAGGAATATTCTGAAGATTCGGCTCAAGTGATGAAATTCTGCCAGTTCTTGTTTCTACCTGATTAAAACGGGTATGAATTCTGCCATCCTCCTCAATAACCTTTAAAAGTCCGTCGCAATAGGTAGATTTCAGCTTAGAGAGCGAACGGTATTCGAGTATCTGTGAAATTGCAGGGTGCATATCCACAAGACTTTCAAGCACATCGGCATTTGTGGAATAACCTGTTTTGGTTTTCTTTTTGCAGGGCAATCCCAAATCCTCAAACAAAGCAACACCCAGCTGCTTGGGGGAATTGATATTAAATTCACGCCCTACGCTCTCATAAATGGCTTTTGTAAGACTGTTAATCTTTTCACCAAGCATTTTGCCGAAGGCTTCAATACCTGCCCTGTCAACCTCAAAGCCTGCAAATTCCATTTTTGCAAGCACGGCGGAAAGCGGCAGCTCAATCTCGGTCAGAAGCTCCTTTTCACCTGCTTCATCAATCAGGCTGTTCATTTTTTCAAAGAGCGGTTTAACTGTTCCTGCAAGGGAAACCGTCATATCCTTTTCGCCGAGCGTATTTAAAAACTCAGGAATTTTAACACCGTATTCCATACAAAGGTGCTCTAAATCATAATTGCTGTCACCGGGTCTTAACAGATAAGCCGACAGCATCAAATCGCCCTTGACACCCTTAAGCTCAACACCATATTTACACGCAAGACGGTGCAGCTCCTTTGTGTTATAGCTGTATTTAGG